>Ga0255752_10001012_pt1 | contig 33523 bp, 14 predicted proteins | sample 011ome_25_FD_179952 | JGI IMG/M metagenome (GOLD analysis project Ga0255752, IMG submission 179952) | Coastal salt marsh microbial communities from the Groves Creek Marsh, Skidaway Island, Georgia - 011512CT metaG (version 2) | ecosystem: Environmental > Aquatic > Marine > Intertidal zone >... | reverse complement strand
AATATCTTCTTCATAAAGTAAAGATATTTCTCTACTTGCAGTCAACATAGTTTTTAATCTGCTTGGTAAAGTGAGAATATCAAAATTACTCATTTGATTTATCGATCCCATTGTCCAGTTAGGATCTGCATAATAAAATCTGTGAGGATTACTCCAACTGATTATAACTAAGTCGTCTTTTTTAATATCTGGAAGTATTTTGAAAAAGTGATTTACAATTTCTTGATTACCGAACCCACTTACAGCACAACTTTGGGAAGGACAGCCTAATTCTTTTCCTATTATTCCTCCCCAGCCGATTGTGTCTCTTACATACTCTGGATCACCATCTACAATGGTTGTACCATACATAAAACTACACCCAAACCCCCAAATTTTATTAAAGTTCAATGCCATAATCTGTTTTGAATATAGTTTTAAATATATCTTGCCCTGTATTAAAGTTCTCTTTCCATTGAGCAGACTGGTCGGCACCTCCCACAATATCACTAATCCACTTGTATGATGTAAAATGTTTGTTCATATTATGACAAACTTTTGCTAATGCGTATGCCTCCATATCAACACAGTCTACTTCTATAGCAGGTTTTGTTAATTGAAATTGGTCAAACGTCATACAGGTTTTGCCATCTACAAAATCTTCATTGAAATCAAACTGTTGAATATCTTCGTATGGCGTATGCCCTAACGGAACTCCTAAAGGTCTACAATCTATGTCTCCTTGCAAGAATTTAGTACATTTAAGTAACCCTCTAAAGTCAGGATTTATACCTCCAGCACTTCCGTAGTTTACTACGTTTTCTATGTCTGGATTATCGCATAGATATTTCGTGAGTTTCCAGGCGGCATTTACTTTGCCTATACCTGTGTATAATGTGTGTTTGTATTCGATGTCCTCTAATTCGGACTTTAATGCAACTACCAATAATGTGTTCATACTTGTACTTATCTACGACTAAAAAATAGATATTTTTATACAGGAAAATGTGCGTATTAAAACGTGTTATAATTAATTAGATAAATATCAGTATGGCAACATTTAAAGGTTTTAGTACAGTAGATAGAATTGGACCTCCTTTTAATTTAGAAGATTTAGAATTAGTCAAGCAAGACATTTTAAATCAACTTAAAACATCAAAAGGGGAAAGAGTTATGCTACCAGAGTTTGGTAGTATTATACCTGATTTGTTAATGGAGCCTTTAACAGAAGCAACCATTGGTTTTGTTAAAGATGACGTTACAGAAATTGTAAACGCAGACCCCAGAGTAAATTTACTTAATTTAAATGTTTCCGCAATGGACAACACATTAAGATGTGAAATTCATTTGGAATATAAACCAGACCTTACAGAAGATATACTTGTAGCAGAATTTGAAGCAACTACAGGCGTATCACTGAATAGTGGTGGAATTGAATCCACTCAAGGCACAACAACGTATTAGGTAGAGTATGGCGCAGGACATAAGACAAAATAATTTATTCGCCGCAGAAGATTGGCAGACAGCCTATAAGGCATTCACTAACGTAAATTTTAAAGCATACGACTTTAACACAATACGTCAGTCTATGATTACATATATCAGGGAAAACTATCCTGAAAAATTCAATGACTACATAGAAAGTTCAGAATTTATTGCAATTATAGAATTGTTAGCATACCTAAGTCAAAATTTAGCATTTAGGGTAGACCTTAACACCAGAGAAAACTTCTTGTCAACTGCTGAAAGCAGAGAAAGTGTGTTACGTCTGGCAAAAATGTTAGGTTATGCACCTAAACGTAATACAGCAAGTGCCGGCATAATGAAAGTAACAGCAGTACAAACTACTCAAGACGTCACAGACAGTTTTGGCAGAAGTATTGCTAACGAACGTGTTAATTTTGATGATGCATCAGAAAGCGAAAGTTATGATAAATTTATCAGCATAATGAATGCTTCATTAAGTACATACAACAAGTTTACAAAACCAGTTGCCAAAGAAATAATAGGCGGCATAAGTTCAGAATTATATCAAGTTAATAGTATACCAGGAACAAACGTAACATTCCCATTCAGTTTAACATTAAACGGCACAGGTGTTCCATATGAAATGGTAAGTGCAGAGTTCAGCGAATCTAAAGCATTTAAAGAAAAAGCACCAGATCCAGATGCACCATTCCAACTAATTTATAGAAATGACGGCAGAGGTCTATCAGGCAGTAATACTGGATTCTTTTTGATGTTCAAACAAGGAACATTAGAATACCAAGACGCAATTTTTGATAAGCCTATAAAAAATAATCAAGTATCAATAGACCAAACTATGATTAATGAAAGTGATGTTTGGGTACAAGAAATAAACAATGCAGGAGAAGTGTTAAATCAGTGGAATAAAGTTCCTAATCTAATTGGTCAAACATTGTTTTATAACAACTTAGCATTAGATAATAAAAGAGTATATGCAGTAGACAGTGGCTTTGAAGATAATGTTATAGTTAAATTTGCTGACGGTAACTTTGGTGCTATACCAGTCGGCACATTCAGAATGTGGTACAGAAGTAGTGCCGGCACATATCAAACAATTAACCCAACAGATGCAGTTGACAAACAAATTAATATTCCATATACAGATGCAAACGGAAACAATCAAGTATTAACATTGTTCTGCAGTCTACAATATACAGTTTCTAACGGTACTCCTGCTGAAAGCATACAAAGTATCAAACAACGAGCACCACAAGTATACCAATCACAAGATAGAATGGTATCAGCACAAGACTATAATGTTTATCCTTATGCAGTTAATAACAATATATTAAAATTAAAAGCAATTAATAGAACACACTCAGGTCACAGTAGATTTATTGACATAAACGACCCAACAGGCAAGTATCAAAGTGTAACTGTTTATGGTGAAGATGGACTGCTTTACAAAGAAGACGCCAAAGACGTAAACATTATTAATATAGATGGTAGTACAGTTTTATCAGAAGTAGTAGAATCATTAATTACAAGTAAACTGAGCAACAGTCATTTAAAAAACTTTATATATGAAGATTACAGAAATATTCATTTAGCAGACGACAGTTTAATTTTTGATTTAACCAGAAACTACTCTGTGATTAAATGGGTAACACAACCAAATAGAGCAACAAGCACAACAGGTTATTTAACAATAGATACTGGTGGTACTCCAACAGTACTTAAAAACAATCAAGTAGGCGACGTGTATAGACAAATACAAGAAAATGCAAGAATAAAATTCCAAAGTCCTACGGATAGTTCAAAATACAAATGGGTTGTTATAAAAGATATACAGAATAACGGAGGACTAATTACTAGTTCAAGTGCAGGTAAAGGTCCAATCACAATGTCAACATCCTTAGAGAATGGCTGGAGAGCAACAGAATTAGTTGTTAGTGTGCAACCTAACTTAATAGAAAATATCACAACGGCTATTACTACTGAGATAAGTTCAAAAAGAGACTTTGGTTTAGGGTATAATCCTAATCCTTCAGGAGCATCGCAAACACATTTCTTTGTAATCAATAACTCGATTCTACAAAAAGACGCAGAGTATAGTGCTGATTTAAGTACAGGTGCTTGTTGGATTGCCAAGTTCGAATACGAAGAAGGTTCATCAGATGACGACTACTCATTTAAAATGACCACAAGAGGTAAAAAACTTTTATTTGAAAGTTTTGAAGATGTACAATTTATTGATGCAGATGAAAATTATACAGTTGACCCTGCAACAGGTAATGTTAAAAAAGATGTTATCGAACTGTTAGATAATAACAGTAAGCCAAGTATTGAAGAAACTTACTATTGGGTAGATACTAATGCAGACGGTGTAGGTGATGCTTGGCAATTAAAAGATACAAATAACTATTATACTCCAACAGGAAATAGTCCTGAAATTGTTCTCAAAAATAGAGATGTTAGAGCAAACGAATTAAGTATTAAAATGATTTCTAACTTTGGCTTATTACAAGGTGGCGATGCTAACGTTAGTGTGTCAGACACATACAGTGGTAACGAATTTATAAGTCCTATCACCGTAGAGATGAGTGTTAATAGTCAAACAAATTCAAATGGACAAGCAGTAGTAAAACCTAATTCAGGTAAAATTACAAACTTGCCAAATAGTGTAGAAATACCTTTGAGCAAATTTGCATCAAATGTACAAGGCGGTGCAAACAGCAACATTGCGTATGTGGTTGTAGATAGCACAGGCACAAACACATATAGAGGTAATGTTTCCACAACCAGTTTACAAAGAGCAAATGCACAAATACAAGGCTCAGTTGATGTTACAAGTAACACCACAATTAAAGTTAATGAGTTTGATTCTAAAAGAACATTAGGGTTAGGAAATCAAGACGTACTTAAAGTAAAATATTCAGATACTAGAGAAAGATTAGATGAAAATATTAGATTTGATATTTCAGACAAGTTTACATACGCAGACGGATATATAGATTACAGAAAAATTGAAGTGCTACCGGTCGACACAGACTTTGATGGCGTACCAGATGAACCACTTGCATTCAGTAGATTTGTAGATCCAGACGATTTAGTATTTTTTGAAAATCAAAAAGATTTACAAGGTAACGACTTTATCAGACCTATCAAAACAGGTATATTAGATTACAGAGCAGAAACAAGTGCAATAGTAGATTTCTTAAATGAAAACTTAGCACCAGGTTCAAATGTATTAGACCAAACAGACTTTACACAATTTACATTAATATTAGTACCTACAAAAACTTTTGCTCAAACATATTTAACAAACAACAAAGCAAAATTACACGGCAAGAAAGTGTATGTAGCAGATACAAAAGAATTATTTGACTTACAGATTGAATTCACAGATTCAACTAATGTTATACTAACAGACAGTCAAAGTTATACAGTAAAGAATGGAAGATCTTTCACACAGAATACCAACACTACATACCGCCCAGTAAGTTTTAAATGGGAACACGTTGCTCCTAGTGACATAAGAATAGATCCTAGTATTAGTAATATTGTAGAAATGTTTGTTTTAACAAGAACATATTATTCAGAAGTTTTAAAATATAAAAACTCAACAGAGTTAGGTAAAACTTTCCCACTTGGTCCAACTTCTGAAACATTATCACAAAACTTTAGTGACTTAGAAAAATATAAGAGTATTTCAGACCAAATAATTTATAGAAGCGGAAAGTTCAAAGTGTTATTCGGCACAGAAGCACTTCCAGAATTACAAGCAACATTTAAAGCAATCAAATTGCCAAGTGTTACAATTAGTGATAACGAAATTAAGAGTAGAGTTAAACAAGCAATAGACCAATTCTTTAATATACAGAATTGGGACTTTGGTGAAAGTTTTTACTTTACAGAATTAACAGCATACGTTCACACTCAAACAAATGATGTATTAGGTAGTTTAGTAATTGTACCTAAGGATCCAAGCAGAAGATTTGGAGACTTGTTTGTGGTGAGATGTGAACCAGACGAAATTTTTATGAGTACAGCGACAGTAAGTGATATAAAGATAGTTTCAGACTTTAACCAAGAAACTTTACAGCAGATTGGTTCAGCAGTACAAGGTGCAACAGCAGGAGCAACTGCTGATAACGGACCTTATGCAATTAACGGATACTATCCTTTATATGCAACAGCAGACGCGGCGTCAGAGGCAGGTGATGGCACTAGCCATTCACACACGTTCTTTGGACAAACATTCTATATGCCTAATGGTGTAACTTACTACCACGGCACTTATAATGTAAGCAACGATGGGTTAAATAGTAGTAACACAGGAGGAACCAGTACTAGCAGTGGAGGTTCAAGTGGAAGTAGCGGAAGTGGTGGATATTAATGAGCAATAGACCTTACGATTTATTACCGATACAGTTTCAAACAGAGACAAATCAAACATTCTTTGAAAATACTGTAGACCAATTATTTACAAAATCTAATACAGAAGTTGTTGATGGACTAATTGGACGTAAAATTCCAGGAACAGATAGTCCGTATGCGGCTGATTTTATAGAACACAACGATATAGGTAGAAACTTTTACGCATTAGAGCCTATATATACAAGCACAGAACCAGTTTCCGGAACACCTGGTAACTTTGTGTTTTACGAAGACTTGTTGTTCTCATTAAAAAGTTACAACGCATTTGTAAACAATCATAATAGACTGTTTAAATCAAAACAGTTTACTTATAGTCCCCCGATAGACATTGATAAGTTTGTGAACTATCAAAACTATTTCTGGATTCCAGAGGATCTAGACATAGTTAAAATATATGGTACAGCAGACAGTCCAATTAATATAGACAACATTCCAGGATCTAAAACTTTTGTTGCCCCAAATGGTACAGAGTTGCTTAACGGTAGTTTTGTACAATTTACTGGAACTCACGTAAGCGGTAGCACATATACTAAGGACACAACTTATCAAGTCGAGGGCGTAGGGCAACATATAAGATTTTTAACACCTAATACCAAAGACAAAATATCAGCATATGCAACATTTGATAGTGTTGCCTTTGATGCAGATTGGGACGGTATAGGTTCATTCAGTGGAGCAGGACTTACATATGATGCAGATAATATAAATCCATCTTTGTACAGTTTCGACAATCAACCTTATGATGCTGTTAGTAATCAACGAGAAGCAGATTATTTACTACAGCAACGTGGTGCTCAGAATCGTAACCCTTGGAGTAGATTAAACTACTGGTATCATATACAAACAATTCAGCAATCAAGAATTGTTTCAACACAGGTACCTAATCCTTGGGATATCACCAGTTACGACTCGACCAGTTTCGATTATGAATTTGTTGAAGGTCAACAAGTAGGAAGCATTCCAGAGAATGCCATAAGAGCAACCAGACCAATTATAGAATTTAATAGAGACTTAGAATTATACAATTATGGTAGTAATTTTAACACCTATGTTGATATGATAATTAATGAACCAAGAAATCAAATCGACGGTAAATTGCCAATGGGTAATCCTATAAACGGCACAACTTCAGCAGTAGGTAAAAAAGCAATATTTACAGCAAATGAAACAAGTGCTGTAGTGTATGATATTGTAGACTCAGGCTCTGGTAATGTTTCATTTACTGCAAACAGCAGTATCAGTATTAGTACAAATGATACATTTTTAATACAAGAAGGTGCTGACATAGGTGCAGAATATTATTGGAACGGAACCAAATGGCTTAAAGCACAATTTAAAGACCAAGTTAATTTAGCACCTAAGTTCAAACTTTATGACTCCGACGGAGTGCCTTTAGACGACAGTATAACGTATCCTAGCAGTACATTTAAAGGAAACGAACTGTTCAGTTATAAACTTAATACGTTAAATGCAAATGACTCAATATTGAACTTTGGAATTGATAGAAGAAGCGGACAATATTCTAGTGATATGCTGTTTGAAAATGATATATCAAAAGACATATACAATTATGTTCCTACAGGATCTACATCAAAAAGTGTTATTCCCGGTTATTATTATGCAAAAGACTTAACATACGATGTTAACGGAAATCAAAACTCTAGATATTTGCACAGTTGGATGCCTAATGATGTACCTAGTTTTTATTTGACATTCGATGAAAGTAGAAATTACAAAGCAGGGCAAACTGTAAGTTATAATAAACAATTCTTTACAGCAGATGCAGATATCACTGCAGGTGTATTTGATATTTCCGAATGGTCACTGGTAGAAGATAAATTTTCTGTACAAGTTGTCAGAGACGAATACTTTATCACAGAAGCAAATAAAACTCAAAAACGTTTTGATATAAGTGCTACACCTCTAAATGAGCAAGTAGACGTATATATAAATCAAAGAAAACTACTTAAAGGCACAGACTTTACTGTGGTAACTAGCAAAGACGGAATATTGTTTACATCCACTCCTGCATTAAACAGTTTAATTACAATTAAGACAACTACAAACAGTGATGTAGATTTAACACTACAAGGAAGATTTGAAATACCTAGTGCCTTATCACACAATGTTGAGAATAAAAGTATTACAGAATTTACAACCAGTGATGTACTGAGTCACTATTTAGGTATGATAGAAGATCAGCCAACATTTAAAGGAAATGCTTTAGGTATTAATAACTTTATAAACAGTGAAAGAATACACACTGGTAATAATGCCAAAATTAGACAAACCTTCAGTGATTTGCCTACAGCAATGTTATTATCTAGAGGTAGTGTATTAAATTTAGTAGAAGCATTACGTTACAGTGAAGTTGAATACAGCAAGTTTAAAAACAGACTAAAAGGCAAAGTTAAAAATTATATAAACAATAATACTATCCAAGGCAAAACAGTTGCACAAATATTCGAAGATGTTTATACAGATATTGTGGCAACTAGAACAAATGATACTGCTTTTAAAAGAACATATATGCTACCTTGGGGCACAGAATACGAAGAAAAAGAATTTACAGCAAATGTAGACACTACAACCTTTACTACAACATTAAGTGCAAACTTAGAACAGATGAATAACTTTGTAAGTGTTTACAAGAACGATATATTACAGACAACAGGAACAGACTACACCGTAACAAGTAGTGTTCCAGTTGTAATTGCAATGACATCAGTTGCGGCAAACGATAAGATTAAAATTAGAGCATATCAAGACTCCGATCCAAGTAATATACCATTTACTCCTTCATCTTTAGGACTGTACCCTATCAAAGAACCAAAATTTGTTACAGATACAACATACGCATCAAATTTAAGTGTTATTTGCGGACACGACGGCAGTTACACTTCTAGAGAAAATAATATAGTAGATGATGTGATGCTACATTACGAAAAACTAGTATATAATAGCACGTCACAAAATATTAGAAATAACGACACAGTCAGCAAATATTTAACAATACAAGATGTTAAACCTAGTTATTTTGCAACAACAGATTGGAAAAAATCAGAAATAGACACTATATTATTTGGAGGCTTTTCTAGATGGGCAAGTCAAAACAATGTTGACTTTGTAACTAACAGTACTGTTGATGCATCAGATCCATTTACTTGGAATTACGGCGAATTAGGTCATTGGAGAAATGTGTTTGAATATTACTACGATACACAGACTCCTAACACCACTCCTTGGGAAATGTTTGGGTTTGATAAAAAGCCAAGTTGGTGGGAAACACAGTATGGCAATTCAACAGTAACCAGTAATTCAACAACATTATGGAATAATGTAGCAACCGGCTACATACCAGATGGAGATAGGAAAGGGTATCACCCAAGATACAAAAGAACAAATATTTCTTCAGTGTTGCCAGTAGACAGCAGTGGTAATCTAGTTGCACCAAACGTAAGTATAGCAAGTAGTGTTACATCTAGTTCAGATGTAATTTACGACCCTTGGGGATTTGGAGATGGCGGGCCAGCAGAGCAGGCTTGGAAGAAAAGTGTATCATATCCGTTTGCAGTTGTTTCTGCATTGTTCTTAACCAGACCAGGCGAATTTGTAAAATACTATTTAGACCCAGAAGAAATTTTAGAACCGACTGTTATGCCACAACAACTTGTAAACAAAACTACTAAAAAACGAACAGGGCATAAATTACTTTCATTCCACGGCGGGTTAGAAGCAGATAAAACCACAAGAATTTTAAAAAGAGGATTTAGTGCTATACTTGATAGTTGGGTATCTTCACAAAAATTAGATACTGATGTACAAGTACAGCAGACCATACAAAATACAGATGTTAAACTAGGACATAAGCATAGCGGATTTGTAAATCTAAATGACTTAAAACTTTATAGTGATAAATTAAGTATAGACGGATTCAGCACAGGTGAAAAAGTTCCTTCAGAAGATGTATACACAGGATTACACACCAGTGGTGTAATTGCTAGAAACTTTTATAGCGGTGTAAAAATTACAAAAACAGCAACAGGCTATCAAGTAAATGGGTACGACAAAAGCAACAATGTATTTAATATTTTAGAAAGTGATGTTAACGGCGGTAGTGCAGGAATTAAAGTAGGAGGTACTCCTATTATACCTGCAATTTTTGAAGTAACTGGAACATACAATAAAGATGATATTATATCATACAATGGTAACTATTACAAAGCAAATTCTAATTTAGAACCAGGTGATTTTGAATTCACCAATTGGACACAGGTTAACGATCTTCCAAAAGAAAATGAAAGAACAGGAATTTATTATAAAAATACCACAGGAATAGTCAAACAGATAACCTATGGTCATACTTTCCCTGATGTAAATGCAACATTTGATTTCTTAATAAGTTTAGGAAGATATCAAGAAAAAATAGGTTTCGATTTTGGTGACTTTAATGAAAGTATAGGCGATGTAGGCAATTGGGTTTACACAGCAAAACAATTTTTATTCTGGATAGATAGTAATCCAGCAGTTGGTTCTATAACAGCATTTAGTCCAATGGCAGAAAAAGTTTACTTTGAAGCACCCATTGGTACAGTTAATAAAATTGGCAAGTTTACAAAAGGCATACCATCACTAATAGATGCTGATGGTTCAGTTCTAGAACCTAAGCAATGTGGTATATCTAGAAAAGGAAGAAGCATCACAATTACACCACCAGTCGGAAAAAGTATTTTTGGTGTATTAATGCTAACAAGTGTAACTGAACACGCAACTGTTATTAATAACAAGAGTGTATTTAACGACACAATTAATAACGATGTGTACAACATTAGACAAGAACGTTTAAGGTTAAAAACACAAATTTCCAGAGAGTGGGATGGTTCACTGAATGCCCCAGGATATATTATAACTCCAAGTCAGGTTATGCCTAACTTTGAAAACTTAGTAGAAGCAACTAGAAACTATCATCAGATGTTTAGTACTCCTACATTACCAATAAAACGCACACTAGCAAGATCATTATTTGGGTATACCGATTCAGAATATTTAGATAGTTTAGGAATCGAAGATGACCAACAAATAGAATTAATGAAAGGTGCTATCAGAGCCAAAGGTACAGTAGCAGGGTTAGACAGAATACTAAGAAGTGATAGCATTAATAAAAATAAAGATTTCACAGTTTATGAAGAATGGGCAGTAAACCAAGGTTCGTTCGGTGATATAAGTTCTAAAAAGAGTTTTGATTTAATATTAAACAAAAAAGATTTTGTTAGAGATCAGCAATTATTAGAATTAAAATTTCCTGAAAGTGTTACAGGAATTGTTTCTGCGATTAATATTGTAGAGAAGAAAACACAATATTTTGTACCACCAATTATAGAAGTTGATAAGCCTCCAGTACCACCCTCAGGACTAAGTGGACAAGGAAATGGTAGAGCATTAGCAAGTGCTACACTGGCATCAGATGGTACATTGGGTAATATATCAGTAGACTACAAAGGGTTTAATTATGACAATGCACCTAATGTTACTGTAATTACAGGTAATCTGTATGTTTCTAAAATAGATGAAGTATTAACTAATGGACTTGCAATGAGTAGCAGTTTAGTTCCTCAGCCATTTAGCAACGTAGGATTGAGTAATTTAGTTGTTACTGACCACACAAACGGTGGAACAATTACAACAAACGTCGGCTTAACAACAAGTTTAAGCAACTTGGTAACAGCATTTAATATTCAAGCAGGTGCAATTAGCAATGCTAATGTAAGTGCTTCAACAGAGTTTACAAATGCAGTTGGTCCTATGTTCCTTAAACTTGCAGGTAGCGATTTCACAGTGGCAGATGATGATGCCGGCACAACGTTAGGCTATTTGAATTTAACAGCAGGCAGATATCAACCAAAACAGAAATTTAAAATTGAAGTTGCAAATAACACTACTATAGATAACATTGTTACCTCAATTGATAATACCATAGTTAATCAGTCGTACTATTCATATAGTGATAGTTCAAGACACACAATAGAATCTAATGTTACCACATATACTAACTTCCTTTCAAATGATGGTTTCTCTGTTAAAGTTAATTTTAATAATATTGCAGGTAATTTAACAAAAACAGGTGACAATTACGATTTTGTTAGTGTGTTTATAGATGGCAAAAAGATTGAGAACGATGCAGATTACACAAGATTAGAAGTAGGCAACAGTGGTGGATTAGCAGAAATACAACTTTCTAATATCAGCACATTAGTAAATTACACTACTTCATCAACAATTTTAATTATAGAAGAAGCAAGTATAACATTTGATACGTCTTTAACAACAGATGTTCCTGGTAGTAATGTAGAAGTAAAAGTCGAGTCTGACGACAGGCTAGTGGCAGTACCAGGCACAACCAGAACCTATGCCATTAGCAAAGACGATCCAAATGATAATGTTGTAACAATAGATATCGATGACAAAACAAGATTTGTTAAACGACCAACAACAGAAGATTTAAATGTTAAATTATACCCTATTAATAAATTTGATAAAACAAGTACACTGATTAAGAACAGTGGTTTTGTACACAAAGACAATGTTGACATACAGGTATTCGACATTAATCACTTTGACAGAGAAATTAGCGGAAATACCGACATAGTTTTAAATGGAAATAATATTATACATATGGCTAAAGGTGAACACGATAATTTCGATGTTTACCAATTAAGAAGTTTGAGAGATGAAACCGGTTTAAATAATTTCTACATACAGCAACCAGGTGACGGAACAAGTAAATTGTTCAGTCCTATTAGTTTACAAGAATACAATGACAGCAATATTATAAACGACCCAGAGAATAAATTATACTTTGATAACACACTATATATTAAAAACAGTCAATTACCAAATGCGGTTGTAAAATATACAAATGAACAATTAGTTTTAGACAATAAATCAATATATAGAGGAATTTATAATCCACCTCCAACCACACAAGGTCTGGTTACTAAAATTAAACCTAATAGAACAGCAAACATTGTAGGAGTTTATCCAGATATAACCAGTGAATTTAAACTTGTTAGTCTAAAACTTAATAATGTAAATGGCGATGCAGAATTTGCCAGTAATATTGCAGTTGCAGGAAACGTAGATGGACAAAATAATGTAGCAATTGGCTTTGCAAAAATTGACGGCATTCAAGATAACAGTAAGATTAGATTCTACGGCGATGACTTAGCCGCAACAGGATTATCAAATGGTGCTACAAAAGTTTACTCAGTACAAAGTGTAGTATATGATAAAAATTCAATCACAGTTTTAGAACCAAACGTAAGTATAAACGTAGGACAAGTTACAAGTTTAGGAAACATAGATATTAGAAGTACTGAAACAGTAAATGCAACTCCTAGTTTAGTAGCAGGAACTTATCCAGTTGGCATTACAAGTATTACATCAGATGGTGCTGGTACAGGATTAAGTGCAAGTGTTGTAGTAGGCGGAGCAAGTAGTGTTACTTCTATCACAGTAACTACAGCAGGTCAGAATTACTTATTTGATGAAGAAATTAAAATACCAGAAACTGCATTAGGTGGTAGTGATGCAAACATATTTGTTTTTGCAAATGTAACAGGCACAAAAGATAACTCCTCAGTTATTAGAGACCAAGCAAATGTATACGCAATAATTACTAATCCAATACAAGGAGGCAGTAATGTCCAACCAACAGGATTTAGTTTTGGCGCACAAACGGTTGATTTCTTAGCCGATGAAATAGAAGACTTTGCCAATAGTGCAGACGTAACTGTTTCACAAGGTAAAAATGATACATCAATGAGTATGGTAGATGCATATGGCAACTATACAATAGCAAATGTTAATGCCAGTGCTAAAACATTTACAGTGACATCAGACAAAATTAAATTTAAAGACATTAGTGTTTCTAGAGGTATACAAAATAGTAAAGCAGTAAGTATAACTGCCAATGGTGATGGCACAGGTAATGCTGAAATGACATTGGATACTGTTATGCCGACCAATACATTTATCAAATTAGATAGTAGTAAGTCTAATGCAATTTACCCACTTTATGCAAACACTTCTAACAATAAAAAATTACATTTCTTTGATAACAATTTTGTTACAACAGTTAGTGGGAATACTGCTTTCTATAAAGGAGAAATAACAACACAATATGCCACAGTAAATTCATATGATGCAAGTAACAACAAATTTATATTAGCAAACGTTAGTACTACTGCTTTAGGTACGTCATACGCAAACGTAGAGTTTGTACACGCAGACATAGTAAACGGAAAAGGCGAATGCGGCGACATAGTTGGATTAACAGGTAAAAGAAAATCATTAACTATAGAAAGTGCATCGACATTAAGTTTACCAGATTCAAATGCTGTAGACATTACACCATCTTTTAGTGTAAATGCAGTAAATGATACCACAGTATCTGCAAACAGTAACGTAACAGTTTTATATTTCCCACAAAAAGATACACAAAATACCGTAGAACAATTGATAGATGACTTTGCAACTACTAAGCAAAAGTCTGCAGGATTAGACCAAGTTCCGTATAATCAAGCATATATGACTACTGCTAATACAGAAAATCCTATGGTAGAATTACTACTAGACGGTGAAGCAGGAAAATTAACATCAATCGATGATATTGTAGTTGGATTCGACGTTAAGTATCTAGATGAAGAAACAGACAAAGCATTTAAAGAAGAATTAAAAGATGCAACAGGCGAGCAAACCAGAAGAATTATAGAAAATTATTATGTGAACAAAGCAAAAGATATAGACCAACCTTCATTAGAAAACTTAACTATTAGTTTACAAAAAGTAGGAGGTAACGATGTAGGTTATCATTTAATTAAAGACGGCTCACCTATAAAAATTAATGATGAAAGCAACAAACAAGTAATTGCTGGAGTAACAAAAAGTAAAATAGATGGACTTCTTTTTGATAACACAGGCGTAGGTGGTTATAAATTATCTCCTGATGCACCTGAACAAAAAGAAATAAAATTATCATTTAGTGATGATTACAAAGAACCTAAAACATCTAACAGTGATTTATTAGAATATGTTGACACAGTTCCTAGAATTAATCCTACGGTTTCTACAACCATAGTAGATAGATTTAGACTAAAAGATATTTCAACAACATCACAAAGTGGTGCTGTAAACAGATTAGGTGTTTCTAATAAAATAAAATTAAGAGAACTTGTAAAAAGAGTAAAAGACGGAGACAGAGGATTCGACGGTCAGTTTGTTCTTAGATTTGAATTTAAAAATGGAGACAGTTTTACATATGATCCATTAAGCAATGAATTCTCAGGATACAGAAATGCTATTGTGAGAATCAACCACGTCAAAGTAGATTATTCTGTGACCAGTAACGATCCAGGATTAGTAAATGATGTTAGAGTTTCATTGTTCGATCCAGCAGGAAACATTGTAATACCTAACACAAGAGTTAAAGAAGCATTTGCTAGTGGACTAATAATTGAAGATAATATACCTGCTGATGATGTCACAGGGAATCTTAAAGCAGTAATATGGAGCAAAGACTCCGAAACAGGCGACTTCATATTTGCAGGTTCTTTTGTAGAAAGAGCATTTAGACCTAGTGAATCAGATAAAGGAGTAACAGTAGGTAAACTTGTTACCAGTGATTCGACAGCAGTTGATATTTACAACAACTTCCACACAGCAGTTGTTCTAAATAATAATAAAGCACACAATATAGAATCTATGGCATTAAGAATTAAGAATCCTACATCTTATAATCCATTTGCTATATTTGGTGCTGACTTAACCCCGTCGAATTTAAAATTCTTAGCAGTAAGAAATTCTAAATACACAATTGATAATGCTGTGATGCCAAACTTTAAAATTAAAACACAAAGTATCACAGACGATGTATATATGTTTGGCGATACAAAAGGCATAAACAATGGCGACAAAGTAAGATTCGATGATTTGTTGTTCAGCGGATCAAGTCCTTTTGATGCTGAATTCACAGTTGCTGATTTAGAAAGCGACAAATTTACAATTAGTGGTGTAACAGGAACTGCATTCGCAGACTATTACGCAACAAGTTTAACATCTTTGAATATGCTTGTCAAGAACAGCAATAACAAAGCATTCTTGATTAATCACAATAATCACAACTTACAAAATGGCGATGTTGTTGTAATCAATGACAACGCAGGTTCTAGTGCATTTAGTAATATTAAATTTAGAATTAACAATGTAACAAGTAAAGATACATATTTTGTTGGCTTAAATGGTATAACACCTCCAACAAGCAATATTGCAGGATTAAAAGCATTCACTACAACACCTCAAATGATGCTGGGAACAGTTAAAGCGGCAAATGAAGGTTTGGTTGTTTACAGCAACAATCACAAAATGTTGAGTGGTATGACATTTACTGCTTATGCAGATGCTCCAGATCCAGGTTCATTAAACGGACAAGTGTTTACAGTTAATGAAGCATATAGTACAGATGCTTTCTCAATTGAAGTGTCAAACGTTAGTGCTATAACAAACCAATCTGCTAATTTAACTTATGTTTCAGATGGCAGTAAATTGGTATGTAGTTATTTGGGAAGAAACTTACCAATACACGACCAAGAATTTATGGTATATGATCCTTTAAATGAAATTGGTTTAGACGGCGAAATATTAACAGCAAATGTTTATTATTCAGATACTGAAGATACAACTTCTGTTGAAGGCGATGTATCATTCGATTTAACAACACCAATTGCAAGAACAATCAATGCAAACACATTAATACTTAAACATTATGAAGATAGTGTGTTACACGTTCCAAATCACGGTATGTTTGCACACACCGTTGTTACACCAGTTTTATCAACTGGTACACCAGATGCAAACAACAATGTTTCAGTAACAGTAAATGACTTAACATATTTCGAAGTTGGAAGTACTGTATTATTCGACGATGCAAATGTTGACCATCCACTAAGTTCAAACAGTTACGACATTATAGATATAAATGAATCAAACAACACGTTTATAATTGTTGATTCAACAGGAACTGCAACTGCTACAGCAAATATATTTAGAGTTGAAACAGATGCTTATATAACAAACAAAGAAAGAGTTATACAAATTGGCGATACAAGTTTATACGACGGATTTGCTAATCCTAAAATTGTAACAAAAGATACAATGAGTATCAAAGGCAGATTCAAAGGAACTGCGACAGGCTACATTACTAATGATGCAATGACTGTGTTTGTAAATGGCGACGTAAATGAATTAAACGGTGATGCATTGGTAATTTCAGATTGTCCTCAAAACTATTACAATAGAGTTTATCCTGTGTTAAGCAGTTACACAGAAGATCAGAGTGCAAATATATTTGTAGTAAGAGGGTTTGCTCAAAACAATAAAACATTAGATTTAGCAAACACACAAACTAGGTATACTAATACTAATAAAAATAGAATTAAAGTTAATGGAACTTCAATATCATTGGCTAATACAGATTCAATGACTAATTTTGTTAAGAGTTTTAACCAATCAATTATAGATAGAGAAGGTTCTATTATAGATACAGAAAATGGACTACAAGTTGGTTTCCTTTATGGTAGAAGAAATCAAGAGTTAGATAACAGAAACAGCAAATATGTAAATGCTCCACTTGATACATCAGGACTAAAAGTTCATATAGATGTAAACTCTAATCCTAATATGAATCCAACAGGAGATGATGTTTTAAGTGCTAACAGATATTTGCCGTTAGATAGTCAAATTATAAATGCAAGAGGACCAGCAAGTAAACTTGGTATGCCGATGCTGGATTTAGATAAACTAGAAGGTGCATTCAAATCTCAACGTAAAGCATACAAAAATAAAAAACGCATACCTCAAGAAAGAATATCAAGCAATGCATTAGATAACAATGCTAAAAATAGTACTGTGATGAAGGAACACGACAAGTGGGCAAATGGTTATGTGTCTAATACTGACATTACAGAAAATCCAGATGCAAGACAGCCACTGTCATTTAAGATTAAAACATATAACAAAATAGCAAAACAAGATTATTTTATTGACGATTTAGACACTAGCAATGAATATGCAAATAGTCCTCCCAATCCTATGAATCCTTATCCAAAAGTGAGACCAGATGCACACGACTACCATCGTTATTATAATGAAAAATATATGTATCACGAATATAACGGACGCGGAGAACCTGGCAGGTTTGGTCCAGGCGGTGGCGGCAATCCTCCCGGCGGTGGCGGCGGTAGACGAGGTGGCGGAAACAACGGTAATAATGGTAATAACGGAAACAATCAAGGCGCAGGCACAGTTGCAGGTAACGAAGTAGATGTAACAGTGAATCAACAATATGTAGTTGAACTTGCAGGTAACTTATGTACACAGTCCGGAGAGATATTAGAATTCAGTGACGGTACGCAAGTAACATTGGGAGAAGGGTGTGATCCAGAACAATTAGCGGCATTATTGTCTTCGCAGAATCCAAACTATACTTATGTTGTTCAACAAACAACACCTACAGAACCTTGTGTCGAAACACCAGCACAGGCAATGGGACACGCAAAGGTAGATGCAAGATTTAAAGATGCTTTAAAACGTTACGGCGGAGACAATGAAAGAGGTGCAAGTAGACCATCTTATAGAAGCGATGTAAAAGACTTTGGTGTTATCACAAGTAAAGCCGCAAGTAGACACAGTTGGAATGAGTGGGACGTTAGAAACTTTGTTGACACAGTTAGAAACATAATGAATGCTGAAGAAATAGACGTCAGCAGATTCCCTACTTCATACGGAAAAGATAAACACTTCTCAACAGGAAGAGGTGGTGTATGGATAGAGTGGGAAGGAACTCACAGAAGTGAAATACAGATTTTAGGCTCAACCGGTAGATGGAAGAAAAAAGGTACAATGGGATATAAAGGAATTAGTAAGTCCAGAGGATACATTTTCTTTAGAAACCCAAGAGGTATATTTAATGACCAAGACTTTGCTGGTGCGGTAATGGGTTGGAAGATTCATCAGAAGTCATACAATGTAGGTTATAACAAATACACATTATACATAGGCGGCGGCGGACAACCAGTAGTCAGTATTCCATTATTTAAATCTAACTACTTCCAAAGTGGCGGCGGTGATGGCAGTTCGTATATGCGTAGATTTGTTAGAGAAAGGTACGATGCAGGAACTCAAACTTATACTGTAAGTGTTTCAGGTTCACAAGCACCAGGATTTAGACAAAATAGTGTTATTCACGAATATCCAAGAGCAAACAAAACAAATAATTGCCCTCCTCCAGGACAACCGGGTGCAGGAGGCAACTTAGGATTACAACAGGTAGAAGCAAGAAAATTAAACAATAGTATTAAAATTAAAAGTGACTTACCATTTAGTTTAGCAAAAGGCTGTGCATTCGGTAGCATAAGTGAATGTGCTGAGTTTTATCCAGTACAAGAAAGAAACTTAACAACTAACTTTGATCCACAACAAGCAAAAACAGAATTCCAAAAACTGCAAACACAAGGTTTCTATGATAAGACTTTAGAAATAAGTGCAGACAGCGAAGATCCTAGACCAGAAGCAGGATATGGCGGATTTGCTTTCCCAACTAAGTTAGGATTGCCTAGTGTATATCCAGACTTTGTTGCAGGTGGTAGATTAATTTCTCCTAGAGAAATAACAAATACAAAACATAAATTTGTTAATGGTAGATTTGTAGGTAACAGTAATATCAGAGATACAAGATTTGTAATGTTGGAACCACCAGAAGTACCAACAGGAAACTTGTCAGACGGTAGTGGTTTCGGTTATAGAGTTGGAGATCAACTGGTTGCAACAGGCGGCAGACCTAAGAGTGTACAAGATGATGACTACTTGTTCAAGAGTGTGGACTTAGCACAATCTATACCTTTGAGAAACATTGCATTGTCGCAAGATTTAGTTAATTTACCAATTACAGAATTAAAACGCAGACTAACATTTGAAATTGTAGATGAAAATAATAATCCAATTCCAGGTGTTGCAGTCAAGCCAACGTTTAATGCTGTACATAATGCAGAAGATTTTGAAGAAGCACAACACGATAAAACCACAGTAAGTCCAAATGGTGTTGCTGTAATGAATTACAGAGACTACATTTATGCAGGAGGAGATACTTCTGCAGATTGGGATTCACCTGCATACAAAGGTGTAAGAGAGCAATATAGAAATTTAGGTTTAAGTGATATTGCTTCAGCAGACTTTAGATTAGATGTGGGCGAAGGTGGTTCAACTACAATGACTATCGATAATATAAGCGGACAATCTAAACTGTATAGAGCATTTATCGGTAATACAAATTTACAGTCAACATATTGTATGATAGGTAAAGTAGGATACGGACATTTATTTGATGATGGAACAGAAGCAAGTAAAACTTCTAGATTGAAAAGTTTTGATAGTGCTTATTTAGAAACATATAATGGCGATACTATTGCTGTATGGGACACACAAGGTCAACCAGCATTAGAAACATTATTAGCAGGTACTCCAAAAGGCACTGAAGGTATTTGGAAAATGGTAGGAGACTACAGCAATAATCCAGACTTAACTGCCAAAGAACACTTACTGACAGTTGCTATGTTAAACTGGAACTCACGTTATGTTCAGTTCTTAGGATTCAAAGACCACAGAGCATACTTTAAAATATTAACAGTTGGTACAGTAATTCCTAGTAGCGAAGCAAGAAATGGTTGGTATGAGTATGATGTTAAAAATTTATACGATCCTAAAAATAAATCATTTAGAAAAGTTACTTCAAGATTCTATGCAATACCGTTAGGAGCAAGTACAGATGGAGCAAACGAAGGACATAAAAAATATAGCCACACATCGAACAGCGGCGGTGTTGTAACACTAGATAAAATTAGAACACTAACTGAAACAGCAAGAACAAACACGTTGGAAAATATAGAAGCAAATCCAACAGGAAGTACATATGATAGTGCAACAGGTGTAACAACCGTTTCGCCATCCAGTGATAATTCTTTCCAACTTAACAATACTATAAGAACAATGCACCTAACAGTAAGTGCAGGCACAGATGTAAGTAGAGATTCAGAGCAACTAGATGTTATGTTTATTGAAGATGACAACTATAATAATGTGTTAAGAATACCTTTAACAGTACATAAACCATCAGTAGAAACTTCAGCAGATGGGACAACACTTACTAAAACTGCATCACAAGTTGCAGAAGACTACAATAGAATAGGGTTAAAACAATATCTAACAGCATTTAACAAAGGTACTGGTACAAAAATTGGTGAAAGTAAAGCAGTAGTTTACACATTTAGTACTAGCCACATACCAGACGATGCAAAAATTACAGATGTTAAACTAAACATACAATGGCGATCCAAAGATCCGTCAGAATGGGGTATGATTTGGTTACAAGCACCAGATGGAACAAGGTTACCAATACTACAACCATTAGGAGAAGGTACTTTGGATACCACAGGCGAAGGTACAGGTATGTTTGGCTCAGATCATCAGGGTGGAGTATTTAAAGGATATGAAATTACTGAAAGAAGTAAAGGAAAATATCATAACTTTACGATATCAGGCGGTGTTGCTGACAACAATGTGTTTAAACCTACAGCAGAAACCTTCCCAGTAGATGGAAGAAACATAAGTCCAATACCAGGTAAACATAAACGTTATTATAGAGCAAAAGACAGGCACGGATTTATAGGAACTGTGGACTATGATAGACCAAACACTCCAGCAAACAGCATTTGGCAAGCAGAAAACATTATTAGAGAATATATTAGACAGTATGATAAAAATGCTAAAGGAGAGTGGAGAGTAGAAATTACCAGACCAGGAAGAAATTGGGACGATTGGGCATATCAAAGTCCTATCACTAAAAGAGATGCTAACGGAAACGAAACTTTCGAGTATGGGCCACAAGATGTAAACGAAATATTTGCACCAAGACTTAAAATAAGTTATGCAGTTTATGTTCAAGGCGAAGCACCAACCAGTGTTGCTAACTCAGACGAGGCAATTACAGGACTAGAAATAACTAACCAAGGTGTTTATACGCAATCAGAGATACAAGGCTTTGGACAAATGAGTGTTAGAAGTACAGGTGTTATGGTTCCAGGTACTATGTTAGGCGGTGTTAGAGTAAGAATAGAAAAAGGTAACGAATTAGATAAGGCTATTAGAAATAGAACTGCAAAATTTGTTGTTACAGGTGTAAACAGTTTAGGTAGTATTACAAAATTAAGAATTACAGACAGAGGTACATATATAAACTTCCCACCAGAAATGGAAAGAGGTGTATCTTTAAAATATGATGATGATTTTGCCGCAACATTGAAAGGAACAAGACCAGAAGGATTAGGATACGGCGGAAGAGTTGCAATGACAAGCAGAAGTAAAATTAATTGTCAAAATAATCCTCCAATTTTCCCTGCACCAGGCGATAATATTGCACAATTAGAACCTATTGCTGATGCAATAGCAGATGGAATCAATGGTGCAACCAGAGGAACAGCAAATATAACAGCATTTGCATATGATGTTAACCCTGCTGTTAGTGTGCTAAACATTGTTACTCCTGATGATGGAATGGAGTTTGTTGCACTTAACGGCGGATTTAATCCTTGGAATTTCCCAGAAGGTGAAATAGATCCAGACTTAGTTGGTGTAAGAGCATTAGACGATTTTAATGATAGTGTAGACGATGTTAATAATTTAACACAATTTGGTAACTTAATAGATCCAACAACAGGATTATCGATACAACGTTTAAGAGAATTAGGTTTATTAGACGACGAAGATGGAAAAGATGGCTTTACACTTATAAATGTAACAGATGCACCTACAATAACAGGATTAGAACAAGTCACAACAACTAATATGTTCTCATATGACTTGTATACATTAGATAACACTACAGTTGATGTTACATCTACTACATCAAACATAGATCCAATGTACTTTAAGAGTGTGTTGTACAAAGATGATATAGTGATGGATCGTAACAATGCGAATGTGTGGGTAACAAACTTCCAAAACGCAGGTAGTGTATATTTCGAAAGAGGAAATGTAGTATACAGAGAAAATGATTTGGTCCAAAGCAAAAGAATGGAAAAAGCAGTTATCTATGATTTAGATGATAACACCACAATTAAAGAATTAGAATATATAGATCCTTTTAAAGATGCAATTTCGAGCCAAGCAAAAATTAATTTAACATATATCTCTGAATCAGATCCAGTAATATATCAAAACAATGGTTCTAATTTCAACAGTAATAACATTGGCGAACTTTGGTGGGACACTTCAACTTGTAGAAGTTTATGGTATGAGCAAGGCAATGTCACATACAGAAGTAGAAATTGGGGCAAATGGCATCCAGGTAGTAGTTTTGACGTGTACGAGTGGACAAGAAGTGTGTACTCTCCAAGCGAATATGTAAGAAATGGCGGAGAAGGAACACCTATTAACAATGTAGACTTCTTGTTGGTAAAAGAATTCGATATGAGCAAAAACACATATAGAAGCATTTATTACTTCTGGGTTAAAGATGTTAGTACAGTACCAGCATTAGAAAGTAGAACAATGAGTGCTAGAAGTGTAGCATTACAAATTGAAGATCCGATTACTTTAGGACTTCCATTCTATGCACCAGTTAGCAACACAACCATTATGATACAAAACACAAAACGTTTTATTAGAGATGATAAAGTTGCTTTCCAAATGAATTACTCAGTTAAGGATACAAAATACGATAAGAAACATACTCAATGGAAATTATATAGGGAAGGAGACACATCAAGTCAAATCAGTACCTCAATTATCAACAAGATGATAGACAGTTTATGTGGATACGATGCTAATAATAAAGTTGTTCCAGATCCAGGATTGAACGAATTTGAAAAATATGGTTTAGGTATTAGACCAAAACAATCAATGTTTAAAAATTTAAAAGAAGCAAGACGTGTATTTGTAGAGTTTATAAACAGAGAAGCATACAATACTGAACTTACAGATACAAAATATAAAAATTGGAATGCAGGCATTACCGATGATACTTATTTAGAAATTGTAAATTGGATTAAACCTAAATTTGACAATGCCAAAAAGCCAAGGTATGTATTAAATCAGTTTAAGAAATTAAACTTTGTAGGAGAGTTAAGCGATGGTGATGTTGTAAGAGTTGACAACAAGAAAGATCCTTGGAAAGATTACGAATGGAGTCAATCAAATCAAGAGTTTACTCACGTTAGAACCTACAAAGCAAGTTATAGATTAAAAGATGTTGTATATACTTCTAACAATACACTAGTACTTGCAACAAAATTAAGACAAATAGTTGATGCTATATTTACTAAATTATACATACAAGAAAATAGAGTTAAAATTAACGAACTATTCTTTGCAATGTTGCACTATGTAAACACAGAGCAAGACGAAATTAACTGGGCATTCAAGACAAGTTACTTTAATATTAAACAAGGTGCAGATGAATTGAGCCAGACTTATATTTCTAAAGCAGATGCTTTCCCTAATGTAACCGAATATGTAAATGCTCAAAAACCATTTACAAGTAAATTAAGAGATTTCCAAGATGTTAAGAGTATTAGTACAGAAATTATAAAGAACAGCAGTACAGATTTTGATAAACCACCGTATCAACCTAATCCAAATGTTGATTCTATTGTGTTAGATGTAGAAAATGTTACTCATTCAAACATTATGTTGAATGATCCAGATTACAAATATTGGTTTAGTAACTATAATAAGGCAGACAGTAAAGTTAGAACATTTGACCAAACAATCAGTATTGATAGAACAAGTTTTGTGATTGATGAAAGCAGAAAAACAGAATTGCTCGGCGGGTTTTCACCACAGAATGCCGCAGAAAGAATATTCTTATATGATGTTGATGTTGCAAAACTTAATACTGCAATATCTAATCCAGGTAATATCTATAGTGCGGCTAGTATAACTGCATTTAGAATTGAAAGAGATGCATTGATAAAAACTAAAGTAGGTGCAGACTTTAAAGGATTAACTATAGATGCTGGTAAATTTGTTGACAATATTATTAACGCAGGCGGTGATGATGCTTTAGTAGGTGCGTTAGGTTGGGATAGTGCTCCATACGACATTGCACAGTTTGACCAATTAATAGAAGTTGAAAATTACGACGGAGTATTTGGAAACAACGGCAATTTAACTATTGCTGGAGTCAAGTACGAAGGGTTAGGCGGAACATCATTTACTAAGATAGATGGTCCTGACAGACCAGAAGAATTAATAATGGTCGATCCAAAAGAAAACTTAATTATCAACGTTGATACATTTGCTAACAGTAGTGTATCTGCTACAAGTACTAAGACAGTAAGTTATAGAGCACACATAGATATGTTTGGTAGAACAAACTATTATAGACTAGGTAGTGCAAATTCAACAACTATTAGTGCAAACGTGACAGCAAACGATAAAGACATTAGTGTAAGCAATACAACAATGTTTGGTCCTGTTTCTCCAGGAAATCCAGGATTTGCATTTATCAATGATGAAATGATTAAGGTTACTAGAATAGATGGCAACACATTAGTTGGCGTACAACGTGGATTAAATGGTACAACTATTGGCGTTCATACAACTAACGATAAGATATATAACGCAAATAGTAGTGTAACATTAAATGAACAAAATGTCAATGCAAACGTGTTGCTGTGGAACACAAACATAACTGATACTACAAATAGTAATTCGGGTGCAGTCTTCCTACAAGAAGATGATAACCCAGGAGGATTTATATCCTAGTATTATAGTTAGTTTTAATAGAAAAGATAAATATAGATATGTACGATAAAGATGATAACACTAGCAAAGAGACCGATACAATGAAGGATGAAACTAATATGAATGTGTCAGGACACATTCTTATCAGAGATAAAGAAACCGGTGAAGAATTAGTAAACAAAAGAAATGCTATTCATTACGGTAACTTAGGTGCTCTTATTGCCGCAGGATTACAAAATCAAAGTAATAAAATTATCCATTTTATGGCTTTTGGCAACGGAGGTAGTAGTGTAGATAGCAGTGGAACAGTTTTGTATAAAGCACCCAATACAAGTGAATCAACAGAACCCACAGCATCATTGTTCAATGAAACATTTAGTAAAGTTGTAAGTAGCACAAGTGCTAATAATGACACAGCAAACAATAAAATTGAACTTTCATCTGGTACAAATTATACAGATTTAAAAATAACCTGTACACTAGGATTGAGTGAACCTAGTGGACAAGAAAATTTTGATACGGCAACAAATCAAAACAGTAATTACATTTTTGACGAATTAGGATTAAAAGGCTTTGCTACATCTTCAGATAATGCAGAACTTTTAACCCACGTAATTTTTCACCCAGTACAAAAAAGTTTGAACAGGGTCATAGAAGTAGTATATACAGTTAGGATTCAACTGTCGTAATAAATAGTTTAGAGGAATAAAAAGAAAATGGCATATACAGTATCAACGACAAGTGGCACAAGTGTTACAGTTGCAGACGGTGTAGTTGACACTACTAATTATAGTCTTTCCTTAGTAGGAAAGAACGTTAGTGGTTACGGACAATACTTTGTTCAAAATTCAATTAGACACTTAGAGAACTTTGCAAACAGCACAGCACCTAGTCCAACAAATAAATTAACTGGACAATTATGGTATGACACATCATCTACACAGATGAGAGTGTACAACGGTAGTGGTTGGATCAGACTTACTCCAGGCGTTAGTGCTTCAGCACCAGCAGACGGATATCAATCAGGTACTATGTACTTCGATACAACTGATGACAAATTAAAAATCTACAATGGAACAAGTTTTGTAGACACAAGTTATGCAGGTGAAGTATCAGATGCATACAGCAGTACATACGGAACCGCAGGTGGAACTAAATTAAGAAACATTTTCTTAAATGCTACATCAGGTGGTCCTTATCCAGTTACTGCTTTAGTAAGTGTTAACCAAACAGAAAGTTCAGGTGACGGCACAGGTGCAATACCAAGTGGTGAAACTATTATGGCTATATTCAGTGATTATGAATTTACAGCCGCTGATAGTGTTTCATCATCAATGGGCGATAATATTAATTGGCACGATCATTTAAGTGCTTCTAATGGTATTGGTACTAGTATTAAGAAAGGTCTTAACCTAAGAGACGAATATGCTAATACTTCTATTGCATTAGCAGATAGAGCCTATGAAGCAGATACAGTAACAGGAAATATTTTTGTTGGTGGTAGTAACGTGGCTCTTTCAGCACTTGTACAAACAGGCGAAGATTTTATTCCAGGAACAGATCTTAGTTTTGACTTAGGTAGCAGTACAAGAAGATTTAGCCAAACTTGGTCACATAATTTAAACGTAGGGAATGGAACTAATGGTTTCATTAGAGCATACGGCGACGTGGCAATTGGTAATTCCTCAACAAGGATAAACACAATTCACTCAACTAACTCAGACATCAACACAGTTGTTGTCAACACTCAGGCAAATGTTAATGCTCCAATCCAAATTACTGGAGCGGCAGACTTAACAAATAATTTAACAGTTGCAGGTACTACTACTCTAAACGGTAGTGTTGTAGTTGGTAATGCTATTGCTGACACAGTTTCAATAACTGCTTTATTATCAAGTCCAATTATTCCTGATACTGATGTTACTTACTCATTGGGTAATACCAATAACAGATTTAGTATTGTGTATGCTAATCAGTTCCAAGGAGATGTAACAGGTGACGTAACAGGTAATGTTTCAGGTAGTGCAGGTAGTTCAGCAACAGTAAACACAATTACTAGTGCGAACAACAGTACACACTATCTAACTTTTGTAAACAGTGACAATGGTTCCTCAACAGCAGAAACTGTTAATACTGATGGAGGTATTACTTATAATCCTTCATCCAACAAACTTACAGTTAGCGGTGTTGCTCAAGCAGGTACATTAACAGACGGTACACTAAGTTCATCAGCAGGTACAATTACTGGTGGTGTTGCGGCAACATTCAGTGGTACTGTTACAGCAACAACATTTGACGGTGAAGCAACATCGGCTCAATATGCGGATATGGCTGAGATATATTCAGCAGATGCAGACTACGAGCCAGGTACAGTTGTTAAAATCGGAGGCGAAGCAGAGATTACACAAACATCAAATCACGCAGATCCAGATGTGTTCGGTGTTATATCAACTAACCCAGCATACTTAATGAACTCAGAAGCAGAAGGTTTACCAGTAGCATTACAAGGTCGAGTACCTGTAAAAGTAATTGGTAAAATTTCTAAAGGTGAGAGATTGGTTGCTAGTGACGAGCCAGGAATGGCTTGGGCATTAGGTTCAGATGATTATGATGCAAGAGCAATTATAGGCAGAAGTTTAGAAGATAAAGAAGACGGCGGCATCGGCATAGTAGAAGCGGTTATCGGCGTTAAGTAAAGAATTATAGATAAATAAGTGTATATACTTTGTAGGAGATAGAGAATGGCTTTAAGCACAATGACTAGTAGATCCGCAGGAGACAGTATTACTGCTTCTGACTGGGATATTGTTAGAAATAACATACTATTAATAACAGGTTCAGCAACTGGATCACAAGAAGGTTGGGGACAAAGTTTTTCAGTGTATAATCCAGCCGCGGGTGCAACAATTTCAGATACTAACACAAATGACATTATCAATGCCGCTCAGGACATTGCTACATACGTAGGTGCTAGTGTTACTGTAAGTGACGTTGCAAATGCAGGCTCTATCCAAGAAGACGATTTAAATACTATTCAAACAACAGTAACTAACGCATACAATAATAGATTTAGTGCTCAGTCAGGTTACTTGTCAACTGAAGCAAAAATTGATTCCACAAGAACAGCAAGTTGGAACACCACAGTTACTCACTACTTTACTGTAGACTTTAGCAGTGACTCACACGCAAAAGAATTTTTTAATGCAGGTGGTAAAATTACTTTTAGTGCAAGTAGAAGTAGCGGTGCAAGTAATGACCAAAACACAGATTGGACTAACTTATTAAGTGCTATGGGTACAGTTAAAATGGGTTACACCAATGTTACAGCAAGTTCAGGCTCTAACACAGGTTCAAGAGGTTTCTACGACTTAACTTCAAGTTTCCAAGAAATTTTTATCAAAACAGGTTCAGGTTCATATTCAAGTAACTATTACCAAATTTCTGCAAAATACGACAGCAGTACAGCAACAATCAGTTACCAAGTAACATTCTCAGATGCTCACACAGGTAGAGGTTATTTTGATACTGTAGACGGAACACTACAACACAACGTAGGACAAGAAAGACCAAACAGTGGTACTTTGCCTAACGGTTATAGTGTAACAGTTGCTACACCTACATACGCAGAATCAAGCGAACTGTAAACTAAGATTTAATTAAAGCAATCTAAAACTCTGATAAATACTGTGTACAACAGGACACATTATTATGAGCGACAGATTAGAAAAAGCACTAAAATTTGCCAACTACAGGCATACTCTCAACAATCAAAGAATACAACTCAAAGCAAAAAACAAAACTTTACTCACTTACAGTTTTGGTGGAGGCACATTCTTCATAGATAGAAGTTTGATTTCATTTGTTGATATGCTGATTAAAGACGGTGAAGAATCCGTTGTATTGTTAGACCAATACGAGTTGCCTATTCTAGTTGAAGATTTGCAGGCATTCAAAGAAGAAATACTAGGTCGTTATTTCGAATCCACTAACGAATATCACGCAGACTATACTAAACTCAGACAGTCCAGAAGTGTTGATAAATTATTGGATTTGGATTTAGATGAGTAGTAAAGGCGTAGTATTATTTGCACATAACAACAAGGAAATTAATTATTTAAAATTAGCCTGTGTATCCTGTGCTATGATTAAAAAGAACTTAGGCACAGAAAATATAACTGTAGTATCAGACATTGACAGTTATGAATATAATTTAGATGTGCTAGGCAAAGACTTTATAGAAAAACATATTCCCAATCTCATACTAGTTCAAAAAGATTACGACTTTAAAAATAAAAACATTAGAAGTTTTAGAGATACAAATCATAATATTCAAACATTAAGTTTTTATAACGAAAACAGATCCTCTGTTTATGACATCACGCCTTACGACGAAACCCTTGTAATAGACGTAGATTACTTAGTAATGAGTGATAGTTTGAACCTATGTTGGGGACACGAAAATGATTTAATGGTTAATTATGATGTGCAAGATATACAATCGAGTAGACAAACAGGCAAAGAACGACTGCAAAATTATGGTATAACTATGTACTGGGCAACAGTGGTTTACTTTAGAAAGAACGAATTTACTAAACAGTTCTTTGATATTGTAACACACGTCAAACAAAACTATGAGTTTTATAAAGACTTATATGAGTTCTCAGGTATGTTGTATAGGAACGATTATGCTTTTAGTATTGCCGCTCATATGATGGGTAACTTTAGTAGCGAAGCAATACCTCCTTTGCCTGAACGCACAATGTATATGAGTTACGATTGGGACGATATTTATAAAGTAAATGGTACTAATGACATTACTTTATATTTGGAATTAGACAAACAAATTAAGAATTTTAACCTATGCCGTTGGAAGGGTCTAGATTTACATTTGATGAACAAATGGGCATTACAACGACACGCAGACGATTTATTGGAAATATATGGCTAAGAATAAACACCCAAAACTAGGAGATAGAATACTACACAAAGAACCCGCATTTCGCAGAGAAAACGAAGGCATTGTTATAGAAATGTTAGGAATGCAATTTGTGTATAAAACAGACAGTGGCGAAGAACGTTTTTGTTTGTTTAGGGAAGACTGGAGAATTATAAATGAAAACTAGATATTACATATTAGCCGGTGTACTGTACACATTGTTTATAGGCTTTACTGCGAGTGCAATCCAGTACAGACTTTCAATGGAAGAAATTAAAGAACGGTATCAGACAGAATATTGTGAAGTTGTATATGAATACACAGGTGAAGTAGGCGGAGAAGATTGGGAAGAATTGATGACTCTTGCTATAGAAATGCAGGAAGAACGTGACGAGTTACAAGAAATAGTTGACGAAGGTATAGACAAGTACTACGAAGAAGAATTTGGCGAAAGCCGTAATCAAAGTGATGCTGATGCATACATTAGTTTATTTATGAATTTGACTGATCCTATTAATTGGGTATTCACATTGATAATTGCTACATTCATAGCAAGTTTTTATCTAGCATTTTATAGTTGTAAACTTGCTATAGAAAGACATTTTAGGAAAGAAGATGACTAAGAAATATATACACGTTAATCAACACAAGATTAGAAGTAATTTAAAACACGGTACAAACGAACCTGTTATTACAATTAAAGAAGGACGTACAAACACATACTGCCACGAAGTAGAAGTCAAAGGTCCCAGCAAAGTAGTTTACGGCGTAGACGGTGAAAAAATACTTGCCTGTGGTGCAAGAGTAGTAATAGAAACAGAGAGTGATATAGAAATAGTACGATGAGTAGAGGTTATATAGTAATCGCACAGAACAACGAAACGACTGATTATTTAGAGCAGGCGTATGCCCTTGCTTTGAGTTTAAAAATTACACAAAGCGAAGTTAATAATCTAAGTGTTTGTGTAGAGAAAGGAACAAAAGTATCTAAAAAGTATAGGGCAGTTTTTGATAAAGTAATAGACATACCTTGGAATGACGAATCCAAAGATGCAAAATGGAAGATTAATAACAAATGGAAATTTTTGTATATGACTCCTTATGATGAAACTGTGATACTAGATACTGATATGGTTTTTCCAAGTGATGTTAGTTACTGGTGGGATATAATGAGTCAAAAAGAAATATGGGCAACAACAAATGTTAAAACATTTAGAGGAGAATGTGCAAAAGACCATCCAAGGTATAGAGAATATTTTGCACTTAACAATTTGCCAAATGTGTATAGTGCTTTCTTTTATTTTAAGAAGTCAGAATTAACTAGTGAGTTTTTTAAACTAGTAGAACTTATAATGCAAAATTGGGAAAAGTTTTATTTTGAATTTATGCCAAAAGGCAAACCAGAATTTTTGAGTGGAGATGTTGCTTATGCATTAGCAATAAAATTGCTAGGCATAGAATCACAAACCACAATGGATCACATAGACGAGTTACCTTCTTTTACACATATGAAAAGTTATATGCAAGGTTTAAGAGACGGAAGTTTATTAGATGATAATTGGACTGCAAGTATACCTACATATTTTACCAGTATAAAAGATTTTAAGATAGGCAACTTTCAACAACAATATCCGTTTCATTATGTAGATAAAAGTTGGCTAACAGAAGATATTATTAAGAGTATGGAAGATGAACTTAGATGATTTGAGACAGTGGAATTTAGATAGGCGTAAAGAAAATAAACACGTTTATTTTAATGATGCGGGCCGTATATTGTGTTTAAGTCGTAGTGAAACAGACGACTATCCAGATGCAAAACACATCATAATGACAGCAGAGCAACTGAGTGTAATAGACGATACAACAAGTGTAAATGATGTGATAGTTGAGATGGACACAAAGAATGAATCAGTATATAGGTTGATAAAGAAAACTATTGAATTAGCAGAATTTAGAACTAAAGATGATGTACTAACACAGATTGTTCCATATGATAACAGTAATTATGATATTAAGATTGATGTTGGTACAGATAAAATTGGTATAACTATGCACAGTAGATTAATTAAACGGCTTACAGATAACGTGGAATTAGACGAAGGCTTTACAGTAAATGGCAAAAAGATTTGCCATTTTCATTTTACAAAAAAGAATGATCCACACTTTCATATTAAAACTTTAAAAGTAGATTTAGTAGATTTAGTTAAAGAAAAAAGTAAATTTTATAACGTAGAAGAAGATTTAAGTAGGTGTAGTATATACACTAAAAAAGTATTCGATAAGTATGTATACACAAATAAGGAAAAATAAATGGCAAAAGTTAATGTATCAGAATTAGATATTTTTTATATAAGTTATGACGAACCTAATGCAGAAGAGCATTGGGCAGACTTATTAAACAAGGTGCCTTGGGCAAAACGTGTACACGGAGTTAAAGGCTTTGACGCCGCTCATAAAGAATGTGCAAAGCAATCAGAAACAGATAGATTTATAACTGTAGATGGTGACAACATTGTAATGGACGATTTCTTTGACCAAGAACTAGACTTTCCGGAAAAGGACAATGACGGAAATGATATAAGTCAAAGTATATTCAGTTGGAATGCTAAAAACATTCTCAATGGATTAGTATATGGTAATGGTGGACTTAAATGCTGGCCCAAAGAATATACACTGGGTATTAACACACACGAAGCCGCAACAGATGGCGAAGGTATGGAGTTTTGTTGGAAACTTAATTACATACAAATGAATGATATATTCAGTGAAGTACATCAAACTGCTTCACCCTTCCAAGCCTTTAGGGCAGGATTCAGAGAGGGTGTAAAACTAAGTTTAGATCAAGGCGCA
>Ga0255752_10001007_pt1 | contig 33595 bp, 31 predicted proteins | sample 011ome_25_FD_179952 | JGI IMG/M metagenome (GOLD analysis project Ga0255752, IMG submission 179952) | Coastal salt marsh microbial communities from the Groves Creek Marsh, Skidaway Island, Georgia - 011512CT metaG (version 2) | ecosystem: Environmental > Aquatic > Marine > Intertidal zone >... | reverse complement strand
TGAGTTTTTATAAACTCTTGAAACTCTATTGGGTCTGTATAAATTGTCAAATTTTTATGCTGAAAAGCATTAGCAATTTGTTCTGAACTAATGGGATTTAATTGTTTAATTTTTAATGCACTAGGCGAATAAAAAACCACCGCCTCATCTGAGGATGCTAATGAATTAGCATATTCTGATAAAAAATTCTCGTTAAGACTACTATACGTGTGCAATTCCAAACACGCCAGCAAGCGCCGTTGAGGATATTGGTGTTTTACAGCAGTAGTTGTGGCTTTCACTTTACTGGGTGCATGAGCAAAATCCTTGAAAATTACCGAAGATTGATGCTCAGCAATTTTTTCTAAGCGTTTGTCTGCACCAGTAAAAGTTGTAATGGCTTCATAAAAATCTGACTCATCAATTCCCATATGCTGACAAATCCATTTTGCTCCTGCAAGATTATTCAAATTATGCTGGCCAAATATTTCTAAAGGCATAGGGCCTTCTGGTGTTTCCAAATATGTGGTACCATTATCAATAGTATGTTGTGGGGTTTCGTATGGAAACTTGCGAATTGGGTTTTCACTCGCTTCAACTATTGCTTTAACATTTTGATCCTCAATATTATACGAAATACTCCCTCCTTCTATGATACTGTCTGTAAAAATGGAAAATTGTTTTTTGTAGTCTTCAAAAGTCGGAAAAACATTAATGTGATCCCAAGCAATTCCACTTAATAATGCAATGTTTGGTTTGTAGTGATGAAACTTTGGACGAAGGTCAATTGGAGAGCTTAAGTATTCATCACCTTCTAATACAATAAAATCATTGTCATCGGTCAATTGAACCATAACATCAAAGCCCTCTAGTTGTGCTCCAACCATATAATCAACGGCTTTGTCATGATAATTCAAAACATGTAAAATCATTGCAGTAATGGTTGTTTTTCCGTGACTTCCGCCAATAACTACACGCGTTTTGTTTTTGGACTGCTCATAAATAAATTCGGGATATGAATAAATATTTAGTCCCAATTGCTGAGCTTTAATGAGTTCTGGATTATCAGCCTTTGCATGCATTCCCAAAATTATTGCATCTATAGACGAAGTAATCTTTTCTGGAAACCACCCCATTTTATTTGGCAATAAACCACGAGCATCTAATCTAGATTTTGAAGGTTCAAAAATGACGTCGTCACTTCCTGTAACATGCATTCCTTTTTGATGCAAGGCCAACGCTAGGTTGTGCATAGCTGCCCCACCAATGGCAATAAAATGAACATTCATAAAAATTTATTTAACAAAGTAAATATACGTAGAGTACACAAAATTTTAATGGGCTTTAGACATTAAAATACGCTTTTTCTCATTTTTAGCTGATTCAAATTTTGAATTTAATTTTAGTGAAGTCTCCAAATGGTGTAGAGCTACATCTTTTTTTTGTTGTTTTAAATACAACCTTGCCAATTGATAGTGTGCCATTTCGAGAGGAGTTCTATCAATAGAATTGAATTCAGAAATGTATTTATTTAATAAAAATATTGAAGAACGCATGTCTATTTCCTCTGTAATACAGGCTAGCGCAAGATCATAATGGAGTGAATTATTGTGCGATTTACATTCTGATTGTTGTTTGTTTTGATGCTTTAAACACGAGATTGTATGACGAAGATTCACTGCTTTTTTTACAAAAATATTGGATTGATCTATATCCTTTTTGTGTTCATATATATAGGCTTTGGCAAAATAGCCATTGATTTTTGAAATGGATTCTAATTCTTCGGCATATGCTAGAGCTTTTTTATAACTTCCGCCCAAAAAAGCAGGCAATTGAACATAGAGTTCTACTAGTGCCCATCTAACTTCCCAATGCTTAGAATCTAGTGTTGCTGCTTGAGAAAATGATTTTTTTACCTGATGAATCAAACTAAATGCATCAAAACGTGAACTCTGTTTTGCCTTTTGACCCAACACACCTCCATACTTGTAATGGTAATCTGCTACGCTTGGTTGCGCTTGTACTAATTTCTCATAATAATATGCTGCAGAATTCCAATTGAGCTGACTTCCATACACATCTCCAAGAAGCTCTATAGCCTCATAGTTTGTTGGATGTAAAATAATAAATTGCTCTAGTTTTGGAGTTAATTCGTCATACGATTTTGAGGCCCACAATGCATAAAAATCATTGGGGATTTCTTGACCAAAACCAAAAAATGGAAAACAAAAAATCAATAAAAAATAGTGCCGTTTCATCATACTACAAGGTGCTGCTATTTTTAATCAAAAATGAGTCCAAATTTTAGGTTTAAGTATTTAATTGCTTCCAAAGAAGATCTTTCAACTCAACAATTCCTTTTTGAGCTACTGATGAAATAAACATGTAATCAACCGCTAATTCATTATCCAAAATTTGCTTGAGTTCAGTTTTTAATTCTTCGTCAAGTAAATCACTTTTTGATATGGCTACTAGTCGTTCTTTGTCTAACATTTCTGGATTATACCGCCTAAGTTCATCCAACAAAATATCATATTGATTTTTTATATCATCGGCATCTGCAGGAATAAGAAACAACAAAATAGAATTGCGTTCGATATGTCTTAAAAAATAATGTCCGAGGCCTTTTCCTTCCGCTGCACCTTCAATAATTCCAGGAATATCGGCCATTACAAAAGATTGAAAATCTCTATATTCTACAATCCCTAAATTGGGTTTTAGGGTTGTAAATTCATAATCGGCAATTTTTGGCTTCGCCGAAGTGATGACAGAAAGCAAGGTCGATTTTCCTGCATTAGGAAACCCAACAAGTCCAACATCGGCAAGAATTTTTAATTCTACAGTAACATACTTTTCTTCAGCTGGCATACCCGGCTGTGCATAACGTGGGGTTTGGTTCGTTGGGGATTTAAAATGCCAATTACCACGACCGCCTTTTCCACCTTCACACAATATTACTTCTTGATTATGCTCTGTAATTTCAAACAAAATAGCATTAGTTTCAGTTTCACGAACAACTGTTCCTAGAGGAACTTCTACAAATACATCCGTTCCGTCTGCGCCAGTACTTCTACTTTTACTCCCGTGTTCCCCGTGGCCTGCTCTAAAATGTTTTTTAAATTTCAGATGATGTAATGTCCATAAATTTTCATTTCCTCGAAAAATTACATGACCTCCACGACCACCATCTCCTCCATCTGGACCTCCTTTTGTAATGTATTTTTCACGATGAAGATGTACTGAGCCTTTACCCCCATTTCCAGAGCATGCATATAATTTTATATAATCAACAAAATTGCCTTCAGTCATCTGTTACACGTATTTATAGAGTATCTATCACAGCATTGAGACGCTGAGTAATCGTATCAATATCTCCAACACCATTTACCCCATGATACTTTCCTTTTTGATCGTAAAATGATTTTAAAATAGCGGTTTCATTGTAATAAATTTTTATTCGATTGCGTACAATTTCTTCTGAAGAATCATCAGATCTTCCACTTGTTTCACCTCTTTTTAAAAGTCGTTTAACCAAAACTTCGTCATCTACCTCCAATGCAATCATGGCATTGACCTCAGCATTGTAGGCTTTCAAAATATCATCTAATGCTTCAGCTTGAAACGTATTTCTAGGAAAACCATCAAAAATAAATCCATTGGCATCCGGATTATTTGCAACAACATCACCAAGCATATCTATGGTCACTTGATCTGGAACAAGTTCACCTTTATCCATGTAAGATTTGGCTAAAAGTCCTAAATCTGTTTGGTTTTTTATGTTATATCGAAAGACATCTCCTGTTGAAATATGTACAAGATCATATGTCTCTTTTAAAAAGTTGGCTTGTGTGCCCTTTCCTGCTCCTGGAGGACCAAATAATACAATATTTTTCATGCTATTGTTTGACGATTGTTGTAATATTTAAAGAAAAATCTCTAAAATTTAATTCATATTTGGCCACAAAGATAATTAATTACAAAGGTTAAAAAGGGTTTTTGATGTAAGATTCCATTTTAAAGTGTATTTTTGTGGTAGAATTAAAACTTTAGCAATTTAACAAATATGCATGTTTTCTCTTCTCAATATAAAGTCGGTATTTTAGGCGGTGGACAACTTGGGAAAATGCTCCTCTACAACACTAGAAAATTTGATATATACACATGTGTTTTAGACCCAAATCCTGATGCACCTTGTAAATTAGCTTGCAACGAATTTTTTGTTGGAGATCTTATGGATTTCGATACTGTTTTTGAATTTGGAAAAAAAGTAGATACCCTTACTCTTGAAATTGAAAACGTAAATGTAGATGCCCTTGGTGCCCTCGAAAAAGAAGGCGTAAAGGTTTATCCATCAGCTGAAACTTTGGCTACAATTCAAAACAAAGCAAAACAAAAACTTTTTTATGTAGATCACAATTTACCTACCGCAGAGTTTACAAGATATGCATACATAGACGAACTCAAAAGGGCTGTAGAGCACAATGTACAACCCTTACCTTTTGTTTGGAAAAGTGCACAATTTGGCTATGATGGAAAGGGTGTAAAGATTGTTCGTACTATTACCGATTTAGATGAACTTCCAAACGTAGAATGCATTGCTGAAACTTTAGTGCCGTTCAAAAAAGAACTTGCCGTAACGGTGGCAAGAACACCAGATGGGGAGGTCAAAGCTTACCCCGTTGTGGAAATGGAATTTCACCCTGAAGCTAATCAAGTGGAATATGTATTATGCCCTGCACGAATTTCAGAAAATATTACAAAAAAAGCCGAACTTGTTGCCCTAAAAACTGCTGCAGCATTTCTTCATGTGGGGCTTTTGGCTGTAGAATTATTTCTTACAGAAAACGATGAAATCCTGATCAATGAAGTGGCTCCAAGACCACATAATTCTGGACATCAGACTATTGAAGCTAGCTACACGTCGCAGTTTGAACAACATCTTCGTGCAGTTTTAAATTTACCCCTAGGCGAAACAGAAAACAAGTTGAGTGGCGTTATGGTCAATCTTGTTGGTGCCGAAGGCTATCAAGGTGCTGTAGTTTATGAAAACATAGAAAAAATTTTAAAATTAAATGGTGTTACCCCACACATTTATGGTAAAAAAGAAACTCGCCCTTTTAGAAAAATGGGGCATGTAACCATTGTTCACCCCGAAATAAATGAGGCTCGAGCAATTGCACAACAAGTCAAAGAAACCATCAAAGTAATAAGCAAATAATATGGCACAAGTAGGAATCATTATGGGAAGCGACAGCGATATGCCTGTCATGAAAGAAGCAGTAGAAATACTTAAAAGTTTTGATATTGAAATTGAAGTCGATATTGTTTCTGCACACCGCACACCAGAAAAATTAATGGAATATGGATCAACCGCGCACGAAAGAGGACTAAAAGTGATTATTGCAGGTGCTGGTGGCGCTGCACACCTTCCTGGCATGATTGCAGCCATAAGCCCACTTCCTGTGATTGGTGTTCCTGTAAAGTCTAGTAACTCAATTGATGGTTGGGATTCTGTGCTCTCAATTTTACAAATGCCTGGAGGCGTTCCAGTAGCTACTGTAGCACTAAATGGAGCAAAAAATGCAGGGATTTTGGCCGCACAAATTATAGGAGCTTCAGACAAATGTGTCCTTGATAAAATTCAAGTATACAAACAAGGACTAAAAGTTAAGGTTGAAAAGGCTTCAAAAAATTTAAATTCCTAATTCAGAAGGACCTAATCACATGAATATTCTGAACCAGCGCTTTGAAACACCATACGAAACTGCGCCTTTTTCAAAAATAAATACAACTGATTTTTTGCCTGCTTTTAAAACTTCTATTGAAAAAGCTAAAGCAATCATAACCTCTATTTGTGAAAATAATAATCCGCCTACATTCGAAAATACAATTGAAGCTTTAGAATTTTCAGGGCTGGAATTGGAACGGATTTCAAGTTTATTTTTTAATCTTAACGCTGCAGAGACCAATGAAGAAATTCAAAAAATTGCTCAAGAAGTTTCTCCACTCCTTTCAGAATTCTCGAACGATGTTGCTCTAAATGAAGCGCTTTTTTTAAGAATAAAAACTGTTTTTGAACAAAAAAACAGTTTAAAATTAACCTCTGAACAACAGCAACTTTTAGAAAAAAAATATAAAAGCTTTTCAAGAAATGGCGCTTTACTCAATGCAGATGAAAAAGAAAAGTTAAGAGAAATTGATAAATCCTTAAGTCGTTTAAAACTAACTTTTGGCGAACATCTGCTAGCTGAAACGAATCGATATGAACTTCATATTACAGAGGAATCAGACTTAGATGGACTATCGGAAGATGAAAAAGAAGCTGCAAAATTACGTGCCGAAAAAAAACAAAAAAAGGGCTGGATTATTAGTTTAGATTATACAAGCTATATCCCCTTTATGACCTATGCCAAAAACCGTAAACTACGCGAAAAACTATCATGTGCATTTGGAAAAAAAGGATTTCAGAACGATGAGCTTGATAATCAAAGCATTGTTTTGGATATTGCTAATCTTCGCCAACAACGTGCAACGCTATTAGGGTATAAAACCCATGCCCATTATATTTTGGAAGAACGCATGGCTAAAACACCCGAAAAGGTCATTCATTTTTTAAATGATTTGCTTGAAAAAGCAACACCTTTTGCCAAAAAAGAATTTGAAACTTTAAGTGCTTTTGCTTATAAAAATGATGGTATTGAAGAACTTCAAAAATGGGACGGTGCATATTATTCTGAGCAGCTAAAAAAGAAGCTTTTTGATATTGACAACGCTCAGCTTAAACCTTATTTTAAATTAGAAAATGTAATTGAAGGTGCTTTTCTAATTGCCAAAAAACTATTTGGGCTGGAGTTCAAAAAATTAGAGGACATTGATACTTATCATAAGGATGTGATGACCTTTAAAGTTCTTGATAATAATTCAAATTATGTGGCTATTTTTTATGCCGATTTTTTTCCAAGACATGGGAAAAGGAGTGGTGCTTGGATGACATCTTTTAAACCACAGTATATTCTGAATGGTACAAATGAAAGGCCTCATGTTTCTATTGTTTGCAACTTTACAAAACCCACAAAAACAAAACCTTCTCTACTCACTTTTAATGAAGTTACCACTCTATTTCACGAATTTGGACATGCGCTTCATGGGATGTTGGCCAACACCACTTACCCAAGTCTGTCAGGAACAAGTGTAGCTTGGGATTTTGTGGAACTCCCAAGCCAATTGATGGAAAATTGGTGCTACGAAAAAGAAGCCCTGAGCTTGTTTGCAAAGCATTATCAAACTGGGGATTTGATTCCAATGGAATGGATTGAAAAAATTAAAGCCGCTGGAAAATTTCAGCAAGGAATGCAAACACTTCGTCAACTTAGTTTTGGACTTTTGGATATGAGTTGGCATGGAAAAAATCCTACTTCAATAAAATGTGTCAAAGCACATGAAAAAGAGGTGTTTTCGTCAACACAACTGTATCCAGATGTTGCAGAAAATTGTATGTCTACAGCTTTTGCTCATATTTTTCAGGGCGGTTATTCTTCGGGGTATTACAGCTACAAATGGGCCGAAGTTTTAGATGCTGATGCATTTGCCTACTTTAAAACTAAACATATTTTTGACACTAAAATTGCCGACAGTTTAAAACATTATATTTTGAGTCAAGGTGGAACAGAAGACCCTCTTGTTTTGTACAAAAAATTTAGAGGAAAAGATGCTAGCAACAAAGCCCTTTTAGAGCGTGCCGGACTCGTATAGAATTTCTAAACTGATTGATATCAACCACCAGAAAATAGGTAAAGCTTCAACCCAAAACGCAGTGTAATAATATGAGTTTTGAGGGTGGCTTTTAGCAATAAAAACACATAACATCATCAACATTGTTGATGTTGATATAATTTCTGCTCTACTTGTATTATAAAAAAATAAAAAGAAAACTAATACTAATATCCCTAAATAAGCCAACTTTTTGGTGTTGAATAGTCCTATTTTTTGTGGAATTGTAGAGAGCTTTAAATCATCAAAATTCATGTCTCTAATTTCGAAAGGTAACATAAGGACAAAAATAAAAACAAAGCGTTCTATTCCCCATATATAATTAAGTTCAAAAACCTCCAAACCACCATGTAACTGTGGTAAGAATGCAGTTGTAATTGCCCAAACAAAAGCGATAATATATATTTTAAGACCACTGATTTTTCTAAGACTATTGTTAGAAATCCACTTTAGTGGCATGCCATAAAAAAATGTAATTATTCCTAAAAAAAGTAGACTCCATTGCACACTTGATTTTAACTGAAAAAAACAAATTGTAAATCCAAAAACACACAATATACTTAGTATTTGAATCTCTTTAAGTTTTGTTGTTAGCGATCTATAATGAAATTTGGCCAAGCCAAAATACTTAACAAAATTATAGCCGAAAACAGTAGCAAAAAAAAGAGCAAACAAAAAGAAAAAATCAACAGGAAAATTTGTTTTTAAAATAGTTAAATGACTAAGCGCTAACACAGAACAGGCCACATGCAAGCTACTATTGATATAAAATTTAAAAATTCGTTTTAAAAAACCCACAGTGCAAAAATAACCAAACTGTTGATAAGCTTAAAAATCGGTTAAAAACTTTAATTTATTAACAAAAAAAAGCATGAAAAAAGCCGTAATTTTGTTTTTTATTTAATCATCATAAAAATATGAACCCAGATATTTTTTCGCAAAGACATATTGGTCCAAACTCAGATCATTTAGAAGAAATGTTAGATGTAATTGGAGTAGACTCAATTGATGAATTAATTGATCAAACTGTTCCTAACAACATTAGATTACAAACTGATTTAAATTTAGATTTACCTCTAAGTGAGCAAGAATTTTTGGAACATATTCATGCACTTGGCTCTAAAAATAAAGTTTTTAAATCCTATATTGGAATGGGGTACAATCCATCCAATTTGCCTGCCGTTATCCAAAGAAATGTTTTAGAAAATCCTGGTTGGTATACCGCTTACACCCCCTACCAAGCAGAAATTGCTCAAGGACGACTTGAAGCATTGTTAAACTTTCAAACGATGGTTACGGATTTAACTGGGATGGAACTAGCCAATGCATCTTTACTTGACGAAAGCACTTCTGCGGCTGAGGCCATGGCGCTTTTATTTGCCGTAAGAGAACGTGCTAATGTAAAAGCTGGCGTAGTGAAATTTTTTGTTTCAGAAGATATTTTCCCCCAAACACTTGATGTACTAAAAACACGAGCTATCCCTATTGGAATTGAACTTGTGGTTGGAAACCCAGATGAATTTAATTTTGGTTCAGACTATTTTGGAGCGCTTGTACAATATCCTGGAGCATCTGGTAAATTAATTGATTTAAAATCATTTATTTCAAAAGCCAATTCAAACTCAATTAAAGTTGCCGTTGCGGCAGATATCCTAAGTTTAGTTGTTCTTGAAGCACCAGGTCACCTAGGAGCAGATGTTGTTGTTGGAACAACTCAGCGATTTGGTATTCCAATGGGTTATGGTGGTCCTCATGCTGCTTATTTTGCTACAAAAGAAGCCTACAAACGTCATATTCCAGGGCGTATCATTGGGGTTACAAAAGATATGAATGGCGAGCGTGCTCTTAGAATGGCACTACAAACTAGAGAGCAGCACATCAAAAGAGATCGTGCAACTTCCAACATATGTACCGCACAAGTTTTATTGGCAGTCATGGCAGGAATGTATGCTGTATACCATGGTCCAAAAGGCTTAAAACACATTGCAAATAAAGTTCATAAAAATGCTGTCCTTTTAGCCAATTCATTGACAAATTCAAATTTAAAATTAAGGCATTCATCATTTTTTGACACGATACAAATTGAAGTTGAGGATGTAAAAAAAATACAAGAAATAGCATTAAAGCATGAGATGAATTTCTTTTATCCCAATGCCAAAACCATTTCAATTTCTGTCAATGAGACGACTACAAAAAAAGATATTGAAGCTATTCTTCTTGTTTTTTCTGAAGCTTTAAATACAACACTTACAATTGAAGAAGTATCAACAGAAAATAGATTGCCTAATAATCATGTTAGAACATCAGAATTTCTAACAAATTCTGTTTTTAATTCATACCATTCAGAAACTGAATTGATGCGTTATATAAAGCGTCTAGAACGTAAAGATTTGGCGCTAAACTTCTCTATGATTCCACTAGGATCATGTACAATGAAACTGAATGCAGCCGTAGAAATGTTGCCGTTAAGCTGGTCAAATTGGGGCAATATTCATCCTTTTGCTCCTGCAAATCAAGTGGAAGGCTATACAGAAGTTTTATCTGCTTTAGAAAAACAACTTAATGAAATCACTGGGTTTTCCGGTACATCTTTGCAGCCAAATTCTGGTGCTCAAGGCGAATTTGCAGGACTAATGACCATTAGAGCCTATCATGAATCTCGAGGAGATCATCACAGAAATATCTGTATTATTCCATCATCTGCCCACGGAACAAACCCCGCAAGTGCTGTAATGGCCGGCATGAAAGTTGTTGTTACAAAATCATCTGAAAATGGAAATATAGACGTTGAGGATTTGCGCGAAAAAGCAACGGTACATAAAGAAAATCTTGCAGCCCTAATGGTGACCTATCCCTCTACCCATGGCGTATACGAGTCTGAAATAAAAGAAATTACACAAATCATTCATGACAATGGTGGGCAAGTATATATGGACGGTGCTAATATGAATGCTCAAGTTGGACTTACAAATCCAGGGAAAATTGGCGCTGACGTTTGTCACCTCAATTTGCATAAAACTTTTGCTATCCCACATGGTGGTGGTGGACCTGGTGTTGGGCCAATTTGTGTTGCCGAACAACTCACCCCTTTTCTTCCTGGAAATCCAATAATCAAAACAGGAGGAACTCAATCCATTACATCAATTTCTGGAGCACCTTTTGGATCGGCACTTGCATGTTTAATTTCATATGGATACATCAAAATGCTAGGTGCTGAGGGTCTAACGCAAGCCACCAAAGTCGCTATATTAAATGCAAATTATATCAAGGAGCGTCTTGAAGGACATTATCAAACACTCTATACTGGCGAACAAGGTCGAGCCGCACACGAAATGATTATTGATTGTAGAGCATTCAAAACAAATGGCATTGAAGTTACAGATATTGCAAAACGATTGATGGATTATGGATTTCATGCGCCTACAGTTTCATTTCCAGTCGCTGGTACAATGATGATTGAACCTACTGAAAGCGAAAGTAAAGCAGAAATGGATCGTTTTTGTGATGCTATGATTTCTATTCGACAAGAAATCGAAGAGGCAAGCAAATCTGACACCAATAACCCTCTAAAAAACGCTCCACATACTCAAGAAATGGTGTGTAATGATCAATGGGATTATCCATACAGCAGAGCTACAGCCGCTTTTCCACTATCATACATTAAAGAAGATAAATTTTGGCCATCTGTACGTCGTGTAGATGATGCCTATGGAGATCGAAATTTAATCTGTACATGTGCCCCAATTGATGAATACGCCGAAGTATAACTAAAACAAAAAAATGAGTATTCGAATTACGGGGACAGGTAGTTATATTCCTGAACTAATCCAAAAAAACAACGATTTTCAAGATCGTGAATTCTATACTATTGAAGGTGAAGCAATTGACACACCTACAGATGTCGTTGTTGAAAAGTTTAAAGCTATTACTGGTATTTCTGAAAGGCGTTATGCCAATGAAAACCTAACCGCTTCAGATTTAGGAGCTTTTGCAGCAGAAAAAGCACTATCCGATGCTAAAATTGACCCTGAAACATTAGATTATATTATTTGTGCTCACAATTTTGGTGATGTCAAGCACAGTGCTATTCAAAGTGATATTCTTCCATGTTTAGCTGCAAGAATTAAACATCTTTTAAAAATAAAAAGTCCAAAATGTGTAGCTTATGATATTCTTTTTGGATGTCCGGGTTGGGTAGAAGGTGTTGTTCAAGCACAAGCATTCATCAAAGCCGGAATGGCAAAACGTTGTTTGGTTATTGGAACAGAAACACTTTCTAGAGTTGTCGACCCTTTTGATCGCGACTCTATGATTTATGCCGATGGTGCAGGAGCAACAATAGTTGAAGCTTCTGAAGAAGACGGAGGAATTATTTCACATGAATCTGCATCATATACTCATGATGAAGTCTATCATTTGTTTTTTGGGAACTCTAATGACAAAACGCAGGATGAAGACGTCCGCTATATCAAAATGTATGGAAGAAAAATTTATGAATTTGCCCTGAATAATGTGCCAGCGGCACTAAAAAATTGTCTCGATAAAAGTGGTTATAGCATAAAAGATGTTAAGAAAATACTCATTCATCAAGCGAACGAAAAAATGGATGAAGCCATTGTAAAACGCTTTTACAGACTTTACAAAACTCCTGTACCAGAAGGAATCATGCCCATGACCATACATAAACTTGGTAACAGTTCTGTAGCCACAGTTCCTACACTATTTGACCTAATTCGAAAAGGAGAAGTTAATAATCACAATCTCAATAAAGGCGATATTATTATATTTGCAAGTGTAGGTGCTGGTATGCACATCAACGCTATTGTTTATAAATATTAAATGTACGAAAACAACTTTCCAACGAGACGCTATAATTTGACTCTTAACTTTGTCAAAAAGTACATTAGCAAAAACGAGGAAATTTTTGATTTGGGTGTTAAAAACCCACTTTCTGATTTATTGAAATCAAACGGTTTTACTGTTACAAACACAAATGGTGAAGATCTTGATCTTGATTGTTCTTCGATTCAAAACAGTAAGGCAGATGTTGTTACAGCCTTTGAAATTTTTGAACACCTCGTATCTCCTTTTGTTGTTTTAAAAGAAATAAAGGCCAACAAACTCATTGCAAGCGTCCCGCTAAAACTTTGGTTTTCAAATGCCTATAAAAGCAAAACTGATATACGCGATCGTCACTTTCATGAATTTGAAGACTGGCAGTTTGATTGGTTGCTAGAAAAAGCGGGGTGGACAATTATTTCTAGAGAAAAATGGACTAATCCAACAAAAAAAATAGGAATTCGTCCTCTTTTAAGGTATTTCACAAAGAGATTTTATATCGTTTACGCTGAAAGAAAGTGAGGTTCTACATTGTCATACCAGCACATAATGAAGAAGCTTTTATAGAAAATTGCTTGATTTCATTAGCTGAGCAATCGTTACTTCCAAAAAAAATTATTGTTGTAGACGATAATTCCACAGATAATACTCCAAAAATTGTAGAAACGTTAAAAAAACAATATGCATTTATTGATAGCGTTCGACACCAATCTTCTGATAAACATTTGCCTGGCGAAAAAATTATTACCGCATTTTACAAAGGATATGAGCAGTTGGATCAAGACTATGATGTGGTTTGTAAATTTGATGCTGATTTAGTTTTTCCAAAAAATTATTTAAAAACCATAGCAGAACAATACAAAAACGACCCAAAACTCGGACTCATTGCAGGCCATTGCTACATTGAAAAAAACGGGGAGTGGATTTTGGAAAATCTAACCTCAAATGATCATATTAGAGGACCTTTGAAAGCTTATAGAAAAGCATGTTTTATGGCCATTGGCGGCTTACAAAAGTCCATGGGTTGGGATACCATCGATGAACTTGTAGCGCTGTATAATGGCTGGTCTTTTCGAACAGACGATTCCCTTCATGTAAAGCATTTGAAACCTACAGGTTCTACCTACAATAGAAGTGCAAAATATTATCAAGGAATGGCGCTTTATAAAATGAGAAATGGATTTATATTAGCTTTTTTATCGGCTTTAAAACTATCTTATAAGAAAAGAAAAGTTCGTCTTTTTTTAGATTATTTGATGGGGTACTTCAAAGCATGGAAAACCAATGTTCCTTTTATCGTATCAGAAAAAGAAGGGGCGTTCATAAGAGCATATCGCTGGCGTAAAATCAAAGCGTTAATCTCTCCTTTTTAGATTTTAATCTTACACATCCAGTTTAAATCATCAGGAATTTCACCTATACGAACACCGTTTATTGTCTTCATAACCATTTGTCCTACTGGACTTTCGTTGGAAACATGAATATCTTCGCCCTTGTAACCAATTTCTTGAATCATTGCAATTCCAACAGCAGTTCCTGTTCCAAAAGCTTCTTCCAATGTTCCGTTTTTGGAGGCTTCATTGATTTCATCAATAGAAATTGGTCTTTCTGTAACCTCATATCCTTTGTATCGTAATAGTTCAATAACACTCATCCTTGTAATTCCTGCCAGTATGGACCCGTCCAAGTTTGGAGTAATGATTTTACCATTGATTTTGAAAAAAATATTCATAGTTCCAACTTCTTGAATACTTTTGAAATTGTGAGCATCTAACCATAAAACTTGGTCATAACCTTTTGCTTTTGCATGTTCGGTTGGTAAAATTGCTGCAGCATAATTTCCTGCTGCCTTTGCTTCACCTGTTCCACCATGTGCCGCACGGATATAATTGGTTTCAGCGTATAATCGAACTCTTTTTGTGTAAATTGGATTGGACGGAGAAGCCATAATTATAAACTTATACTGTGTTGCTGCTCTCATCCCAATAAATGCTTCATCGGCATACATAAAAGGACGCAAATACAATGCACTGCCTTGTTGTGGTGGAATCCAATTTTTATCTAAACCCACCAAAATCTTTAAAGCTTCAACAAATAGTTCTTCAGGAAATTCTGGCATACCTAAACGACGTGCACTAAAATTTAAACGTTTTGCATTTTGTTCTGGTCGAAACAACATTGGAGTACCATTTGCATCAATTGTTGCTTTCATCCCTTCAAAAATAGCTTGACCATAATGTAATGCCATAGCAGCAGGATGAGTAGGCAATGCCCCCATTGGAAGTATTTTTGGAATTTGCCAGGCTTCATTTTCATAGGTACACAGAAACATATGGTCGGTAAAAGTTTTTCCTAGAGGAATGTTATTAAAATCTAAATCTTTAGCTTTAGACTCTTTAACTTTTTCAATGTGAATTTGGGTACTCATTATTTGAATTAAAATTTATGCTTTTGTGAATTTTTTCAACTGGGTTTTGGTAAATGGGCTTAATGCCAAGCGACCACTAATTTTGGCGCGTTGTGCCAACAAATCATCCCAATGATTTGATTCCTCCCATTGAATTTTTTTAAATTCTGCTAAAGCCTCTGGGTTGTATTTTGCAAGTTGGTTGGCTACTGAAGAAACATGTTTGTTCAAATTGTCGTTAGTTTCAAAAACATCCGCATAAAGCCCTTTTTCTCGAGCCCATTTTGCAGAAAAAAATGTTTGTGGGTGAAGTGTCAACTGAGATACAGCAGAAAGACCTAATTTTCTTTTTAATGCAGGTTCAATAACAAATGGGCCAATTCCAATATTCAATTCACTAAGCTTGATAGAAGCGTATTCACTCGCAAAGCATAAATCAACCGCAGCAGCCAAACCAACTCCTCCTCCAACGGCCTTTCCTTGCACACTCCCTATCACAATTTTTGGATTTTTCCGTAAAGCGTTAATCACATTTGCAAATCCCATAAAAAATGTTATTCCCTCTTCTATTGTAGAAATTGCTGCCAAATCATCAAAACTAGCTCCTGCACAAAACGTACGATCGCCACCACTTTTTAAAACCAAAATATTAATATCATTGTCTGTTCCTGCGTTGTCAATCACAGCACAAAGTTCTGTTAACATTTGTGATGGTAATGCATTATGGGATGGGTTGTAAAATTCGATATATCCTACGCCATCGATTTTGTTAAATTTTACATAAGAATCTTTAGGCATTGCTTGTTTATTTTGTTCAGCTAATATACTTCAATTTTAGGAAATGGCTGGCAAAAATAAACAAAGCAGAAGTTGGCTTTTAAATATAAAAATCAGAATTTGAGATGAGGAAACTCTCTTTTTAAGTTATCTATTTCAGAATGAATAGACTTCAAAAAATTTTGGTGGGCTTCGCTATTGGGGTTCATTGGTTTGTGTTGTAATCCGTTTTGAATACGGTTGATGATATTGAGGGTATCATTAAGCCTCGAATCAATCCAAACAGACTTAAATTTCTCCCAAATAAAATCAATCGCTTGGGCGCTTGGGTGAATCATGTCGGATTTATAAAATCTATAGTCTCGAAGTTCATCCATCATTATCTCAAATGAGGGAAAATAATGCAATACATCTGAAGAATGTACCACTTTTTGAATCGCAGAAATCAAATGGGCTTTGCTTTGAGTATTTTCAATATAGCCATCTTTGAGATGCCGCACAGGAGACAAGGTAAAAATCACCTCAGCTTTGGGATTGAAGGCGTGAATTAAATCTTTTATTTTGTGTAGAATATTGGTAATTTCTTCAACTGAAAACAACACTTTTTCAAACTGCGTTGAGGATAATTTATGACAATTGGCAACATAGTTTTGAGTATTAATGTGGCGATAGCTCCATGCTGTTCCAAGAGTAATAATAAAATGAGAAGTTGTTTTGAAACGAGAATTGCAATCTTCAGTTCTTGAGGTTAATTGATTTAAAAATAGTGTTTTTGAACTGTTATTTAGTTGAGAATGAGCGTTGAAACTTTTCCATTGTTCATCAGCAAAAAAGACAGCATTTTCATCTATTTTATTTTCAGATACATTTCTCAAGAATGTTAAAATTGCTTGAGGATGGAATAAAATTCCAAAAGGATTACATAGAGTTTGGAATTTATAAAAATCTAATTTTTCAGAAATATGTTCTGTAAAACATGAACCAAGTAAAACTATTTTGGCATCAAAATCGATAGTGTTGCCGTTGGTTGGGTTTAATGGAACTTCGGTTTGAAATTTCAAAACTTAAGATATAAGGTCAACAACTTGCGCTAGTGCCTCAGTAATACCTGCAGGGTTTTTCCCTCCAGCGGTGGCAAAAAATGGTTGCCCTCCACCACCACCTTGAATATAACTCCCAAGTGTGCGTACAATGGTACCAGCATTTAAATTTTTTGAGGCAACAAGCTCTTTTGATACATAACACGATAGTAATGCTTTACCATTTTGTTCTGAGGCAAAGACCAAAACTACATTGTCCTGTTTTTGTCCAATTTCAAAAGAAATATCTTTCATTCCATTGGCATCTAAATCGAGCTGTTTTGCTAAAAAATTTATTCCATTGATGGATTGAATTTCTGTTAGTAATTGTGATTTTACGCTATTGGCCTTTTCTTTTAAAAGCTGTTCAATTTGTTTCTTAAGCTGGATATTTTCAGATTTCAAATTTAGCACTGCTTTGACAGGGTCAACAGTATTATTCAACGCATTTTTGATTAATTTAAAATGCTGATTATTTTCTTTGAAAAAATCTTTTACAGCTTCATTTGTAATGGCTTCTATTCTGCGAATACCAGATGCTACAGCACTTTCTGAAGTGATTTTAAAATGCCAAATATCTGCAGTATTTTTGACATGAGTTCCTCCGCACAATTCTATAGAATTTCCAAAACGGACTGTACGGACAACATCACCATATTTTTCACCAAATAGTGCGATTGCTCCATCTTCAATTGCTTGTGTTAGTGGGATTGCTCGTTGTTCTTCAAATTTTAAGCGACCCGCAATTCTTGAATTCACATAGCTTTCAACTTCTTGAAGTTCCTCGTCGGTCATTTTAGAGAAATGAGAGAAGTCAAAACGTAAATAATCTGAATGTACTGCACTCCCTTTTTGCTCCACATGAGTTCCCAAAATTTCACGCAATGCTTGGTGCAACAAATGCGTAGCAGTATGATTACATTCTGTTTTAAACCTCTTATCAATCTCAACACTTGCTAGAAAAGAGTCTGTAAGATTTTTAGGCAAGTCTCTTGTAATATGAACGGTAACATTATTTTCTTTTTTAGTATTCAGAATGTATATCTTATCCCCATTTGAGGTTTCCAAATACCCTTTGTCTCCAACTTGTCCACCACCCTCGGCATAAAATGGTGTAAGGTTAAACACGAGTTGATATTGTGTGCCATGTTTAGTGGACACCTCTTTTCGATAGCGTACAATCTTAACTTTTGTTTGAAGACTGTCATATCCAATAAATTCTTGCTCATCATCTTCGCGAATAACGGTCCAATCTTCAGTGGAAACTTCACGAGCAGCTCGCGACCTACTTTTTTGTTTTTCAAGCTGAACCTGAAATCCAGCTTTATCCAGTTGTATGTTTTTTTCCTGAAGAATAAGTGCTGTCAAATCAACAGGGAAGCCATAGGTATCATATAATTCAAAAGCTTTATCCCCAGAAATTATATCGCCTTGAGTTGTATTTATAATGCGTTCGAGCAGAATGAGTCCTTGATCCAAAGTTTTTAGAAATGATGCTTCTTCTTCTCTAACAACATTTTGAATCAATTGCTTTTGAGTTTTTAGCTCCGGAAATGTTGTTGCCATTTTCTTAACCAAAACATTTACAAGACGATACATAAAAGGTTCATTTTGGTCTAAAAAAGTAAACCCATAACGTACTGCACGCCTTAAAATACGTCGGATGACATAGCCTGCACCATTATTGCTAGGCAACTGCCCATCTGCAATTGAAAAGGCAACTGTGCGAATGTGATCAGAAATCACACGAATAGCAATATCTTGCTTTTCATTTTCGCCATAATCTTTTCCAGAAATTGCTTCAATCTCTCGAATAATTGGGGTAAAAACATCCGTATCATAATTGGATTTAACTCCTTGGAGCACCATACATAAACGTTCAAAGCCCATTCCAGTGTCAACATGTTTTTGTGGTAAAGGTTCTAACGCGCCATCTGCTTTTCGGTTGTATTCCATAAAAACCAAATTCCATATTTCAACCACATGAGGATGATCTTTGTTAACCAATTCACGCCCAGGTATTTTGGCCTTTTCTTCCTCGCTTCTAAGGTCTACATGAATTTCACTAGACGGACCACAAGGTCCTTGATCGCCCATCTCCCAAAAATTATCTTTCTTATTGCCTTTCAAAATACGATCCTCAGCAACAATGTTTTTCCAAATGGAAAATGCTTCAGTATCCATTTCTGTTTTATCATTTTTATCACCCTCAAAAACAGTAACATAAAGAATATTTTGATCTATTTCATAAACTTCTGTAAGCAATTCCCAAGCCCATTCTATGGCTTCTTTTTTGAAATAATCTCCAAAACTCCAATTGCCTAACATCTCAAAAAGGGTATGATGGTAGGTATCATAACCTACTTCTTCCAAGTCGTTATGTTTTCCAGAAACTCTCAAACATTTTTGGGTATCCGCAATACGATTGCTTGGCGGCTGTCCATTGCCAATAAAATATTCTTTGAATGGTGCCATTCCAGAATTGACAAACATCAAGGTTGGATCGTCTTTAACCACCATTGGAGCAGAAGGTACAATGGTATGTTTCTTGTCTTCAAAAAACTTTAGAAAATTGGCTCTTATGTCTTGAGATTTCATGTAATATGTTAACCTTTTTGAAATAATTTGATTTTGCTCCAAAAACAAATTATATTTGTCCTTGGGTGAAGCGTGTATTTGTACGCAACAAAACTTCAAACAAAAATAGAACTTTTTAGGCAATGTCTAACGTAAAATATTATTACGATCCTGAAACGCTTTCGTACAGAAGGATTACGAGCGATAAAAAGACAAAAGCAAAATTTGCGGTTGGGTTCATTTTTGCTTCTGCAATTTTTGGTTTTTTTGCGGCTTTGATTGGGAGTTATTATTTTGAATCCCCTCAAGAAAAATCCTTAAAGCGTGAACTTCAAAATATGGAATTTCAATATACCCTATTGCATCAAAAAATGAATGAAATTGAAAGTGTTTTGGGTAATATTGAAGATAGAGACAATACTATTTATAGGCTGTATTTTGAGGCCAATCCCATTCCAAATTCTCAAAGAATACAAGGTTTTGGAGGGGTAAATCGTTATAAAAAATTTGATGGCTTTGAAAATTCAGAATTAATTGCTGAAACCAATAAACGCATTGATATTCTTCAAAAACGTCTTGTGGTTCAGTCTAAATCCTTAGATGAAATTACAGCATTGGCCAAAGACAAAGAAGCTTTCCTTGCAAAAATCCCTGCCATTCAACCCATCAAAAATGAAGATTTAACCCGAATGGCATCTGGTTATGGTTATCGAACAGACCCGTTTACAAAAATTAGAAAATTTCATTATGGAATGGATTTTACTGCACCTCGTGGGACTCCTGTTTATGCTAGTGGAGATGGTGTTGTTAAGCGCGCCGATTCTAGATCTTCGGGGTACGGTAAGCACATACGTATTGATCATGGCTATGGCTATGTAAGTTTATATGCCCATTTGCATAAATATAATGTTCGAAAAAATCAACGTGTAAAACGTGGCGACATCATTGGTTTTGTAGGGAGTACAGGACGTTCACAGGCACCTCATTTGCATTATGAAATTTTTAAAGATAAAAAGCGCATCAACCCTCTTAACTTCTATTACGGCAACCTTACTAGTGAGGAATTTAACGAACTTTTGATTAAAGCCTCTGTTGAAAACCAATCCTTAGATTAAGATGCATGTCGATTTACCTAAAAAAATGTATTATACCATTGGAGAAGTTGCCAAAGCATTTGGTGTAAAAACTTCATTAATACGTTTTTGGGATGGGGAGTTTTCTATTCTAAAGCCAAAAAAAAACGCCAAAGGAAACAGACGATTTACACCAGAAGATATCAAAAATCTTAGACTAATTTACCATTTGGTTAAAGAACAGGGCTATACATTAGAAGGTGCAAAAACCTATTTAAAAACAAATAATGGAAAATCACTGACTAATTTTGATATTATTTGTAAATTGGAATCCATAAAACATCAACTAATAAAAATTAAATCTCAAATCTAAATCTAAACATTATGAAGAAATGGCTTATCCCTTTAATTATTGTAGCAGTAATCGGTTTTGGAGTTTATAATTGGGCCGTAGGGTTCAATAATACTGCTTAGAACACGAAGCAAATGCAAAAACAGCATGGTCTAATGTTGAAAGCAGTTACCAGCGCAGAAGTGACCTCATTGGAAATCTTGTAAGTACCGTAAAATGTGCCGCAGACTTTGAAAAAAGCACCCTCACTCAAGTCATTGAAGCACGTGCTAAAGCCACTTCAACAACTATTGATCCAACAAACATTACAGCTGAAAATTTAGAAGCATTTCAACAAGCACAAAGCGGTCTTAGTGGTGCACTTTCTCGTCTTTTAGTTTCTGTAGAACGCTACCCAGAACTCAAAGCAAATCAGAACTTTTTGGATCTACAAAACCAATTGGAAGGTACAGAAAACCGCATCAATGTTGCAAGAGATCGCTATAACAAAGCTGTAAACACTTATGATATTTTCACTACAAAATTTCCTAATAAAATTTTAGCAGGTTGGTTTGGTTTTGGTGAAATGGCACGCTATACAGCAGATCCTGGAGCCGAAAAAGCACCCGAAGTGGATTTTGACTTTGACTAAAACGAATTTGTGAATTCCTTAGAAAATTTTCTTACTACAGACGAAGAACAAGAAATTGTTTCGGCTATTCGTATGGCTGAAAAAAATACTTCTGGAGAAATTCGTGTGCATTTGGAACGAAGTACCTCAGAAGCTATTGATAGTCGAGCAAAATATGTTTTTCATGCCTTAAAAATGGACAATACTAAATTAGAAAATGGCGTATTGATTTATATTGCTATTGAAAATAAAAAATTTGGCATCTATGGCGATAAGGGAATTGATAGGAAAGTCGATAGCAATTTTTGGAATAAAACACGTGATGTGATGCAAAAGCATTTTGAAACTGGAGCATTCAAAACAGGAATTGTGGAAGGTATAAAAAGTGCTAGTGAAGCTCTTGAAAAATTCTTCCCTTGGGAAACGAATGATAAAGATGAGTTGTCAAATGAAGTTTCAAAAGGCGAAGTATAGATGAGTATTAAATTAAGATACCTCTCATTTCTTTTTGTCTTTCTTTTTGTCGGACAAAATTGTAAAGCACAATTTGAAATTCCTCCAAAACCAAACGTTCAAACAAGTGTTTATGACTATATAGACCTTTTAACACCAAATGAATCTAAAGCTTTAGAACAAAAGCTCATCAGGTATACCGATAGTACATCCACACAAATTGTTGTGGCCACCATCAATTCAACAGAGGGAGAATATATCAATTATTTGGCTACAAACTGGGCGCATAATTGGGGTATTGGTCAAAAAAATAAAGACAATGGTGTTTTTATTCTTTTGGCTAAAAATGACCGAAAAATAAATATCAGTACGGGATATGGTGTAGAGCATCTTCTCACCGACAAAATGTGTAGTCGAATTATCCAGGAACACATCATTCCATATTTCAAAAAAAATCAATATGCAAAAGGCTTAAATGCTGGGTCAGATGCTATTTTTGAAGTTTTAACAGGGGCATATAAAGCAACTCCAAAACAAAACGAATCCGATATTCCATTTGGACTCATACTGTTCTTAATCGTTATTTTTATCATTTTTATTGCAGCATTATCCAAACGAGATGATGGCAACAACAAAGGAAACCGTGTCCCTCGTACGAGTATTTTGGACGCTATCCTTTTGAGTAATATGGGGCGAGGAAGCTACCACAAAAGCTCATCTAAAGGCGGTCTATTTGGAGGCGGCGGAAGTTTTGGTGGTGGCGGTTTTGGCGGCGGCTTTGGTGGTGGTGGCTTTGGAGGCGGAGGCGCTTCTGGAGGTTGGTAAACCTACTTTTTTCGCATAAAAATAGTCACTGGTACTCCTGAAAAATCATATAATGAACGTAATTTATTTTCTAAAAAACGCTTGTAGGGTTCTTTAACATATTGAGGTAAATTACAAAAAAATGCAAACTGTGGTTGAGGCGTTGGCAACTGCATGATGTATTTTATTTTAACATACTTCCCTTTTAAAGCTGGTGGTGGATTGTGTTCTATTATTGGCAACAAATCTTCATTTAAAACACTTGTTTTGATACGTTTTGACCTGTTTTTATAGACCTCAACAGCGGTCTCAATCGCTTTAAAAATACGTTGTTTGGTAAGTGCCGAAATAAAAACAATTGGAACGTCTGTAAAAGGTTCTATTTGTTTTCTAATATGAGTTTCAAAGGCTTTGGTGGTTTTGGTATCTTTTTCTACCAAATCCCATTTGTTTACCAAAATCACAATGCCTTTATTGTTGCGTTGTGCCAACCAAAATATATTTTGTACTTGACCGTCAAATCCGCGTTGTGCATCGCAGACCAACAAACAAACATCGGCGTTTTCTATGGCACGGACACTTCGCATTACAGAATAAAATTCTAAATCTTCTTTGACTTTTGACTTGCGGCGAATTCCAGCCGTATCTACCAAATTAAAATCAAATCCAAAACGATTGTACTTAGTATCTATTGCATCACGTGTAGTTCCTGCTATATCAGTAACAATATATCGATCTGCTCCAATTAATGCATTGATGAATGAAGATTTTCCTGCATTTGGTCGACCTACAACAGCAAAACGAGGCAATTCTGGTTCGTCATTTTCTTTATCTTGAGGGAGTGCATCTACCAAAGCATCAAGTAAATCTCCAGTACCACTTCCATTTATACTTGCAATAGTGTAATAATCGCCTAGACCCAATGCATAAAACTCTACGGCATCTTGTGCACGTTTAGCATTGTCTACTTTGTTAACGACCAGAAAAACAGGTTTTTTTATTTTTCTCAAAAGTTTGGCAACATCTTCGTCCATACCTGTTACACCCGTTTCAACATCAACCATAAAAATAATGGCATCTGCTTCGTCTATGGCCAATTCGACCTGTTTGTCGATTTCTGCTTCAAAAATATCATCACTTCCAACAACATAACCTCCAGTATCAATGACAGAAAATTCTTTTCCATTCCAGTCACTTTTACCATAATGTCTATCGCGTGTTACCCCACTAACGGCATCGACAATAGCCTCTCGCCGTTGAATCAATCGATTAAAAAATGTGGATTTACCAACGTTTGGACGACCTACAATAGCTACAATATTTCCCATCAGATGTTTAGAATTGCTGCAAAAATAGGAAATATCGCTAAGTAAAATGATGAAAACATGAGTTTAAAAAGGTTTTATTATATTTAAAAATCAAATCTACACTTATGAATTTAAATAATGACATCGTCTTAAGACCTCGATTTTCGATCATGCTAAATCAAGAGGCGAAAATTGTATTAGAACATTTCAAATCAAATACTAAAAAGAACAGTAGCATCCACGTCTCTGTAATAGAACCTCATATATTTTTAAAAATCACTAAAGAAAAACAGCATTTTTGGTCACCACAATTACATCTTGAAGTCTTGGAGGAAGGAACATCATCGACTATAAAAGGCTTATTTGGTCCAAATCCAGTGGTATGGACTATGTTTATATTTTTGCATTTTCTTGTCGCTGGAGTTTTTATAGGGTGTGGTGTTTGGGCCTATGTCAATCACTCTTTAAATGCGTCAACCCTACTGCCAATACTACTAATGATTGCAATGGTAATTATTTGGATTTTATTCTATTTTGGTGGTCAAATTGGAAAAGAAAAAGGAAAAGAACAAATGAATATTTTGTATCAATTTGTGCAAGAAGTGATTTCTAAGAACTCCAAAAAATGATAGAAAGTTTTATGACTGGTCGTAACCAAAACGTTTCAATTGTCTGGAATTTGAACGCCAGTTTTTATTGACTTTTACATACAATTCTAGGTGAACTTGTTTGCCAAAGAATTGTTCTAAATCCTTTCGAGCTTCGCTGCCCACACGTTTTAGGGCTTTCCCTTTGTGGCCTATTAGAATTCCTTTTTGAGTTTCTCGTTCGACCATGATTACAGAACGCATACGAATGATTTTTTCTTCTTCAAAAAACTCTTCAGTATCGACTTCAACAGCATATGGAATCTCTTTTTTGTAATGCATTAAGATTTTTTCTCGAATTTTTTCATTCACAAAAAAGCGCTCTGGCTTATCGGTTAATTGATCTTTTGGGTAAAAAGGTGGAGATTCTGGCAAGAGCTCTATAATGCGATCAAAAACATTTTTTACATTGAACCCTGTGAGAGCAGAAATAGGATAAAACTCAGCATTAGGTACTTTTTGTTGCCAAAATTCTGCTTGTGTCTCAAGCATTTCTTGGTCCGAAGCATCTATTTTGTTGATCAATAAAATTACAGGTGTTTTTGTTGAAGTAATTCTATGAAAAAAGGCATCATCTTTTAATGATTTTTCTCCAATTTCAACCATATAAATCAAAATATCAGCATCTTCAAAAGCAGACTTCACAAAGTGCATCATAGAAGTTTGTAACTCATATGCAGGCTTTATAATTCCTGGTGTATCCGAAAGTACCACTTGAAAATCATCGCCATTAACAATCCCTAAAATTCTATGGCGTGTTGTTTGCGCTTTTGAAGTGATGATAGACAGCTGTTCTCCAACAAAAGCATTCATTAGAGTTGATTTCCCAACGTTTGGATTTCCTATAATATTGACAAAACCTGCCTTGTGCATTCCTTTTAAAATTTGCTGTAAAGTTACAACCTTATTTTTGACTAAGCAGATAAAGAAAAAATTATTGAGTCGCTTTTATAAAAGCTTCTACATCTTCAACCATATTTGTACTGCCACAAATAAATGGAACACGTTGGTGAAGTTCGGTGGGTTGAATGTCTAAAATACGTTGGACTCCATTTGTAGCTTTACCATTGGCTTGTTCTGCCAAAAAAGCCATGGGATTACATTCGTACAATAGCCTAAGCTTACCTTCAGAGGTTTTGGAACTTTTTGGATATAAATATATGCCCCCTTTAATCATATTTCTATGAAAATCAGACACTAAAGACCCTATATATCGCGAGGTATATGGTCGATCGCCCTCTTCCATTTGACAATATTTTATATAATCTTTTATCCCTTGTGGAAAATGAATATAATTCCCCTCATTTACAGAATAAATCTTTCCATTTTTTGGAAATTGCATATTGGGATGTGACAAATAAAAAGTTCCAATGGCTGGATTTAACGTGAATCCATTAACGCCATCGCCAGTGGTATACACCAGCATTGTAGATGTGCCATATATAATATAACCTGCTGCAACTTGCTCACTCCCTTTTTGAAGAAAATCATCGAGGGATACTGGTGTTCCTACATCCGTAACACGACGATACACCGAAAAAATAGTTCCTACAGAAACATTAACATCTATATTGGACGAACCATCCAAAGGATCAATTAATACTATGTACTTATTTTGATGATTTTTATCATTACTATTTATAGCAATAAAATGGTCTTCTTCTTCACTAGCTATACCGCAAACAATATTGCGATTGGTTAGCATTTGAATGAATTTATCATTGGCATATACATCCAATTTTTGTTGACTTTCTCCTTGAACATTTGTATCTCCTGCAGCGCCTAAGATATCAACGAGGCCTGCTTTATTGACTTCGTAATTAACCACTTTTGCAGCCAAACGAATAGAATTTATAAGTCGAGATAACTCTCCTGATGAATACTTAAATGAAGACTGGTGTTCGATGATAAATTCACCGAGTGTTTGATTTTTTTGAGACATCTGAAGAAAATTTACTGCAAATATCTAATATTTTTGTTCAACTACAACGTTTTCGTAATGATTTTATTTCTGAAAAATAAAAGCCATTTGAGTATCTTTGACCCCACAGAATATAATTCTATGGAATACATCATCCGGAAAGCAAAAAAAGCAGACATGTCCAAGGTTTTGGACCTAATTGTTGAACTTGCCATTTATGAAAAAGAACCTGAAGCTGTTGAAATTAGCGTAGAGGATCTTGTTCAACATGGCTTTGGTACAACTTCAGAATTTAATTGTTTTGTGGCAGAGGTAGAACAAAAGATTATTGGTATTGCGCTTGTCTATACCAGATTTTCAACATGGAAAGGCATCGTTTTGCACCTCGAAGATTTGATTGTTTCAGAAAGTATGCGGGGTCACGGAATTGGTTCGGCACTTTTGGACGAAGTGATAAAATTTGCAGGTAAACTTGGAGTGAAACGTGTCAGTTGGGATGTGTTGGATTGGAACACTCCAGCCATTGAGTTTTATGAGCACAAGGGTGCAGATGTCAAACGCGATTGGGATGTGGTGCATTTGAATGAAGAAGGGATTAAAAACTATTTAGCTAAATTAGACGCATGCAAATCTTAAAGTTTGGAGGCGCCTCTGTAAAAGATGCAGATGGTGTTCGAAATCTGGAAAAGGTACTCAATGTTGTGGGGACCAAAAAAACTCTGATTGTTATTTCGGCGATGGGAAAAACAACCAATGCCATGGAAAAAGTCATTGATCATTATTTTAATTCCAAACACCAATTGCAAAGTAGTATTCAAGATGTTAAAAAATACCATAATGCGATTTTATTAGATTTATTTGAAAACGAATCACATGAAGTTTTTAAGGTGGTTTCAAATTTATTTCAAGAGCTATCTGACTTTTTTAGCCGTAATAAATCACCCGATTATAGCTTTGTATATGATCAAACCATAGGTTTTGGAGAGCTTGTTTCTACAACAATTGTAAGTTACTACCTCAACCATAAGGGTGTTCAAAACAGTTGGTTAGATGTACGTGAACTCATAAAAACAGACAACTATTATCGTGATGCAAAAGTACAATGGGAAGCCACTCAATCTAAAATTTCTTCTGCTGTAAATGGTAACATTTTATACATTACACAAGGATTTTTGGGAAGCGATATCAACAATTTCACTACAACACTTGGCCGCGAAGGTAGTGATTACACGGCAGCTATTTTTGCGTATTGTCTGAATGCAAAAAGCGTTACAATTTGGAAAGATGTCCCAGGTGTACTAAATGCAGACCCACGCTATTTTGAAAATGCAACTTTACTCCATTCCTTGTCCTACGAAGAAGCCATTGAATTGTCGTATTATGGTGCATCTGTGATTCACCCAAAAACATTACAACCACTACAACGCAAAGAAATTCCACTTTTTGTAAAATCTTTTTTAAACCCAAAAAACAACGGCACTAAAGTGGGAAAAGCCCTTGAACTTTCTCCAAAAGTCCCCTGTTATATTTTGAGGAATAATCAAATATTGATTTCCGTTTCGTCTTTAGATTTTTCATATATCGTAGAAGAAAACATCAGTCATATTTTTAAGTTACTGCACTTGCATAAAATGAAAGTTCGGTCGATTCAAAATTCGGCCATTAGCTTTTCTGTTTGTATGGAAAATAAATATGATCACCTAGAACCACTCATATTGCAACTCAAAGCTAAATATGATGTAAAAGTCGATTTGGATGTAAAACTCTATACAATTCGTCATTACAATGCGGAAGCTATTGATGAAATTGAAAAAAATAAAACGGTCTTGATGAAACAAATTACTCCAGAAACCGTTCAACTAATCACAAAGTCCTAGTTCTAATGAGTATTATTACCTCCAAAGAAGTTGCAAAAGCCATAAATCTTGATAAATATGGATTTATTGGTAGGTTTTTGGGATGGATTATTCTAAAAATACTCAAAATTTCGACGATTAATAAAATCTACAATAGAAACAAACACCGCTCCAATCTTGAGTTTTTAGATGCGCTTTTAAAAGAATTTAAAATCCGTTTTGAAATCCCAGAAGAAGACCTAAAACGCTTGCCAAAAGAAGGCGCTTATATTACCGTTTCCAACCACCCTCTTGGTGGCGTCGATGGGATTTTGTTGCTTAAATTGATGATTGAGCAGCGTAGTGATTTTAAGATTATTGCCAATTTTTTACTCCACAAAATTGAACCCCTTATCCCCTACATCATGCCTGTCAATCCTTTTGAAAATAGAAAAGATGTAAAATCGAGTTTAACAGGTTTCAAAAATGCACTTTTGCACTTAAAAGAAGGCCACCCCTTAGGGATTTTCCCAGCTGGGGAAGTTTCAACATATCGTGATGGAAAATTATTGGTGGACAAACCATGGGAAGCCGCTGCTATGAAGTTGGCCAAAAAGGCAAAAGTCCCTATTGTCCCCATATATTTTCATGCCAAAAACAGCCCCTTATTTTATCGCTTATCCAAAATAAGCGACACGCTTAGAACAGCGAAATTACCATCGGAATTATTGACTCAAAAAAACAGAGTGATTAAGGTGCGTATTGGACGTCCTATTTCTGTAAAAGACCAAGAACAACACGAAACTCTAGAAGAATTTTCAGACTTTATTCGCAAAAAAACCTATATGCTTTCCAATGCCTTTGAAAATCCGAAAATTCTAAAAAACATTTCGAGTAGCATCAAAATTAATAAAGCACCAAAGAAAATCATTACGCCTGTAAATCCTCTTATTATGCGTTCGGAGGTGGACGATTTACGGTCCAAAAATTTCCGCTTATTACAGAGTAAAAATTACGAAGTGTATTTGGCGCCAGCAGCAACGATTCCCAATATTTTAAGAGAAATTGGACGACTGCGTGAAATTACGTTTCGTGAAATTGGTGAGGGCACAAATAAGGCAATAGACTTAGATCATTTTGACAGCTATTATTACCATATGTTTTTGTGGGACACCGAAGCAGAATGTTTGGCAGGAGCCTACAGAATGGGGCTTGGAACAGAAATTTATGAAGCCTTTGGAATCAATGGTTTTTATCTACAGGATTTATTCCGTTTTGAACCAGAATTGCACGATATGATGAGCAAATCCATAGAGCTCGGACGTGCTTTTATCATCAAACAATACCAACAAAAACCCATGCCGCTCTTTTTACTTTGGAAAGGGATTGTTCATACCACTTTGCGCTTCCCCAATCATAAATACCTTATTGGTGGAGTTAGTATTAGTAATCGTTTTTCGAATTTCTCTAAATCGCTGATGATTGAGTTTATGAAATCGCATTATTACGATCCGTATTTGGCGCAATATGTACATCCAAAAAAGGAATTTAAAGTCAAACTTAAAGATGCCGATAAGGATTTTGTGTTTGATGCTACCGAAGCCGATTTGAATAAATTTGATAAAATCATTGATGAAATAGAACCTGGTGCTTTACGCCTTCCTGTATTGCTTAAAAAATACATCAAACAAAATGCCCGCCTGATTGCCTTTAATGTTGATCCCCTTTTTAATAATGCCGTTGATGGTCTGATGTATATCCGAATTTCTGACCTTCCCGATAGTACCGTACGCCCTGTTTTGGAAGAATTTCAGGCGGAATTGGAACGGAAATATGGCCCAAAAGCGGAGGAAGAAGAGGAGTAGATTATTTCAACTGGTCATTTACAGGTTTATAAACCCAACAATTTAAGACATCTTGTCTAATGGAAAATCTCTTGGACTTTATCGACTATCGTTTGGGCTAATTTTTGGTGGCTTTCTACCGTCCAGCCCGCAACATGTGGCGATAAAAGTACTTGTTTAAATTGCATCAAATCTTGTAGCGGTTTTGGAATTTTAGCCTCAGAAAATAAGTGTTCAAAAGAACTTTTTTCATATTCCAAAACATCTAACCCTACACCCAAAATTTGTCCAGACTCTAAAGCCGCTACCAAATCTTTGGTGACTACCGCACTACCCCGAGCGGTATTGATGAGCCAAAACGGATGTGCAAATTGTTGGATAAATTCGCTATTGATCATTCCAATGGTGCGTGGAGTTTGTGGGGTATGCAAGCTAACAACCTCTACTCTATTTTGAAATTCCTTAAGCGCAACTTGTATGGCGTTATCGTCCCCCACATTGGTTTTAATATCGTAACATAAAACCTCAACGTCAAATCCTTTTAGCTTTTTGGCAAAGGCCTTGCCCATATAGCCATAGCCTATAATTCCAACGGTTTTTCCGTCCAGTTCTACACCTCTATTGGCTTCGCGTTGCCATAGCCCTTGTCGAACTTCTGCATCAGCCTGATTGAGTTTGTTAAATAAGGACAATAACATCCCCAATGCATGTTCGCCCACAGCATTTTGGTTACCTTCTGGCGCTGCAATCAAGTGAATGCCTTTTTGAGTGGCGTAGTCCAAATCAATATTTTCCAATCCTGCCCCTACTCGACCTATAAATTTGAGGTTTGTGGCCTTGTCCAAAAATGGTTTATCGATGGTAAAACGACTTCTAATAACAAGCCCATCGTAATTAGCAATTTTGGCTTCAATTTGAGCTTTTGAGCCTGTAAAATCTTCGTGGTTGGTGTGCCCAAGAGCTGCCAATTCTTCAATCAGCAACGGATGGTTGGTATCCACATGAAGGATATTCATGCTATATATTTAATATGAATTTTGCAATGATAAAGTATATCAAAATTCCAAAAATATCATTACTCGTGGTAATAAAAGGGCCTGTAGCAATGGCCGGATCAATACCTCTTTTATGTAAAAATAAAGGAATAAACGTCCCTACAATTCCTGCGACAATAATAACGGCGACCAAAGATACTGATACCGCCAATGCCGTCTGAACATCTTGTTGCCATGCCCATATAAATGCAAATAGAAAAAGGGCTAAAACAATGCCATTGAGTGTTGCTAATAGCATTTCTTTAATTAAACGATTATTGATACTTCCTTTGATGTCGTCGTTGGCCAGACCTTGTACGATAATAGCGCTAGATTGTACACCAACATTCCCAGCCATTGCTGCAATCAGTGGGGTAAATAATAAAATCAGGGGATAATCTTCAATAATGGTATCAAAAGTTCCCATAATTACGGCAGCCCCAACACCTCCAATAAGCCCCAAAAACAACCATGGCAAACGGGCTTTGGTGAGTGCAAAAATACTGTCCTCTGCATCAACGTCTTGAGTAATACCTGCTGCTAATTGATAATCTTTTTCTGCTTCTTCTTTTATGACATCAACAATATCATCAATTGTAATTCGCCCCAACAATGTTTTTTGGTCATCTACCACAGGCACAGCTTCCAAATCGTATTTGGCCATGAGTCGTGCTACATCTTCATCGTCATCATTCACATGAACAGAATCCACTTTTGGAATATAGATATCTCTAATTTTAGTTTCATTTTTAGCAATCAAAAGATCCTTCAATGAAAGACGACCTATGAGTTTTTCTTCTTTGGTAACGACATAAATAGAGTGAACTCTTTTGACATCTTTTGCTTGTACTCGAATTTTTCTAAGACATCCAGCAACGGTCCAAGTTTCATAAACTTTTACAAGTTCCTTAGCCATCAAACCACCAGCAGTATTTTCATCATATTCTAAAAGCTCATTGATATCTGCAACAAGTTCCTTATCATCAATTTGATCAATAACTTTTTGTTTTCGCTCTGGCGAAAGCTCCGATAATAAATCGGCGGCATCATCAGTATCGAGTTCCTTTACCTCCTCAGCTATTTCTTTTGCTGAAAGATTTTGAAATACTTTCTCTCGAACATCTTCTTCAAGCTCTGCCAAAACATCTGAAGTTGTTTCACTATCCAAAAGTTTGATAATGTACGTCGCTTGTTCAAGATTTAAATCATCTAAAATTTCAGCAATATCGGCATAATGCAACTCATTGAGTTGCTCTTGAAGTGGTCCATCATTTCTATTCTTGATGTCCAATTCAATCGCTTCCAACAAAGCTGCTGTAATCTCAAAGGGAATATGCTCTTTAGATGTTTTCACAGTTACTCATTTTTTGTATCCAATTCAATCGCTGTGGTCAATTTTATAAACGCATCAACAGACAACTGCTCCGGACGTTTGCCAAAGATAGTATTTGCTTTTAAATTTTCCGATAAATTATACCCTTTTAAGCTATTTCTCAAGGTTTTACGGCGTTGCTGAAAGGCGCTTTTTACTACCGAAAAGAAAAGTTTATCGCTACATGGCAATTCAAAATCTTGTTTTCGTTTAAGCCGAAGAACTCCAGAGTCTACTTTTGGAGGTGGATTAAAAACTGTTGGTGGTACTGTAAATAAATATTCTGCGGTATAAAATGCTTGTACTAAAACGGATAGAATGCCATAGGTTTTATTGCCTTCTTTTTCACAAATGCGCTGTGCAACTTCTTTTTGGAACATGCCTGAAAATTCAGGAATTTGTTTTCGGTTTTCCAACAGTTTAAAAACAATTTGAGACGAAATATTGTAAGGAAAATTTCCTATAATAGCAAAAGACTTGTCGGCAAAAGTTTTAGAGAAATCATACTTCAAAACGTCTTCTTGAATAATACGATTGGACAACTCAAGATAGTGTGCTTCAAGATAAGACACCGACTCTGTATCAATTTCTATAACATAGGTTGTTGTGGGTTTTTCTAATAAATATTTGGTCAAAACTCCCATACCTGGACCAATTTCCAATATGGTATCGTAGCCCTTAAATGTGAGGGTATCGGCTATTTTTTTGGCAATAGATTCATCGTTTAAAAAATGTTGCCCCAAATGTTTTTTTGGTTTTACGCTCATCAATTTTTAGTTACAATGAATTCATCCACTACTTCAAGCTCTGTACGAAAAGCCAACATTTTGTCGCCAAAACGCTTTAATCCATCCGCTTGTAATTCTGACGCAAACTCGTTTTGATACTTTAGCAGTGCATTTTTGGAATGCGCAA
>Ga0255752_10000985_pt1 | contig 34201 bp, 28 predicted proteins | sample 011ome_25_FD_179952 | JGI IMG/M metagenome (GOLD analysis project Ga0255752, IMG submission 179952) | Coastal salt marsh microbial communities from the Groves Creek Marsh, Skidaway Island, Georgia - 011512CT metaG (version 2) | ecosystem: Environmental > Aquatic > Marine > Intertidal zone >... | reverse complement strand
ATTTTAGATTTATCAATCGAAAAAATGCCAATAAACTATTTTGGATATTATAGCTTATTGGAACCTTATATTTCAACATATTACAGTTTAAATAAATACGATAAAGGAGACAATCTTTACTCAATACTTTCAGAAAAATATATCCAAAGCTTAAAATACTACTCTCAACTTTCCACATCAAAAAGTTCGAGATTCTCAATTTATACTTATGCGGAAAATATAATTACTGACACAGAAAGATATAGATCTCTTGTTGAAACTGTTTTAAAATCAAATAATAATGAGTTAAAATCAGAATCGATACAACAGTTCTTAAATTCAACTGAATTTGTTAAGGAATTATATGGTGATTATGATTATTATTCTCTGTTAACTCAATTTGTTAAAGAATTATTTGATCTGGAAAACAAAGAACTAGCAAGAGAACTATTCATTAAAATTTCCAGTCAATTAAAAGATAGAATTAACATTTATCTTTCATTAGAAAATAAGAATAATTATACTGAACTAATTTTAAATGACTTTATTCAGTTAAGAGATTTGGTTAAAACTATAAACATTTACGATTCTAATGAAGAATATGTATTGGGAGAAACAAAAAATATTGAAGAATTGAGTATCCAGTTAGATAAAATCATTAATTAAATTAATTAAAGTGTTGGCATCTTGCTCTCCACTTTGTCTCCAAACCATTTCTCCATTTTTGTAAATCATCAGGGTTGGCAAACCTTTAACTCTAAGAGCCTCAGATAGCTCATTGTTTAAATCAACATTGATTTTTATTACTTTCCCCTTGTCACCAATAGCAGCTGCTACATCTCTTAAAACAGGATGCATCGCTTTAGAAGATTCGTCCCAATCACCATAAAAATCTAAAAGAATTGGAACTTCAAGGTTTATAAGTTCTCCAAATTTTGACATAAGCCAAATTTTAATTTATTCGACAAAAATAACATTTTTTAAAAAACTAAGATTTTTTTAATGTTATTACAGAAATTTCAGGGGGAATTCCAACTCGGCCTGGAAACCCCAGAACACCAAATCCACGATTTACATTTAGAAATTGATTTTTTTCATTATAAAGTCCAGCCCATTGTCTATAAGCCCATTTGGCTGGACTCCATTTTACCCATCCAGGAATTTCAATTCCAAATTGCATTCCATGTGTGTGTCCACTTAAAGTTAAATGAAAATGTGTTTTATGATCAATCAATATTTTATCCCAGTGAGATGGATCATGACTTAAAACTATTTTAAAATCTCTTTTATTTAAACCAATACAGGCTTTATCAATATCTCCTTTTTTCTTGAAACGTCCTTTCCCCCAATTTTCAACTCCAATCAATGAAATGTTAGATTCTCCTTTTTTAATTTTAATATTTTCATTTAATAACAATTTGAATCCCATTTGTTTTTGGAAGTTCAATAAATCACTAAAATTGTCTTCTTTTTCCTGTTTGTTATTCCAGTTAACATAATCGCCATAATCGTGATTTCCTAAAACAGAAAATTTGCCATCAGAAGCTTTCATAGTAGATAACAAATCTTTCCATTTTATTAGTTCATTAGATTTATTATTGATGATATCTCCTGTAAATAAAATCAAATCAGATTTTTGTTCGTTAATCAATCTTACAGCATATTCAACATTATTTTTATTCTTCAAACTTCCAGAGTGAATGTCCGAAATATGAGTTATTTGATATCCATCAAAATCTTCAGGTAAATCATCAAAAATTAAATCATACTTATATACTTTGTAATTATATCTTCCCTTATATATTCCATAAAGAACAAATGGTATTGGGATAGAGGCTACTAATAATGCTATTTTACTTAAAAAAGATCGTCTTTCAAAAATTTTGGCATCAGAGAAACTGAAAAAGAAATTAATTATTGAAAGAACTGCTCTGGAAATATCTTCAAAAAATAAGAATAAAATTATAATTAATTTAAAACAAACAAGAGTAAAAAACAAAGCAAATGGAATTGATAAATTACCATAAAATTGATCAGAATAGCTTAATTCGTTTTGAAATACATATATAACTCTTAAGAAAAAATTTAGAAAAATTAGAGTATTTAATAATATATAAGTTTTTGTTAACCAACTGTTTTTAGATACTGTTTTAAAAGCCTGAAATGCGTATATTTCAATTGCCAAAAAAACGATAAGAAGAAAGAACCATCTCAACACTATATTTTTTAAATTTAAATTTCAAAAATATGTAATTATAATATATGGACAATAGAAAGAAATTGTACTTGATTGATGCCTACGCTTTAATTTTCAGAGGATACTATGCGTTTATAAAAAATCCTAGAATAAATTCAAAAGGAATGGACACAAGTGCAATTATGGGCTTTATGAATTCTGTTTTAGACTTAATCAAAAGAGAAAAGCCTGAAAATCTTGCAGTAGCTTTTGATTTAGGTGGATCAGTAGACAGAATAGAATTGTTCGATGAATATAAAGCCAACAGGCATGAAACACCTGAAGCTATCAAAATTGCTGTTCCATACATTCATAGTATTTTAAAGGCAATGGGCATTCCCATTTTGATGAAAAGTGGATATGAGGCAGATGATATTATTGGTACAGTAGCCAAACAAGCAGAAAAGAGCAATTACGATGTATTTATGGTTACACCTGACAAAGATTTTGCTCAATTGGTTTCTGAACACATATTTATGTACAGGCCTGCAAGAATGGGTAATGGAATAGAAATATGGGGAATACCAGAGGTTCAAAAAAAGTTTGAGGTTAAAGATCCTATACAAGTCATTGATTTTTTAGGAATGATGGGGGATTCAGTTGATAATATTCCTGGGCTTCCAGGAGTTGGAGAAAAAACTGCGAAAAAATTTATAAATCAATACGGTTCTATTGAAAATCTTTTACAGAACACACATGAAATAAAAGGAAAATTAAGAGAAAAAATTGAAAATAATTCAGAAAGAGGAATTCTTTCAAAAAAATTAGCAACTATACTTCTTGATGTTCCAATTGAATACGATTTTAACGATTTTAAATTAGAGAACCCTGATCACGATTCTGTTTTCAAAATATTTGAGGAATTGGAATTTGCTAGAATGAAAGAAAATTTCAAAAAACTTTTCGTTAAACATGATGTCATTGAAGAAAAAAATAAAATTCAAGAGATTTCAGAGCCAAAAAAAGATGTTCAATACGATTTATTTAATATGCCGGGTGAGTCTTTATTTAAAGAAAATAACAGACTTAAAACATCCTCTGATTTTCAGAAATTTTATCAGATAAATTCAACTGGATTGTCAAAAAAATTAGTTTTTGAAAAACTTAAAAATCAAAATTTAATTTCATTAAATATTGAAGACGATTCTGAAAATAATCAAATTAAACTGTTAAGTTTTAGTTGGGGTAATCACAAAAGCTATTTTACTCAAATTACTAATAACTCTGAAAAAGAAAAATTAAGATCAATTCTTAACAACAAGAATTTAATAGTAATTGGTTACGATTTAAAAAGTCAATTTAAAAAATTAAATGATTTTGGAATTTCTTTTGACGGAATATGTTTTGACAATAAAATAGCCCATTATCTTGTAAATCCAGATTTAAATCACGATTTCAAAACACTTTGTGAGTCTTACTTAAATTATACTCCAAACATTGATAATGAAGATTTAAAATTTTTATCAATGGAAAAATCTGACTTGAATTATCAATTATATAATTTTTTAATTTCTGATCTTAAAAAAGGCGGTTTAGAAGACTTATTTAAGAAAATTGAAATGCCTCTTTTAAAGGTTTTGAGTACAATGGAACTCAACGGAATTAAATTAGATTCTGAATTTTTAAAAGAATTATCAAATAATTTTCACAAAGAACTTAAAGAATTAGAAAAGTCTATTTTTAAATTGTCCAATCAAGATTTTAATTTGGCGTCTCCAAAACAATTGGGAGAAGTATTGTTTGGACAAATGAAAATTATTGAAAATCCAAAAAAAACCAAGTCTGGTCAATATTCAACAAGTGAAGAAGTTTTATCAAAATTAGCTGAAGAGCATGTCATTGTAGAAAAGGTTTTGGAATGGAGATCCCTTCAAAAACTTTTAAATACATATGTTGATGCTCTTCCAAAACAAGTTAATACAACGACTGAAAGAATACATGCTGAATTTAATCAAGCTGTTGCATCAACTGGGAGATTAAGTAGTAATAATCCAAATTTGCAAAATATTCCAATTAGAAACCAGAGAGGGAGAGAAGTCCGAAAAGCATTTATTTGTGAAAACGAAAATTACGTCATGCTATCTGCTGATTATTCACAGATAGAGCTTAGGGTAATTGCCGCATTAAGTGAAGATCCAAACATGATATCTGCATTTAACAAAAATTTAGACATTCATTCATCTACCGCAGCAAAAGTGTTTGATGTCAAATTGGAAGATGTTACAAAAGAGCAAAGATCAAACGCCAAAACAGTAAATTTTGGAATTATATACGGAGTCTCTGCTTTTGGATTGAGCAATCAAACTTCTCTTACAAGATCTGAGTCTAAATTACTTATTGAATCTTACTACGATGCTTATCCAAAACTTAAGAACTTTATCTCAAGTCAAATTAATTTTGCAAGAGAAAATGGTTATGTTGAAACTATTTTAGGAAGAAAAAGATATTTACGAGATATTAATTCAAGAAACGCAATAGTCAGAGGAGCAGCCGAAAGAAATGCTGTTAATGCACCAGTTCAAGGAAGTGCAGCTGATATTATTAAGATTGCAATGATTAAAATTCACGAAAAGTTTCAAGAAAGTAACTTTAAATCTAAAATGCTTGTTCAAGTTCATGATGAATTAGTATTTGAAGTACATAAAAAAGAATTAGAACAAGTAAAAAAAATAATTAAGATTGAGATGGAACAAGCTTACTCTTTTAGTGTCCCATTAAAAGTTGATATGGATCAAGGTTTAAACTGGTTTGAGGCCCACTAATATTTTTGTTTATTTCTGATTTGTAGATTTGATTTATTATTGTAGATTTGCAGGCCAATAAAAAGCATTAATAGTGCTTTTAAAAACTAATTATTTTGGATTCGTTAACATTTAAAACAATATCTGCAAACAAAAACACAGTTGATAAAAACTGGGTGATTGTCGACGCTAACGGACAAACTCTTGGAAGAATGTGTTCAAAAATAGCTAAGCTTATTAGAGGAAAATATAAGCCTAACTTTACTCCACATGTTGATTGTGGAGACAATGTAATTGTCATAAACGCAGAAAAAATTATCCTTTCTGGAAATAAATGGGAAAGTAAAGAATACATTCGTCACACTGGCTACCCTGGAGGACAAAGATCATTGACTGCTACTGAACTATTTGCTAAAGACCCCTGTAGACTTGTTGAAAAATCAGTAAAAGGAATGTTGCCTAAAAATAAGTTAGGAGCTGCATTATTTAGAAACCTTAAAGTTTATGTTGGTGAGAACCACAAACACGAAGGTCAAAATCCAAAATTGATAAATCTAAACGATCTAAGATAATATGGAAATTGTTCACAAAATCGGAAGAAGAAAAAAATCTGTAGCTAGAGTTTATCTATCTAAAGGAAAAGGAGCTTACTCAATCAATGGAAAATCACTTAATGACTATTTTCCAACTGACACTCTTCAATACAAAGTAAATCAACCATTTACTCTTACAGAAACTTTATCGTCATTTGATGTAAAAGTCAATGTTTATGGAGGGGGGATAAACGGTCAAGCTGAATCAGTAAGACTTGCTATTGCAAGGGCACTATGTGAAATTAATGAAGAAAACAGATCAGTTTTGAAGAAAGAAGGATTGCTCACAAGAGATCCTCGAATGGTTGAAAGAAAAAAATTCGGACAAAAGAAAGCTAGAAAAAAATTCCAATTCTCTAAACGTTAATTTGTTTAAGGAACTGGATAAAGTTCATATAAATATTGAAATTAACCTGTTGTCGTATTTCGCACAGCGAAAGTTAGTTTAGCATCTAAATAAATTATTTAAAATTTATTGCTAATCATACGGAACGTAAACTAAAAAAAATGACAAAAATTGAAATCAAGCCTTTATTAAAGGCTGGTGTTCACTTCGGGCACCTTACTAGAAAATGGAATCCAAATATGGCTCCTTTCATTCATATGGAGAAGAATGGGATTCATATTATTAATCTTTACAAAACTGCATCAAAAATTGAAGAAGCTGCATCAGCTTTATCAAAAATAGCATCTTCAGGAAGAAAAATATTATTTGTTGCCACAAAAAAACAAGCTAAGGATCTTGTTTCTAAAGCAGCTGAAGAAGTTAATATGCCATACATTACAGAAAGATGGCCAGGTGGAATGCTAACTAACTTTGTTACAATCAGAAAAGCTGTAAAAAAAATGTCAGCCATTGATAGAACCAAACAAGATGGTACATTCGATGCTCTTTCTAAAAGAGAAAAATTACAAATTGACAGATTAAGAGCAAAACTTGAAAAGAATTTAGGATCTATTACTGATATGACTAGATTGCCAGGTGCATTGTTTGTTGTAGACATCAGAAGAGAACACATAGCTATCAGAGAAGCTCAAAAATTAAATATTCCAATTTTTGCAATGGTAGATACAAATTGTGATCCTAGAGAAGTTGATTTTGCAATTCCTTCAAATGATGATGCTTCTAAATCTATTAATATTATTTTAAACTTTATTACAGGTGCAATCAAAGAAGGTCTTTCTGAAAGACAAAAAGAAAAGGAAGTTGCAGAGGTGATAAAACAAAAAGAAGAAAACCAAGAACCAAAAGAAGATTCAAAAGTTGAAACTAAAGAGGAAATAAAAGAAAATAGTTCAACAGATGAAGGTGAGGTTAAAAAGAAAAGAAAAAGAGTTTCAAAAAAATCAGAAGAATAAATTATGGCAAAAATATCCGCATCAGAAGTTAACAATCTTAGAAAAATTTCAGGAGCTGGAATTATGGATTGTAAAAATGCTTTAGTTGAAGCTAACGGTGATACTGAAGCAGCAATTGAAATTTTAAGAAAAAAAGGACAAAAAGTTGCAGCTAAAAGAGCTGACAGAGAATCCTCTGAAGGTGCTACCATAGCACAAGTAAGTTCAGATAGTTCTGTTGGAGCAATCATTTCATTAAACTGTGAAACTGATTTTGTTGCAAAAAATGAAAGTTTTGTGAGTTTAGCCAATCAGCTTGCTGAACTAGCTTTAAATTACGACACAAAAGAAGATTTTTTAAATGCTGATATCGACTCTATGTCTGTAAACGATAAATTGATACAACAAACTGGAGTAATTGGTGAAAAACTAATGATTGGGAATTTTGAAAAAATTTCTGCTCCATTTGTTGGCAAGTACATTCACGCTGGTAATAAAATAGCCACAATAGTTGGTTTTTCTAAATCAGTAGAAGGTATTGAAGAAGCTTCAAAAAATGTTGCTATGCAAGCTGCAGCTATGAATCCAATAGCTCTTGATGAAAATGGAGTTGACCAAGATGTAATTGAAAAGGAAATTGAAATTGCTAAAGATCAATTAAGACAAGAAGGTAAGCCTGAAGCTATGTTAGACAATATTGCAAAAGGAAAATTAAAAAGATTTTTTAAAGACAATACATTGATTAATCAAGCTTACATTAAAGACAATAAACAAAGTGTTTCAGCTTACGTAAAATCTGTTGATAATGAACTATCTATCACAGATTTCAAAAGAGTAAGCTTAGCTTAAGAAAGTTAATTTTTCTTATTCAGATTTAATGTAATCATTAACTATATTTACATAAATGATTTACAATCGAATCTTATTAAAATTAAGCGGAGAAGCTCTTCTCGGTGAAAGAAGCTATGGGATTGACCCTAAAAGAATCGCACAATATGCTAAAGACATTAAAAGTATTACTGACTTAGGTGTCGAAGTAGCAGTAGTAATTGGAGGGGGAAATATTTTTCGTGGCGTTTCAGCAGCTAGTAATGGAATCGATAGAGTTCAGGGGGATTACATGGGCATGCTAGCAACAGTTATTAACGGAATGGCATTACAAAGTTCACTTGAAGAAGAAAAAATTCAAACCAGATTACAGACTGCATTAAAAATTGAAGAAGTAGCTGAACCATATATTAAAAGAAAAGCAGTAAGGCATTTAGAAAAAAAGAGAGTAGTTATTTTTGGAGGCGGCACTGGAAATCCTTTTTTTACAACTGATTCCGCAGCGGTGTTGAGAGCTATAGAAATAAATGCTGATGTGATTCTAAAAGGAACAAGAGTTGACGGAGTTTACGATTCAGATCCTGAAAAAAATAATAATGCAGTTAAATTTGATTCTATGTCTTTTTCTGAAGTAATCAAGAAAAACTTAAAAGTAATGGATTCTACAGCATTTACATTGAGTCAAGAAAATGATTTACCTATTATTGTTTTTAATATGAACAAAACTGGTAATTTATTAAAACTAATCAACGGAGATAAAATTGGAACTATTATAAAAAACTAATTGTGGAAGAACTAGAATTTATTATTGAGGCTTGTGAAGAATCGATGACAAACTCCATCAAGCATTTAGAAAAAGAACTTGTTAATATCCGAGCTGGCAAAGCTAACCCTTCAATGTTATCAAGTGTGAAATTAGACTACTATGGGGCAACAACTCCATTATCTCAAATTTCAAATATTAGTACTCCCGATGCTCAAACTCTTTCAATACAGCCATGGGAAAAAGACAAGCTTCAAGATATTGAAAAGGCTATTATGGTAGCTAATCTAGGCTTTAATCCTATGAACAATGGAGAATCAATAATCATAAACATTCCTCCTTTAACTGAGGAAAGAAGAAAAGAACTTGTAAAAATTGCTAAATCTGAAATAGAACATGCAAAAATAAGTGTCAGAAATGCAAGAAAAGATGCAAATAACGAAATCAAAAAAATTGAAATTTCAACAGACCAAAAAGCAATTTCTGAACAAGATGTTCAAGATTTAACTGATAGATACATATCCAAAATAGATTCCATTTTTGTTTCCAAAGAAAAAGAAATTCTTTCAGTTTAATTTTAAATGAGTAGATCAAAAAATTCCAAAAGCTGGGAAACATTTGCAAATTTAATTTTAAGAAATCGAATTGTCTTTTTAGCTTTTGTATTTATTACAACACTTCTTTTATCTACTCAATGGAAAAATTTAAAATTTAGCTATTCGGAGGCTAATTTAATGCCTAAAGATCATCCTTTTAATTTATCCTATGATAATTTTGTTAATGTTTTTGGAGAAGAGGGTAATTTATTAATTATTGCAATAAACGACAGTGCTATATTTGAAAAAGATAATTTCAATTCCTGGATTAAACTAAGTGAATCTTTTGAAAGCACAAAAGAAGTAAATAATGTCATTCATGTTGGAAATATTCCAATAATTTCAAAGGACAAACAGAACAAAAAGTTTGCTATTGACTCTATAATTAATAAAAATTTTAAAACTAATTTGTCAGTAGAGAACTTCAAAAAAACTATTTTCAACAGATTGCCTTTTTATGAGAATATTCTATTTAATAGTAAGACTCAAACTATTCAAACAGCCATTTATTTAGATAAAAATGTGGTCAATAATGTTGAAAGAATTGACTTTGTTAATAATGTTTTTATTCCTCTAATTGAAAATTTTGAAAATGAAACTAAGCTTGATGTTAAAGTTTCAGGAATGCCCTATATAAGAACCATGAATGCTCAAAACATTATGGATGAGATTGGGAAATTCGTAATTATAGCCATATTAGTTACAATATTTATATTTTTCTTTTTCTTCAGATCATATCGAGCTACATTAATTACTCTTAGTGTTGTAGTAACAGGTGTAATGTGGGCTTTGGGAATACTAGGCCTACTTGAATTTGAAATTACAGTTTTAACTGCACTAATTCCCCCTTTAATAATAGTAATTGGTGTTCCAAATTGTATTTTCTTAATAAATAAGTACCAGCATGAAGTTAAAAAGCATGGAAATCAGGCTCGTTCTCTTCAAAGAGTAATTTCAAAAATTGGTAATGCTACCCTGATGACTAACATAACCACTGCATGTGGTTTTGCTACTTTCATTTTGACTGACAGTAAAATTTTAAAAGAATTTGGAACAGTTGCATCTATAAACATTATGGTTATTTATGTGCTTTCCATTTTACTAATCCCAATAATTTATAGTTTTCTTCCACTGCCAGAAAAAAAACACTTAAATCATTTAAGTAATAACTGGTTAAATGTATTTGTTGGGTTTCTAAGTAATACAGTAAAAAATCATAGAATCCCTGTTTTTATTATTTCCATTATATGTTTATGTGTAAGTATTGTAGGTATAAATAAAATTGAAATTTCGGGGAATTTAATTGAAGATATGCCTAAAAAATCCTCATTTGTTAATGATATTAAGTTTTTTGAAAAAGAGTTTAAAGGTATTCTTCCACTGGAAATTATGATTGATAGTCGTAGAAAAAACGGAATGCTAAGGCTGACCAATATTAAAAGAATGAATGATTTTCATGAACACATTTTAAGAATCCCAGAACTATCATCTCCAATTTCTATTGTCAATCTTTCTAAATACATTAAACAATCTTTTTATAATGGGAATCCTAATTATTTCCAACTCCCTTCATCTCAAGAGAATACCTTTATTTCAACATATGTTAAGAATTCTGATTTAAAACTAGGAGAACAGAATGCATACATAAATGAAAATGGTCAAATAGCAAGAATAACAACAATGATTGGAGAAATCGATACTGAAATAATGGAAGGTGTCGAAGAAAGCCTTTTAAAAGGAATAGAAATATATTTTCCAGCTGAAAAATTTGATGTAACATTAACAGGTAAAACATTAGGGTATCTCAAAGGGACAAAATTTTTGATTAAAAACCTTTTGCTTTCGCTTTTCTTAGCAATTCTATTAATTTCTTTGATGATAACTTACTTGTTCAGATCTTACAAAATGGTAATCATTTCTTTAATTCCTAATATTCTTCCTCTTTTATTCACTGCAGGCGTTATGGGCTTCTTTAACATTCCTATAAAACCTTCTACAATTTTGGTGTTTAGTATTGCATTTGGAATTTCGGTTGACGATACTATTCACTTTTTGGTAAAATATAGACAAGAACTTATGGCTAATAATTGGAAAATCAGGAGATCTGTTTTTGCTTCACTTAGAGAAACTGGGATTAGTATGTTTTATACTTCAATCGTATTGTTTTTTGGATTTTCAGTATTTATGACATCAAGTTATGGAGGAACTATAGCATTAGGGGGGCTAGTTTCAACCACTTTGTTGTTCGCTATGTTAGCTAATCTAATATTACTTCCCTCGTTTTTAATCTCCTTAGAAAAAAATATTTCAAACAAAAGAGATTTAAAAGATTCTGTTATAAATATAGACTCAAATTAATTATACAATAAACGATTCAAAACTTTATCTTTGAAAAAGTTTTATTTATGCTATGACTATTAAAGACTTGTTTTCAAATCCGCCAATATCAGAAAAAGTTTTAATTAAAGGTTGGGTAAGGACATTTAGAGCTAATCGATTTATTTCAGTAAACGATGGATCTTGTTTGCAAAGTTTACAATGTGTTGTTGATTTTGAGAATACCGATCAATCCATTTTAAATAAAATAAATACGGGAGCTTCAATAGAAATTGATGGAACTTTAGTTGAAAGCCAAGGAAAAGGTCAGAAAATTGAAGTTCAAACGGAACAAATCAAAATTTTAGGTGAATGTGACCCAGATATATACCCAATTCAGCCAAAAAAACACAGTTTAGAGTTTCTTAGGGAAAATGCTCATTTGAGAGTAAGAACAAATACCTTTGGAGCTGTTTTTAGAGTCAGATCTAGCATTTCCTTTGCCATACATAAATATTTTAAAGAAAATGGATTTGTTTATGTTAACACTCCTATTGTAACTGGAAGTGATGCTGAAGGAGCTGGAGAAATGTTTAAGGTTACAACATTAGATTTAAATAAAGCTAATGTTAATGATAAAAATGAAATTGATTTTTCAAAAGATTTTTTTGGAAAAGAAACTAACCTTACAGTCTCAGGTCAGCTAGAGGCAGAAAATATGGCTATGGGTCTAGGAAAAGTTTACACTTTCGGACCAACTTTCAGGGCAGAAAATTCGAACACATCAAGACATTTAGCAGAATTTTGGATGATTGAACCTGAAATGGCTTTCTATGATCTTAATGACAATATGGATTTAGCTGAAGATTTTATAAAGAAGGTATTAAAATATGTGATTTCTGATTGTAAAGAAGATCTTGAATTTTTAAACACTAGGTTAATTAACGAAGACAAAACAAAACCAGCAATTGAGAGAAACGAATTAAATCTTATAGAAAGATTGAACTTTGTGGTTGACAATGATTTTAAAAGAATTAGTTATAGCGAAGCTTATGAAATTCTTAGAAACTCCAAACCTAACAAAAAGAAAAAATTTAAATTTCCTATTGACAATTGGGGTGTTGATCTTCAAAGTGAACATGAGAGATACTTGGTTGAAAAACATTTTAAAAAACCAGTAATTATATACGATTACCCAGCTAAAATAAAAGCATTTTATATGAGAATGAATGAGGATGGAAGGACTGTAAAAGCTATGGATATATTATTTCCAGGTATTGGAGAAATTGTTGGTGGTTCTCAAAGAGAGGAAAGATTAGATGTTCTAAAATCTAGAATCAAAGATTTAGATATTGACGAAAAAGAATTGTGGTGGTACCTAGATTTAAGAAAATTTGGGACTGTTGAACACAGTGGATTCGGCCTGGGATTAGAAAGGCTAATTTTATTTGCCACAGGAATGAGTAACATAAGAGATGTTATTCCTTTTCCAAGAACTCCAAAAAACGCAGAATTTTAAGCAACCTACCTTACTTTGGTTTTTTGTATTTTTAATTTATAATAAATCAAAATGCTTAAACAGTATTTACAGTTAAAATTATCTCAAAAATTATCTCCTCAACAAATCCAGTTGATGAAATTAATTGAACTTCCCCTTCAAGAACTAGAAGAAAGATTGTCGCGAGAAATTGAAGAAAACCCCGCATTAGAGTCTGGGAAGGAAAATGAAGATGACTTCTATGAAAATGAATCCGATTATGGAGATGATTCAAATTCTGATGAAAACGATATAAATGTAGAAGACTACTTAAGTGATGATGACATTCCTGATTATAGATTAAAAACCAATAATTATAGCGAAGATGACGAAGAAAAATCAATGCCATTTATTTCAGGGTTGAGTTTTAACCAATTTTTGAAAAATCAACTTTCAACTTTTTCTTTAAGTGAGGAAGATCAGAAAATAGCTGAATTTTTAGTTGGAAGCGTGGACCAATCAGGTTATATAAGAACAGAACTAATTGATATAGTTGACGACCTTGCGTTTACGATGGGTGTGTATACTGATTTAGATTCAACAGAGAGAATTCTAAAAAAAATTCATTTATTAGATCCTCCAGGCGTTGGTGCTAGAGATTTAAAAGAATGCTTAGTTATCCAACTTAAAAGAAAAAACAATTCCAAATCTGTTGAAAGTGCAATAAATATTCTAGAAAATCACTTTGAACTTTTTATAAAGAAACACTACCAAAAAATTATCCAAAAAATTAATATTACAGAGGATGAGTTAAGAGAATCCATTAAAGAAATAGAAAAACTAAACCCTAAACCAGGTTCAGCATTTTCTGAACCAACAAAAATTAATTCAACAATAATTCCAGACTTTAAAATTGAAATTATTGATAATCAATTGGTTTTGAACTTAAATTCAAGAAATGCACCTGAACTTTTCGTCTCTAATGAATATAAAAATATGCTTTCTGGTTATCAAGAAAATAAAAAAGTTTCAAAAAGTCAAAAACAAGCGGTATCCTTTATAAAACAAAAACTAGATGCTGCTAAATGGTTTATTGAAGCAATAAATCAACGTAACCAAACTCTATTAATTACGATGAAAACAATCATGGATTTTCAAAAAAAATACTTTTTAACAGGTGATGAGAGTAATCTTAAGCCAATGATTTTAAAGGATATTGCTGAGAAAATTGATATGGATATTTCAACTATTTCAAGAGTTGCAAATAGTAAATACGTTGATACACCTTATGGGATAAAACTACTCAAATCATTTTTTTCTGAAGGAATTACAAACGACAAAGGGATTGAAGTTTCAACAATCGAAATTAAAAAAGAACTCCAATCTATAATTGATAATGAGAACAAATCAAAGCCTTTTACTGATGACGAACTTACAAAAAAAATCAATGAAAAGGGCTATCCAATAGCAAGAAGAACGGTCGCTAAATACAGAGAAATGATTGGAGCACCAGTAGCAAGACTAAGAAAAAAACTTTAAAGTATTTTTTTTAAAAGATCAATTTACAATCTGGTTTTGAAAATCTGTTTGGCTGATCAAGACCATCAATAGGATAAGATTTAGATGAATTCTTTACTGGACCAACAACATAGTCTTTTTTTATAAATGTTAGCTCTATTGTTGATGGAAAATTATTTTTTCCAAATAATTTTCCATAATTATTTCCATGAGCATGTACTATGTAGAATTTTTCTAAAATTTTATCAATAAGTAAATTAAATTCTTTTGAATACTCATCAATTTTATGAAATTCTATAGCCATTCCTACTATATTTTTTTTTGTTTTAAAAATATCGTCTAGAACTTTATACTCAGCAGTTTCAATATCCATTTTTAAAAAAATATTTTTGGCACCTGAAGAATATATTTCTGTTAAAGTATCATTAACGGTCTTACTATTCTTGTCATTATTAAACCATATCCTGTCCTTAAAATAAACTCTATTCTTTTGAAAGAAGTTAAAATAATCAGGTATTACAAATAGTCCTGAAAACTCTTTTTCAAACCTTTTTCTGTCTAACAGAACAAGACGCACTATCATTAAAAAAAAAGATTTAATTGTAAAGAAAATTAATGTCAAAAAACTTACTGAATGGTCGTAGCAATGAATTATTGCATTTGGATTTTTTTTCCAAAAATCTTTTTCAAAAGACCAATCTTTATTGATACCGTAAGACAATAACCCATCACAAAATGAAAATATTTTTTCCGGTATAACATATCCTCCATCATTTGGCCTACCCATTCTTATTAAATCTGTTGATTCAATCGGTCTTAAATTTTTGGTATTAATCGTCATTACGAGACGTGTAGAAGATATTAAGTCTCATTCTCTTCTCGAACTTTTCAGGACTTGGACTAGGGCCAATTAGAACGGTGCCTAGCGGGTTAATTGCAGAGGAATTCGGAGTAAATGTCATAAAATCTGAGTTCTCAACTTCAATATTCATAGTATTATTTATATCAGATGAAACCACAAGACCTAATTTAAGATTTGTTGAATCTTTTCTTACAACGTTTTTGATGTGCTCGCTTATTCTAATTTTATACATTAATCCATTCTTGTCCTCATCTAGTTGAATCAATCCACCATGGACAACTTTGTTTTGAAATTGGTCTGGACCTGAAGAATTATCTACAAAATAATCAATCACTGGAGCTTTATTTTTAATATCGTATAAATATAGCCTAGAAGGTTCAATGATTCCTCCGTTGGCTGACAACATTTCTTTGTCTATGTATAATGATATATTTGCTTCATTTACAAGCCATGGTTTAGATCTTATTTCTTCTAGCACATCATCACCATTATCGTCTTTAAACAATTCAATTTCTGCCATTATTCCATCACCACCTTTTAAAAAGACTTGTTTGGGGTTGGTTACAGTATCATTAATGGAAGTGTAAACATACCCTGGATATGCATCTTTTTTAAAAGAATTTAGTTTTATACCAGAAAATACAAGTTTAAATTCAGACTCCTCAGAATCAATAGTGTCATCGCTTGTATCATCAGGAGTGTCTTTCTTGTCGTATTTATCATAATCGTAAACAACTCTTACTTCAGCTTCATCAAAATTTAAGATCATCATTAATGGATCTGAAAAATCATAAGTCTCAATTATCAATCCTTTAAAAAAAAGTTTAAAATTATCAATATTGGATGTTTCTTCAGAGCCTTCTTTATCTACAATCTTACTTTGGAAAAAATCATTATTTAGTTCAACTCTAATTCTTGGGGTTAATCTTTCCTTTACAATTTCTGATTCGTCATCATCTTCAGTATCAGGATCGTCTTCTTGATAAAAAACTAACTCATTTGAATTAATTGAAATTTGATCATCAAATAAAACAGTTCCTGCAAAATCTTGTGCTATTGTATTATTAGAATAATATTTTTGAAATTTTTCAAAATTAGCATCAGGATCATAAGGTCTTAAAAAGTACTCAAGTTCACTAACTTTTAATCTAAAAGTTGCTTGTGAATTACCCAATAATGAATCTAGCTCATATAAAGTTCTTCCAGCGTTAGGATTAATTGACTCCGTATCATCCCCGTCTAAAATACCGTCTCCATCTGTGTCCTGATTAAGAGGATCTTGACCATTTGAAGTTTCTACAACATCAGCAACTCCATCTCCATCTGAATCACTATATGGGTCCGAACTGTCAACATCATAGATGTTAATTACTCCATCGTTATCATCGTCATCAACATTATTAAAAAATGGAATATCTAAAAAAACTTTTTTTACTTTTTCATTTTCAGGAATTACTGCAATATTATCATCGGATCCACTGTCTTCAGAAGATTGAGAAAACTCTCCAAAATCTAGTGAGGGGTCTTCAAAAGCAATTTGAGTTAAAAAACTTGCACTAGACTTACCATATATATTATCGTAATACTCGCCTAATTGAAAAGTAGTTAAAGAGTTAGCAACATAAGTTGGAATTTTTCTCATGGTGACCTTAACCGGCACTTCCTCTAAACTTGTATTAAATGGCTCATCATCAATAAGGTTTAAACCAATGGTATTATAGTCTTTATTACAAGATACTACTATCAAAGAAATGAAAATGAGTTTTAAAAAATTTTTCACTCGTTTAATTTAAAATCTTATCGTTATAAAATTCAATGTATTGTTTTTCATATCCTTCAGAATAACCACATTTTAATGTTGGAATTTTTAAGGATTTGGCTAAATCTATGTAGGACTCTTTAACATTATCGTTAGCAAAAATTACCCCATCAGAATTCATAATGGATATTTTGTACAAATTTTCGTAAGATGTCTTATCCAAAACTTTTAAAGTGTCACTTTCAACTTCATCGAATTTTATTTTCTTAACAATCTCATTATTAAGATTTCCACTTATTTCGTTTTCATAAATTGAAGTGACAATTTTTGATTTGGAAAAAAGAGGGTCATCTTTATAATACTCCTTTAAATATAGTGGCATGAGCGAAGCTATCCAGCCATGAACGTGAATTATATCAGGTGACCAATTTAATTTTTTTATAGTTTCAACAACCCCTTTTGCGAAAAAAATGGCTCTTTCATCATTGTCATCATACAACTTCTTCTTTTTATCCGAATCTAAAAGTCTATTTTTAAAATATTCTTCATTATCTATAAAGTAAACTTGCATTCTTTCCTTAGGAATTGATGCAACTTTTATAATTAATGGCATATCAAGATCATCAATAATAAGGTTCATCCCTGAAAGACGAATTACTTCATGAAGCTGATGTCTTCTTTCATTTATAATCCCGTATTTAGGAATAAAAATTCTAGTTTGACCACCGTTTTTATTTACTACTTTAGGAAGACTGTAAGATAAAGTTGAAATGTCATTATTTGGTAAATAAGGAATAACTTCAGATGAAACGTAAAGTACTTTTTTACCAGTCATAATTTCCTTTCTTAAAACTCAATTTAATTGAAATGCGAAATTACAAAAATTATGTTAGATTTACGCTCAATTATCATATTTATACACTGTTAAAGTTTTATTAAATGATTATCTGTTCTCTGAAATCTGAAGTTGGGAATCACATTAACAAGGATTTATTATTAGGTAAAACTATTGGCTTAGTTCCAACCATGGGCTCACTTCACAAAGGACATTTATCATTAATTGAGAGTGCTATCAAAATGTGTGATAAAGTTTGGGTTTCAATATTTGTAAATCCCACACAATTCAATAATAAAAGTGATCTAAAAAAATATCCTTACGATTTAAAAAAGGATATTGAACTTATTAAAAATATTTCAGAAAAAATATATGTTTTTGCTCCAAAAACTAAAGAAATGTATGAAGATGAAATAAAGCATAAAAATTACGATTTTCAAGGCGTTGATTCTGAGCTTGAAGGAAAATACAGAAAAAATCATTTTAACGGAGTAGGGACGATCGTTTCCAAGTTGTTTTGTTTATTTAAACCAACAAAAGCTTTTTTTGGAGAAAAGGATTTTCAACAAACCCTGGTTATTCAAAAATTAATAGAAATTGAAAATCACAAAACACAATTAGTAATTTGCCCAACAGTTAGAGAAAAGAACGGATTAGCCATGAGCTCAAGAAATTCTTTGCTTTCAGATGAATTAAAAGAAAAAGCTTCAATTATCTATGAAACTTTATTGCACTTAAAAAATAATTTCAAAACACAGGGATTTAATACTCTAATTAATGAATGTATAAATAAAATTGATTCTAACAATTGTTTTAAAACAGAGTATTTTGAAATAGTTAATTCTAACTCGCTAAAAAAATTAAATTCATTTAGTGAAAAAAATAGTCACAGAGCGTTTGTTTCAGTTTTAGTTGACAATGTAAGATTAATTGATAATATTTTGTTGAATTAATATATATTTGCCTGATGCAAATTGAAGTTTTTAAATCCAAAATACATCGAGTCACAGTTACGGATTGTGAACTTAATTATATTGGAAGTATCACAATTGATGAGTCTTTAATTGAGGCTGCGAATATGGTAGTTGGTGAAAAAGTTCAAGTAGTAAATATTAATAACGGAGAAAGACTCGAAACTTACATTATAAAAGGTAAAAGAGATAGCGGAGAAATAACTTTGAATGGTCCAGCTGCAAGAAAGGTTCAAAAAGGAGATAAAGTTATAATAATTAGTTACGCAAGAATGAGTGTAGAGGAAGCTAAAAACTTTAACCCAACTCTAATATTCCCAGATAAAAACAATCTTCTTAGATCATAATGCAAAAATTTGCATTTAAATGGTTTAAAAATCTTTTTCCTCCCTTTCTAGGATTTTTTCTGATCTACTATTCTTATATCAATACTACTGCTGAGAATAAAAACACTATTTACTCATCAATAGTTAATGCAGATTATTTTTTTGTTTTAATATCAGTTTTATTAGGGTTTATGTCTCACTTTATTAGAGCTCTACGATGGAAAAATATGCTGTCTCCTATTGGGCACAACATAAAGTTTCGGAATTCACTTATGTGTGTTTTCATTGCCTTTTTATCAAATTTAGGCTTTCCAAGATCAGGTGAAATATTAAGATCTTCATCAATTTCTTTCTATGAAAAAATACCATTTGAAAAAAGCTTTGGAACCCTAATTACTGAAAGAATAATAGATGCTTGTTTGCTAGGATTAATCATAGTTTATGGATCTTTAATTTCAGCTAGTATTAGCTTATCTGAGTTTTCATACGCATATTTTTTAATTTTTGGGGTTCTCTTTTTATCCATTTTTTTAATAACAAAAATTAATTTAAACCCTAGAATTTCAAAAATTGTTGAGGGCTTAAAAAAAGGAGTAATGTCGGTCTCAAAAATTAAAAACAAAACTATTTTTACTCTACATACTTTATTAATTTGGGTGTGCTATTTTCTAATGTTTTACTTAGTAAAATTTAGTATTAACGAAACCATGAACCTTGAGTTTGATGCTCTAGTTTTAGCTTTTATAGCAGGTGCAATAACTATGTCACTCACAAATGGAGGTATTGGAGCATATCCTCTAGCTATTGCAGCTGTAATAAGTCAATACGATGTTTCTTACGAAAACGCTTTAGCATTAGGTTGGATAGTTTGGAGCGCACAAACATTAATGATTGTTTTTTTTGGAATATTATCTTTTATTTTTTTACCTATATTAAACAAATAATTGATTATGTCTAAAGTTAAATCTACATTTTGTTGTCAGAGTTGTGGGGCCCAACATTCTAAATGGCTAGGTCAATGTAGCTCTTGTAAACAATGGAATACAATAGTTGAGGAAATTATTAAAAAAGAAAGTACGCCAACATTAGGTCTTACAAAAGATCAACTTTCCTCAAAAATACAGTTAATAAGTGATGTAGATTTTAATAATGATCCCAGACTAAGCGTATCGGATGAAGAATTTAACAGAGTTCTTGGTGGTGGAATTGTTCCTGGATCTTTAATTTTGATTGGAGGGGAACCAGGAATAGGAAAGTCCACATTACTTTTACAAATATCATTAAAGATGAAGCATAAAGTTCTTTATGTTTCTGGTGAAGAAAGTCAACAACAAATAAGTAGAAGAGCCAATAGGATTGAAAATAATTCTGAAAACTGTTACATTTTAAACGAAACCAATGTTGAAACAATTTTAACTCAAATTAACAATTTAAAGCCTGATTTACTTATTATAGATTCTATTCAAACATTACAAACTGATATAATTGACAGTAGCCCTGGAAGTGTATCTCAAATAAAGGAATCTACATCTCAATTTTTAAAATATTCCAAAAAATCAAACTTACCGGTTTTCCTTGTAGGTCACATAACAAAAGATGGAGGAATAGCTGGTCCAAAGGTTTTAGAACATATGGTAGATGTTGTTCTTCAATTTGAGGGAGACAGAAACAATTTATATAGGATTCTTAGAGTCAAAAAAAATAGATTTGGATCAACTGCTGAAATAGGAATTTATGAAATGTTAAACAATGGCCTAAGAGCTGTTCATAACCCTAGCGAATTATTAATTTCAAATAATAAATTAGATCTAAGTGGAAATGCAATAGCATCAACTATTGAAGGAATTAGACCTATTATGATAGAAATTCAAGCTTTGGTCAGTAGTGCTGTATATGGCACACCTCAAAGAAGTACAACAGGTTTCAATTCTAAAAGGTTGAATATGCTTTTAGCTGTATTAGAGAAAAGAGCAGGTTTTAAATTAGGGACAAAAGATGTTTTTTTAAATATTACTGGTGGTATAAAAATTGAAGATCCTGCAATTGATTTAGCTGTAGTCGCGGCAATCCTTTCAAGCAACTTTAATATTCCGTTAAAAAAAGGGGTTTGTTTTGCAGCAGAAATAGGACTTTCTGGAGAATTAAGACCTGTTCCTAAAATTGATCAAAGAATAAACGAAGCTGAAAAACTAGGATTTAAAACCTTAATAATTTCTTCTCAATCAAAAATAAATATTAAAACTCAAAATATTAAAGTTGTTGAGTTTCCAACAATTGAATCGGTTTTGAAAATTCTATTTAAGGAGCAGGATTAGGAATCTTGTTGTGAATTTTTTCTATCTCACTTAAAACTTCCTCACTAAGATCAATATTTATACTTTCTATGTTCTCTTTTAGCTGAGATAATTTTGAAGCTCCAATAATATTACTAGTTACAAAAGGTCTAGAATTTACAAATGATAATGACATCTGGGTTAAACTAATATCATGCTTTTTTGCAATTTCATAATAATATTGTGTTGCTTTCATTGAATTTTCTCCGGAAAATCTACTTAAATTAGGAAACAAACTTAATCTACTATCATTGGGAATTTTCCCATTTAAGTATTTACCGCTTAAAACACCAAAACCCAATGGAGAATAGGCTAACAGTCCAACATTTTCCCTCTTACATATCTCAGCATTACCAACTTCAAAAAGCCTGTTTAATAGCGAATATGGGTTCTGAATAGTAATTGTTTTTGGTAAATCCTTTTTTGATAGTTCTAAATATTTCATAAAACCCCATGGGTTTTCATTGGAGAGTCCAATAGTTCTAATTTTACCACTGGAAATTAATTTTTTTAAACACTCTAAAACTGACTGAAAATTTTCTTGCCATTGATCGTCAAAACTTGCATTAAATCCTCTTTTACCAAAAGTATTAGTAACTCTTTCTGGCCAATGTAATTGATATAGATCAATATAATCAGTTTGTAATCTTTTTAAACTTCCGTCGACAGCAGAAACTAATGACTTTTCTGAAAATCCCGTTGTGCGAATATGCTTTGTATAATCGCCAGGGCCTGCAATTTTAGTAGCAAGAACTATTTGATCTCGGTTATTTCTTTGATTCATCCATTTACCAATAATTTTTTCGGTGTCAGCATAAAGTGCTGCAGTAGCTGGAACAGGATAAAGCTCAGCGGTATCAAAAAAGTTAACTCCATTGTCTAAAGCATAGTCCATTTGTTCAAATCCTTCCATTTCAGAATTTTGATTTCCGAACGTCATTGTACCTAAACAAATCTTACTAACTTTAATTTTAGTCGATGGCAAATAAGAGTATTTCATTTAATTTATAATTTTAGTTCAACAACAATTGGACAATGATCTGAGTGAAAAACTTGATCTAAAATGGATGAAGATTTAATCTTAGCTCTTAAATTTTCTGAAACTAAATTGTAATCGATTCTCCATCCCTTATTATTTGCTCTAGAATTTGCTCTATAACTCCACCAACTATATTTATGAGGTTCTTTGTTCAATTCCCTAAAAGAATCAATAAAACCTAAATTTATAAATTCTGAAAGCCATTCTCTTTCCCAAGGCAAAAATCCAGAAACTTTTGCGTTTCTAATTGGATCATGAATATCAATTGCTTCATGACAGATATTATAATCCCCACAAATAACTAGGTTTGAAATATTTGTTTTGAGATCTGAAATGTAATCCTTAAACTCTTTCATATATTTAAACTTATAATCAAGTCTTTTGATATTTGTTCCTGAGGGCAAGTATAAACTCATGACTGAAAGATTTTCAAAATCAATCCTTAAATTTCTGCCTTCAAAATCCATATGATCAATACCGGTACCATATTCAATATTAATTGGCTTGTGCTTGGAAAGTATAGCAACTCCACTATATCCTTTTTTTTGAGCGGAAAACCAATAATGATAATCGTATCCTATTTCGGAAAATTGGTCTAAATCAAACTGATCCTTGTTAGCTTTAATCTCTTGTAAACAGATAACATCACAGTTTGTTTTTTTGAGCCAATCAAGAAAGCCTTTTTTTAAAGCAGCACGTATGCCATTAACATTGTATGAAATAATCTTCATTTTAAAAACTCAACCAAGTTTTAATGTCCAATTCGTTTTTGATTTTTGTTTTTACTTCATCTACTGTCATTCTTTGTTGAACCATCGAATCTCTGTCTCTAATAGTAACAGTACCATCATCAAGAGTTTGATGGTCGATTGTTAAACAGAATGGAGTGCCTAGTGCATCTTGTCTTCTGTATCTTCTGCCTATAGCATCTTTTTCATCATAGACAGTATTAAAATCCCATTTGAAATCTTCAATTATTTTTTTAGACAGCTCTGGAAGGCCGTCTTTTTTTAATAATGGAAGTATAGCGATTTTTTTTGGAGCCAAAATTTTGGGTATTTTCAAAACGACTCTTTTTGAACCGTCAGCTAATTCTTCCTCAATTAAAGATTTTGAAAAAACAGCTAAAAACATTCTATCTAGACCAATTGATGTTTCCAGAACGTAGGGAGTATAGCTTTCATTGGATTGTGGATCGAAGTATTTAATCTTTTTTGAAGAATATTTTTCATGACTTGAAAGATCAAAATCAGTTCTCGAATGAATTCCCTCAAGTTCTTTAAAGCCAAAAGGGAAATTAAATTCAATATCACATGCAGCATCAGCATAATGAGCTAACTTTTCATGGTCATGAAATCTATAATTTTCTTTTCCTAATCCTAGCGATAAATGCCAAGCCAATCTAATTTCTTTCCATTTTGAATACCACTCTTTTTGAGTGCCTGGCTTAATGAAATATTGCATTTCCATTTGTTCAAATTCTCTCATTCTAAAAATAAACTGTCTAGCTACAATTTCATTTCTAAAAGCTTTTCCAATTTGAGCTATACCAAAAGGAATTTTTAGTCTTCCTGTCTTCTGTACATTTAAAAAATTGACAAAAATTCCCTGAGCTGTCTCAGGTCGTAAATAAAGATCTGTAGCATTTTCCGCTGATGCACCAAGCTTAGTCCCAAACATCAAATTAAATTGTTTTACGTCGGTCCAGTTCTTAGAACCAGAAACAGGACAAACTATTTCTAGGTCTTCTATCAATTTCTTTAAAGAAATTAAATCGTCACTTTCAAGAGCTTTACTAAAAGTCTCTGTTATATCTTTAATTTTTGTTTTATATCCAACAACTCTGGGGTTAGTTGATGAAAATTGATCTAAATCAAAATTATCTCCGAATCTTTTCTTTGCTTTTGAAACTTCTTTTAAGATTTTGTTTTCAATTTTAGCAATATGTTCTTCAACTAGTACGTCCGCTCTATATCTCTTTTTTGAATCTTTATTATCAATCAAAGGATCATTAAATGCATCTACATGACCAGATGCTTTCCAAATTGTTGGATGCATTAAAATAGCCGAATCAATATTTACAATATTTTCATTAAGCTGAACCATAGATTTGATCCAATAATCTTTAATATTGTTTTTAAGATCCGTTCCATTTTGTCCATAATCGTAAACAGCACTTAAGCCGTCATATATCTCACTTGATTGAAAAATAAACCCATATTCTTTCGCATGGGAAATTACTTTCTTAAATTTATCCTCATTACTCATATGGCTAAAATAAGAGTAAATTTTATAATAATTCCATAAATTAATTTAAAATAGAAATGGAAAAATTAATTGTTATTTTGCTTTAAATAAAAACAATGAAAAAAACTTATTTATTCTTCATTCTTGTTTTTTGTTTGACATTAGTTAATTGTGCTAAAAGAGGAATACCGGAGGGAGGTCCAAAAGACGAAACTCCACCTGTTTTAATTAATGCCGAGCCTGAAATTAACACTATTAATTTCGATGAGGATAGAATAAGACTTTTTTTTGATGAATACATTAAATTAAAAGACTTTAGAAAGCAATTAGTAGTTTCTCCTCCCATTGATAAAAGTTTTTACACTATAAATCCACAATCTGGAGCTTCAAAATTTATTCAAATTGACATAAAAGAAAAACTAGACCAAAACACAACTTATGTCTTTAATTTTGGAGAAAGTGTTGTAGATAATAACGAAGAAAATAAATTACCTTTTTTTAACTATGTTTTTTCTACTGGAAATTATATTGATTCTTTGAAAATTTCTGGAAACATAAAAAGTGTATTTCAAAGAGAATCTGAAAACTTCATTTCAACGTTTTTATACCCAGTTGATGAAAAATTTAATGACTCTGTTATTTACAATGGTTTGCCTAACTATGTTGGAAGCACACTTGACTCTACTAATTTTAAAATGACAAATCTAAAAAAGGGTAAATATTTATTTATAGCGCTTAAAGACGAAAACAATAACTACAAATTTGATCCAGAATTTGAAAAAATAGGATTTACTGAAAAAATATTAAATATTCCAATGAAAGATAGTCTGGACATAAGATTATTTAAAGAAAAGTTGCCTTTTAAAAGTTTTAAACCATTTTTAGAATCAAATAATAGAATTGGTTTTGGATTCAAAGGGGATTACGTCAACACTAAAATAGAACTAATTGACAGTCTTGATATAAAATCCGTTCTAACTAAAAATAAGGAAACGGATACTTTAAATTATTGGTTTAAGGATTATAAATATGATTCTTTGAGATTTAAAATATCCAACTCAAATTATGAAAAAAAATATACCATTAAATATAAAGAGCTTGACAAGGACTCTCTTATTTTGTCTCCATCATCAAATTCTGTTTTAGAACTTAATGATTCGTTTAAAATTTATTCAAATATTCCCATCTCTGAGATTGATGAAGATAAAATTCAAATTTTAAATAAGGATTCCGTTTCTGTGCCTTTTACTGTTCAAATAAATAAAAATAAATTTGATGTTGATTTTTATTTTGAAGTTCTTCCAAATGACAATTATAATTTAGACTTATTTCCAAATGCTATCAAAGATTTTTTTGATTCAACTAACGACTCGATAAACTATTCCTTTAAAACTAAAAGTAGGGCTGATTATGGAATTTTAAAATTGGGAATTCAAAATGTTAAAGAATTTCCAATAATAGTTCATCTTATCAATAACAAAGAGGAAATAATTAGAGAAATTAATTTAAACTCTTACGATGACTCTTCAGTTTTTGAAAATTTAAAACCAGGTAACTACTATGTTAGAATTATTTTTGATGAAAATGAAAACGGAAAATGGGATACTGGAAACTTTTTAAAAAAAATTCAACCTGAAAAAACATTTCACTATGAAGAAGAAATTATCATAAGGGCAAATTGGGTATTGGAGGAAAAAATATATCTCAACTAATAAAATAGATGACTAAGAAATTTATTATTGTTATTGTAGTTCTTATTGTTTCAATTGGTTCTCTGATGAATAGTACTGGATTTTTCAGATCTATTGACAAAAAATTTGATGGTAATATTATAAAAAAAATTAATCTTAAAGGTGCAGAGGACATAACAATAAATCACATAGATAGTTTTGCTATAATTTCAGCTACCAACAGAAAAAATCTACCTGCAATTGATCAGGAAACTGGTGGATTATATTTTTTAGACTTAAAAGATATCAACTCAAAACCTCTACTGCTAACAAAAAATTTTAAAAAACCATTTGCTCCGCACGGGATATCAATTTATTCAAAAAATAATATCACAACTATAGCAGCTGTAAACCATACGTTAGAGGGTGAATTTATTGAAATATTCGAATTAAATGATATGAAATTAACTCACGTTAAATCATTAGAAAATGATCTGATTTTTACTCCAAATGATGTTGTTTTATTGGACGAAAAAACTTTTTACTTCACTAATGACCATAAATTTAAAAGTGGCTTTATGAGATTTATTGAAGAAAATTTGGGCCTTTCCCTATCCAATGTAGTTTTTTACAACGGTCAAAGTTTTAAAGAAGTTAGTACAGATATTTCCTATGCAAACGGTATAAATTATGATGAAAACAGAAATTTGATTTTTGTTGCTTCACCAAGGAAGTTTGAAATAAAAGTCTACAAAAAAGAACTAGACAATTCTTTGACATTTTTAGAAAATATATATTGCGGAACTGGCGTTGATAATATAGAATTTGATTTAAAAAACAACCTTTGGGTTGGAGCACACCCCAATCTTTTACATTTTTCGTCATATGCTTTGGGCTACAATAAAACATCCCCATCAGAAATTATTAAAATTCAATATAATAGTAAAGGCAACTATAAAGTTGATACTGTTTACTTAGAAAATGGTGAGGAAATGTCTGGATCAACAGTAGCTGCTCCGTTTAACAACTTATTACTAGTTGGTAACGTATTTGACAAACATTTTTTGATTTTAGAAAGCTCTAATTAAGAGGAAACTTTAGCTTTTAAATAATCTCTATTCATTCTAGCTATATTTTCTAGAGAAATTCCTTTCGGACACTCAACTTCACAAGCGCCAGTATTTGTGCAATTACCAAATCCCTCATCGTCCATTTGTTTTACCATATTAAGAACTCTTTCGTTGGCCTCAACTTGTCCTTGAGGAAGAAGTGAAAACTGTGAAACCTTTGCAGAAACAAACAACATTGCACTTGAATTTTTACATGTTGCAACGCAAGCACCACAACCTATACAAGTTGCTGCGTCAAAAGCTTTATCCGCATTGCTTTTCTCTATAGGAATTGCATTCGCATCTTGGGTATTACCAGATGTATTAACAGAGATAAATCCACCAGCATGTTGTATTCTATCAAATGAGGATCTATCAACTACTAAGTCTTTTATGACTGGAAATGTATTTGCTCTAAAAGGTTCAATAAAAATTGTATCACCATCTTTAAATTTTCTCATATGTAACTGACAAGTTGTAACTAACCTATCAGGCCCATGAGCTTCTCCATTTATAAACATTGAGCATGATCCACATATTCCTTCTCTACAATCGTGATCAAAAGCAACTGGGTCAACCCCCTTGGAGGCTAATTCTTCATTTAAAACATCCATCATCTCTAAAAAAGACATGTCAGGAGAAATATTATCAATGTCATAGGTAACCATTTTACCTTTATCTTGATTATTCTTTTGACGCCAAATCTTTAGTTTTAGTTTCATTTATTTGTAGGATCTTGTTTTTAATTCAATATTTTCATATTTCAAATCTTCTTTATGTAATAATGCATTAGATGGTTCTCCATTGTATTCCCATGCTGATACAAATGTAAAGTTTTTATCATCTCTTAAAGCTTCGCCTTCTTTAGACTGAGATTCTTCTCTAAAGTGACCTCCACATGATTCAGATCTTTCTAATGCATCTTTAGCAAATAATTCTCCTAATTCTAAAAAATCAGAAACTCTGGTTGCTTTAGCCAAAGACTCATTGAAAGAATTTGCAGTGCCAGGAACCAAAACATTTTTATAAAAATCTTTTCTTAAAGATTTGATTTCATTAATAGCTTCTTTTAATCCTTTTTCATTTCTTGACATTCCACATTTATTCCATATTATTTTACCAAGTTTTTTATGAAAATAATCTACAGTTTTAGAACCTTTGTTGTTAATAAGAGAGTCTATTTTATCTTTTACTGCTTTTTCAGCTTCATCAAACTCTTTAGAGTCAGTTGATATGGGGCCAGTTCTGATGTCATCTGCTAAATAATCTCCAATAGTGTAAGGGAGAACGAAATAACCATCTGCAAGACCTTGCATTAAAGCAGATGCTCCAAGTCTATTTGCTCCATGATCGGAAAAATTAGCTTCCCCGATTGCAAAACAACCAGGAATTGTTGTCATTAAGTTGTAGTCAACCCAAACTCCACCCATTGTGTAATGAACAGCAGGGTAAATCATCATTGGAGTCTCATAAGGATTTTGATCTACAATTTTTTCATACATCTGAAACAAGTTTCCGTATTTTGCTTTTATTATTTCCTTTCCAAGCTCTTGAACTAAGTTTTCATCATTTTCATTTAAACCTTTAACATGAGCTTTCTCTTTGCCATATCTGATTATTGCAGATGCAAAATCTAAAAAGACAGCTTCACCGGTTTTATTAACTCCATATCCAGCATCACATCTTTCTTTTGCAGCTCTAGAAGCAACGTCTCTTGGAACTAAATTACCGAAAGCTGGATATCGACGTTCTAAGTAATAATCCCTTTTTTCTTCAGATAAATCGGTTGGTTTTAATTTTCCATCACGTATGGCAGCAGCATCTGATTTTGACTTAGGAACCCATATTCTTCCATCATTTCTAAGAGATTCCGACATTAATGTAAGTTTAGACTGGTGATCTCCAGAAACCGGTATACATGTTGGATGAATTTGAGTAAAACATGGATTTGCAAAATAGGCTCCTTTTTTATGAATTTTCCAAGATGCTGACACGTTACTTCCCATTGCGTTTGTTGAAAGGTAAAATAGGTTTCCGTAACCTCCTGAAGCTATTACAACAGCGTGAGCAGAGTGTCTTTCAATTTTACCATCTATCAAATTTCTTGTGATAATTCCTCTCGCTTTACCGTCAACCAATACTATGTCCATCATTTCATGACGATTAAACATTTGTATTTTTCCTCTTGCGATCTGACGATTCATAGCTGAATAAGCTCCAAGTAATAACTGTTGACCTGTTTGCCCTTTAGCATAGAATGTTCTAGAAACTAATACTCCTCCAAATGATCTGTTATCTAACAATCCTCCGTAATCTCTAGCAAAAGGGACTCCTTGGGCTACGCATTGATCTATAATATTTGCAGAGACTTCAGCCAAACGGTAAACATTGGCCTCTCTTGATCTATAATCTCCTCCTTTAACAGTATCGTAAAACAATCTGTGGACCGAATCACCATCACCTTGATAATTTTTTGCTGCATTTATTCCTCCTTGTGCAGCAATAGAATGAGCTCTTCTGGGCGAATCCTGGAAGCAAAAAGATTTAACGTTATAACCAAGTTCAGCTAATGTTGCAGAGGCAGATCCTCCAGCGAGTCCAGTTCCAACCACAATAACATCAATTTGCCTTTTGTTAGCTGGGCTAACTAGACGAATATTATTTTTATGATTTGTCCATTTTTCTGAAATTGGTCCTTTTGGAATTTTAGAGTTTAATTTAGACATAAATCAATGGTTTAAATAATGAAATATTGCAATAAAACTAAACCCAAATGGAATACCAATTGAATATATTGTTGTAACTATTTTAATAATAGGACTATACTTGTTGTTTACACCCATTGATTGAAAAGAGGAAGAAAAGCCATGTAACAAATGAAGAGATAAAAACCCAAATGAAACAACATAAATTACAACCTTAGTCAAGTCTTCAAACTTATGAGTTAGTTCAGTATAATATCTATTAGGATCATCAGGAAGAAATTCAACATATTTATATTTCATTTCTGGAATCCAAAAATCGTAAAAATGCAACCCTAAAAAAGACAAAACAACAAGTCCAGAGATGATCATATTTCTTGACATCCAACTTGCGTTACTTGATCCTTTATATTTTACATATTTCACATTCCTAGATCCTCTGTTTTTAAGATCCAATACAAAGCCCATAACAAAATGAAATATTACACCAAAAATTAATATCGGCTGAGCAATAAACTGGACAACAAAATTAGTTCCCATAAAATGCGAAAACTGATTGAAAATTTCCTCACTAAATACTGACGTTATATTGATAATGAAATGTTGAAGTAAAAACACAATTAAAAAAAGACCAGACAAAGCCATGGCAAATTTTTTAATTATTGAAGATTGAATTACGCTACTCACTAAAAAGTTTTATAATTTATATACAAAATTAACCCTTGAACGTTTACAAGACAATAAAAAATCAATTTTTATTTGATTTTAAACTTCTTCGAAATTTGATCAAGGTTTAAGATATATTCTCCTTTGTTAAGAAAATAATTTCCATTATCTGACTTAATTAAATTATTTTTATTTTTCTTATTTATTAAACCAGGTGAATACTCAATAGGAATCTTAAATGACTGAAATCCTTTCTCTAAATTTATTTCTTCCTTGTAAATCAATTTCTTATTTGCATCAAATAGCTTTAACCATTTAGTAGACTTTTGGTTTGAAAACAAGTGAAAAAATTCATTAGCTGATGTGTAGTTTGACCAATTATAAACTCTCTTTCCCCATCTTGATGAAAAATTTATATCAGAAACATTTAAGTAATGAGTTTGAAATTTGATTTCAGACTCTGACAAGTATGAATAAATCACTGATAAATCAGTTTTATAAATTGATCGACCATGAGTAGCCAACAAAAGATCTTTATTTTCTTTTTGAATTACTAAATCGTGTACTGCCACTTTATTTAGTCCATTATTAAACATGTTCCATTTTTTTCCTTGATCCAAACTAATATATGCCCCATTATCAGTTCCAACATAAATCACATTTTCATAATACGGATCCTCTTTAACTACATTAACTGGTGAATGAGGAAGATTGTCTCCTATTTCAATCCAACTCTCACCATTATCATCTGTATAATATAAATAAGACTTGAAATCATCAAATCTATATCCATTTAGAGAAACATAAATTCTATCTTCTTTATGATTGGAAAAATTTACTCTACTAACCCATAAGTTTTCTGGAAGATTATTTGAAATTACTTTCCATGAATTTCCTAAATCGTTGGATAATTGAATTAAACCATCGTCAGTTCCAACTACTAATTTTCCAAATTTAAAAACAGACTCGTCAATCGTCGTAATTGTTCCATAGGGAACGTTCCCTTTTTTTATTCCTTTTGTCAAATCAGGCGATTTAAAACTCCAATTATCTCCTCTGTCATAGGAAATGTGAAGTTTATTGCTTCCAAAATAAAGAATGTCCTGGTTATGAGAAGAAAGTAAAATAGGTGTTTGCCAATTAAATCTTAAAGGAGATTCTCCTAAATCGTGTTTGGGTTTTATGTACTTTCTAGTTCCATCTTCAATATTTAATCTGTAATAAACTCCAAACTGAGATCCAGTATAAACAACATTTGAATCTCTATTATCAATCTGAATTTGCATTCCGTCTCCACCCATAATAGATTTCCAGTTATTATGGCCAGATTGATGCCAGCCTGGACTCTCAACTGATTTATTACTTGCCATCCACACACCGTTATCTTGTAATCCTCCATAAACATTATAAGGGGTTTCGTTGTCAACATTTATTGTATAAAACTGTCCTACACTTGGTTGATTAAGTTTTATCCAATTTGAACCGTTATCGTAACTTATATTGACTCCCCCATCATTTCCATTAATCAAATGATTAGGATTTGAGGGGTTTATCCATAAATCGTGATGATCTACATGAACGTTTGGATAATCTATAGATTCATAAGTAATCCCTCCATCTGTTGATTTTATAAATGGGACTCCGTAAATATAAATGTGATCTTTATTTTTTGGCGAAACATGAATTCTCCCAAAATAATATCCATAAGTATTATAAAGCCTATCTAAATAATATGAATTTTTTTTAGACCAGGTCAATCCTCCATCATCACTACGATAAACTTGAGCCCCAATTATTGGAGTTTCAAACATAACAGTATTTGCATCTTCCAAATAAGATTTTAAATCTGAGGGCTTTACTTTATTGCCTTCAACTAGTTTCTTCACATATTTAGCGTTATATGTTTTTGGAAAATTATTTTTTCTTAGAAACGAATTTAATTTTGAGTTTTCTAAAAGCAAGAATTCTTCTTTAGAAAACTTCTCAAAATCACTTTTAACAAATTCATTTGTTTTTGTTTTTTTAACTGATTTTGGTCTTCTAAATTGATTGTCGACTATTGCATATATTGTATTACCATCAAAAACAGCAAGTCCAATTCTTCCAACACCTTCTCCGGTTGGGAAACCACTCTCTTGATTTGATATTAAACTCCAATTTTGACCAGAATCTGTTGACTTATAAATACCAGAATTTTTTCCATTACCAACAAAATCCCAAGCTTTTCTATGTTTTTGCCAAGACGAAGCATATTGAATGCTAAAGTTATTAGGATCAATATCTAAATCGATAATTCCAGTATCATCACTAACATAAAGAGTTTTTTCCCATGTTTGTCCTCCATCTAATGTCTTGAAAATTCCTCTTTCAGTATTTTTAGAATAAAGATGCCCCAAAACTGCAACAACAATTTCATCTGAATTTTCTGGATTAATTTTCACTTTTCCAATATGATGTGAATCATTAAGTCCAATATTCGTCCAGTTTTTACCATTATCGTTTGACTTTAAGATTCCTATACCTGCATAGGAGGATCTCGAAGAATTGTTTTCACCAGTTCCAACTATTATAGTTCTTGTGTTCCAATTTATATCAAAGTCTCCAATATTTTGTGTATTGGAATTATCCATAATAGGAACGAAAGTTGTTCCATTATTAATTGTATGCCATAATCCTCCAGAAGCATATGCAACGTAAAATTCTGCTGGATCATCAGGGTTGACCTCAATGTCAGTGACTCTTCCACTCATAACGCTTGGGCCAATATTGACAAACTCAATATTTTTAACTAAAGAATTATTTAAAAGATCGTTTTGATACTTTAAACTGTTAATTATTTCTTGTGAGTCTGTAGCATTTTGAGAATAAGAAAAAATAGATACTGCAAATAATAAAATAAAGAGTCTCATGTAATTAAAATTAAGTTTACTGTTAATACTATGTTGTAGGCTAAATATACTATTTTTGAATTTTAAATTAACATGAAATACTCACCTATTGATAATTCTCTTTTTGTTATAAATAGAAAAAAATTTATTGCAAAAATGAAAAACAATAGTATTGCTTTTTTTAACTCAAATGATAAATATCCTGTAAGTGCCGACACTACCTTACCGTTTGAACAGCACAGAGATTTATTTTATTTAACTGGTATTAATCAAGAAGAAAGCATTTTAGTATTGTTTAAAAAAAATGAAAAAGTTTCAAAACAGATCGTATTTCTAACAAAGCCAAATGATCTTCTCACGCATTGGGAAGGGGCTAGACTAAATAAAAAAAATGCATTCTCGATTTCTG
>Ga0255752_10000979_pt1 | contig 34356 bp, 40 predicted proteins | sample 011ome_25_FD_179952 | JGI IMG/M metagenome (GOLD analysis project Ga0255752, IMG submission 179952) | Coastal salt marsh microbial communities from the Groves Creek Marsh, Skidaway Island, Georgia - 011512CT metaG (version 2) | ecosystem: Environmental > Aquatic > Marine > Intertidal zone >... | reverse complement strand
AATGAATTGGTTAATCATACTAACACTTAAAAGCATACTATCAAGCATAATTGGTAGTAGTTTTTATCAGTGGTTTAAAAACACCAAAATGGGTGTATGGTTTCAAGTAAAAATGGATAACACAATGGAGTGGGTAGCAAAGCGATATGATTTAGAAATTGCTAGTCGCGAAGAAAAATGGTTAAAGCAATATCCTTTATTAGGTCAACGTATTGTAGACTTAGAAAAAGAAGTTGCAAATCTTAAAAAGAAAAAATAGGAGAACATTATGGATTGGATTAAAGCAAGAATTAAAGAAAGAACAAGTTGGGACGGAGCAGTCCTCATAGGCGGTGGCATAGCAATGCTACTAGTACCAACAACTTTAATAGGTTGGGGTATGATAGCCTACGGTGGTTGGACTATTTGGAAAAAAGAAGATTAATACAAATGTTGATAGAAGACATTTTGCAAGAGAATGCTAAAGGTGGTTTAAAGAAATGGTTTAAACAGATGTCACCTTTATCGATTGCAACGTCTGAAAGTAAACCTAAGGGCAAGCCAGGAAGGAAGCCTAAGGGAAAAGTTGCAGATACATCAGAAGATAGTAAAAGCAAACAAAAAGTTAAAACACTTGCTAAAAAGGCAAAGTAATGAGATTGCAAGAGATAATTCTACCCGAAGATCTCAGAGCCTGGTTTGGCAAAGGCAAAAAAGGTGGAGCCGGTGGTGGCGGTTGGGATAGATACAACACCAAAGGCGAACGTATTGGCAAATGCGGAGACAGTAAGAAGGGTGAAGGTAAACCCAAGTGTCTAAGCAAAAGCAGAGCGGCTAGTTTAAGAGCCAAAGGCGGTAAGAAAGAAATAGCCAAAGCAGTTAATAGAAAACGTAGGGAGGACCCTAACAAGAATAGAAAGGGCAAGGCTAAAAATGTTAGTAACGAAAGTTTTACTAATATTCCATTTAACCAATGTCCAAGTTGCGGTGGTGAAATTCATTATATGGATGAAGCCAAAAGCAAAACAAAAAAAGATGCCTGCTATCATAAAGTAAAAAGCAGGTATAAAGTTTGGCCCAGTGCTTACGCCAGTGGTGCATTAGTACAATGCAGAAAAAAAGGTGCTAAGAATTGGGGGAATAGTAAGAAGACATAATTATGAGATACAAAGAAATTAAAGAAAGTTCATTAGACGGATACTATCTTTATAAAGATGCTGAAGAACTTTGGCTTAAAGACAATCCAGGTAAGTCTAGTAGAGATTTTGAAAGAGTAGGTGTAGCAGTACAAGATGAATACACTGAAAAAGCAGGAGGCATTAAAGGTTCATATAGAGGCAAGGGTGTTAGCAACTGGACTAGAAAGCCTAAAGAGTCTACTAACCCATCACTAGAAGCATTAGTAAAACATATTAAAGAAGGTGTTCCATTATGCGATAGCATATTTAGACATCACAGTGAATCATATCTTGATACATTTAAACACGCCAAACAATTAAGAGAACAAGGTGTACTGCCTGAGTTAGATTGGGAAAGTGAAGAAATGCTTACACTTGATATAGGTGAAAGTGCAACACTAATGAACGGTGAAACTGTTTGGTTAGATGTTCCTTATATGATAGAATCAGAAGCACCAGACTTATCAGATAATATGATAGGTGTACCAGATGCTTACTATGACGAAGAAGAACGTAAACAAGCATATAATGATTATAAAGAATTTACAGACAGATATGATGAAGATGAATACTTTAGCATAGCAGACGGCTTTTGTCCTGAGTGTGGTGGAAATGGTTATCAGGATGGTGATGAATACGACGACGATGGCGAAGAGAATACAGAGTGCGATGGTTCATTCACACACGGTTGTGATGAAGGTGAAATAGAAAATGCCAGTTGGGTAGAGATTATTAAGCACGACAAACGTAATGCAGAAAGACAAAAAGCAAAAGCAAACTACCCAGGTGACGAAGAAGTAATCAAACAAGTTGCCGCATATATGAAACATATGGATGATCCAAGACAAGCATATCAACAAATGGCAATTGATTATCCTCATATGGGCAGAGCACAAAGAAGTGGTATACTAGCAAAAGCACAGCAGATTGCATTTCCAGAAGTTGCAGAAATGAAGAGACTTGCAGGATTACCGTTATCAGAAAGCAATCCTCAAAGAGAAAGAGCCGCACAAATGTTGCACGATTTAGTCGAACCAGATATAGATAACTTTAGTTCTAGAGATGAATTAGAAAGTTATATGGCAGACAATATGCCAGAATTTTATAGAGGTCGTGATACAGACAAAGCAATAGAAGATGCTATTGCGATGCTGTCACCAAATCATAAAATACCAGAAGCAGAGTACCAAGGCAAGAAAGTAGAACTTAGTAAACCTAAGAGAGGTGGTAGTAAAAAGTTTTACGTTTATGTAAAAGATCCAAAGTCAGGTAATATAAAAAAAGTAAGTTTTGGTGCTGACAGTGGAGGTGGTAAACTTGCTGTTAAATTAAAAGACCCAAAGGCTCGCAAGGCTTTTGCAGATAGACATAACTGTGACCAAAAGAAAGATAAAACCAAAGCAGGATATTGGAGTTGTAGATTGCCACGTTATGCAAAAAGTTTAGGTTTAAGTGGAGGAGGCACTTGGTGGTAAGCCAAGATTTTTATTATGAAATTACAAACAAAAACAGAAATTCCATACAAAGACAATTATATAGCAGAAGATGTATTTGTAAGAACAATACCACAAAATGCAACCGCATTTAATGAGTTTACTTGGCACCGAGATTCTGAAGACCGGTCAGTAGAAGTTTTAGAAAGCAATGGTTGGAAGATGCAATTCGACAATCAATTACCTAGACTACTTAATAAAGGCGATATAGTTTTTATTAAGAAAAAAGACTTCCATAGAATCATTAAAGGCGATGGAGACTTAGTTGTTAAAATTACACAAAACGATACGTTCTAATGAGAGCAAAAGATTTTATAGCAGAGTTTAAGACTCCTAAAAAAGTTTACGATACAGCAGACGATTATATAAAATTTAAATATAAAGATAGGTTTAAACAGTTGTTTAGCAAAGGACCTAAAGTTAAAATAAAAAAGAAAAAGAAATAATTATTGCCAAGTGACTAACTTGAATTGTTCCTTAGGAAGTTTAAGTTGTTCAGTAGTCCATTTGCTTTGGCCTACAAAGTCTAAGTGTTTCCATTCGTCTTTATATTTTAGTTTAAAATCAGCAAACTCTTGCCAATCCATACTAAACACTATCTCTTCTATTTCTTCTTTCTTTGCTAACACTTCATCTAAACTATTACTGTCCCACTCGTAGTGAAACAATTCCATAGTGTTGTATCTATTATTGTCTACATAATCTAAACTGATATCTATGCCCCACTTGGGTTTAAGTTGAGTCATTTTGTGTATAAGATGATTACCTTCTGCCCAATGCCCTAACTGTTCTAGAGCATATCCGTGATAACCTTTGCGTTCAAATAAGTAAGAATGATTTATGTGTGGGCCTGTTTTACTAGTCTTACTTAGCATCCAAGGTTTAGCAATAGCACGTCTATAACGTATGTATTCTACTTCGCCCATATTTACTTTGGCATACTCTTGTTCTAGTGGGCATAAGTCATAGCCTGATTGGTCAAACAAATATAACATATCTGCATTAGGACAATGCATCTGCTCTATTGCACAACCCCAGGTTCGCCTGTCAGAAAATTTTTCGTTTGAGATTTCAAACATTATAGTTGCGTTAAATCGTACCCAGAACTACTCCAGTCTCTGTCTTTAGATGCTTGTAATACTTCTTCTTTAGTTACTTCTATAGGCCCGTAAGTTATCGGATATGCACAGCAAGGTACGGGAGGATTTTGTGTGCCTGTTGCATATAGTTTGCCGGTCTCTGTATGTATTTTATATCGTTTGCCGTTGCCAAGTCCTGGCTCATCAAATGCTCTATTGATTACTCCTATATCTTCATAGTCCCACCATTCTTGGACACTTGCTGGTATACCTATTCGATTAGTTGAAATTTTTTCTTCTAGATTGTTTACTCCAGTTCCTCTCCAAACACCTTGGTCTACAATATCGCCGTCTCTAGTTCTATATCCATCTACATAATTAGAGTGCATTTCACCTACTTCGTCTGGATAGTTTTCAAGTATCCATTTTAATTCAAGAGGCCATTCATCCATAGTTTCGTCTATGTTTAGTTCTTTTACTTTATCCCATATTTTTGTGCCGTCCATATTTAATATAGACTCTCCATTCATAGTAGGATACTTGCTAATTGTTTTAACCAATTCGCCGTTATCGTATTTCTTGATATTTTGACCGCCATCAACTGATTCGTATCTGAGGTTGTCACCGAGTGTGAAATGCATTACTCGAGACTCAGGATCATACTGCCAATCGATTTGCATATTAACTTACGCCGCTAGGATCGTTATCGTCTTCTATGTCTAACTCTAATTTATAGTTAGCATCATCTATAGCAGGAACTTCTAAACTGTTTTCCAAGTAATGTTTGGCACTACTCATATATGTTCCTGCTTTGGTAACTTTTGCTTGCCACCAATTAGGAAAGTCTGAATCTGGTAAGTCCCCTAACATTTTAAATAGTTCTACACAGTATTTGCCTGTTTGATATAATTGTCGTCTAATCATATCACGTTCATTGTCGACGTGACCTACTGCTACTTTTTTAACAGTACCCATATCGTGTACTGGATCAATTTCTACATCGTCTTCCATTACAACACTTTCGTTTACCTTGCTTTCAAAATCTAAGTTTGGTTCTTCTTGAGGTTGTTGACCTGGAAGTAATTCCATAAATCTTTTTGCTTTATTAGGCTCTCCAATGATATCACTTAATGCTTTAACCATTGCTGAACCTTCTTGTCTTTCTGCTGGTGCAAGTTTAGTAAAGTCTCCTGCAACCATTTTTTCTAGAGCATTTAGTGCCATACTAATATTATTAACACCTACTTTGTCTCTAATTCTGGATATGTCTCCAGTACTAACCATAGGATCTTCTGAAACTAAACCTGCTAGTTCTTTTATTCTATCTAAATCGTTATTCATTTCTACCTCTTCGTTGTGGTTGTGCCCTGGACACTCGCAGTCTTTTTCCATTTTGCCACAGCCTTCACATTTGTTAAGTCCTTTAGCCTTATTAATAGGAGCCATATGTCTCATATGTCTATCCCACGGATCTTCCTCTGCTTCATCGATGTCTCTGTCTCTGGTGTCTTCTCTAGCACCTTCTAAACCTTTTTGTTGTACCATTGTGATATAATCTTGAATCACTTCGTTTGCATACTTCTCGTCCATACCTTCTGGATCTGGATACATTAAAGCACCTAAATCCTCTATACATTGCTCTTCGCTTTCGCAATTTTGTATTACACCTACGCAATCTGTCATAGCAATATCAAAAGCATTGCCACCTTCTTGTACATATTGTTCTAATGTGTACTCTTCGTCATCGCCATCAACTTTAAACTTAGTACCTTTTGGCATACCTTTTGCTTTTAGGTCTTGTACTTTTTTAGCAAATGCATTACCGCCTTCTTCTACATCACCTTCTTCTAATTCGCCTTGAAACTTTGCTACTACACCTTTGTTGTGAACTAAATCTTTAAGTTCGTTAAAACCTTCTGTTGATTGTAATTTAGCAAGGAACTTTTCTTTTGGTTGAGGTTTTTCAATAATATGTAATAGACTTCTTAATGCCATTGCTTCTGGAACTGAAACTTGAATGTCATCGCCGTCGTCTGTTTTAATATGTTGTACTGGTTTGTACTTGTCTGCATCAACTACGTCTTTGATTGATTCACTATCAATAATTTTTCCTAGTTGGTCATACACACTTTTTTCTTTAAAGCCTGGTCCAAACTCTGCATCGTCTGATGGTAAAGAGCCTGTATCTACTTTGTAATCATCTTCTTTTAATCCTGCGAGTTCTCGCATTCTTTTTAAATCTATTTGTTCCATTTGTTCTTCCTTTGCTAATTTGCTTCTAATTAAATTAAAAACCTCTTCATTGTATTTATCATATAAATCAACAAATGCCTGCTTTGCTGTATCGACATCTCCGCCCAATATATTTCTTATTTCACTTGCACTTTTAACACTGAACCCTGCTACATTAAATGGTTTAGTATCTAATGTAATAACGTATGCTCTTCTATTTTCTTTATCACCTACTGCTCTTATATCTTTTTCTTCTGCAGGTAATTTTTGCAATGCTTTTTCTTTGCCTTTCGCCGTCATTGCTAATCCTGTTGTAGGAAATTGAAATCTAGCATCAGGACCGTCCATATCTTTTTGACTTACTGCCAAATACAGCGAATTAGTGTCTTCGTCTATATCTAAAGCAGTCACATACTCTTCGATATTGTAAGGACTTGTTTTAACTTCCATAATAGCATCTGCGGGAATGCCTGCAAGTATCATCATTTGTTTCTTTTCTTCAAATGTAAACGGCGAATCCGTATCATTTGTTTTGCCTGATGTTGCTATTACTACTTTGGAGTTAGGATATTGATTTTTAAGTGATTCATAAATGGACTTATGTCCTTTATGGAATGGATGAAATCTACCAGGAAACACTACTACAGGCTCAATAGAGTCTGCTTCAAATAGTGCTAATATGTTAAAATTGTAATCCATTAACAGTATTTATCTTATTTAGATAGAAACTGATTGAGGATCCTTTAAGTGTAATGAGTCAGCAGTTACTTGTCCTGTTATAGTTAAGCAGTATCTGGGCCAGTAACCTACGTTACCTGTTGCGTGATATACTCCTTCTCTCCAACAATGTATGTCTCCTATTCTATATTGATGTATAGGTGTATTACCTATTAACACATAGTGACCCCAATTCCAATCATTAAGTTGTACTAAGTATCTAATAACTTCTGCATCATCGCCTACTTTAGCAAAATTTCTTCTATAGTTGTTGTAACTATCTCTATGCCAAGGAATGGATCTTCCCGGAGGTTGTTCTAAAAACATTATTTGTGGATCTTTAAGTCCACTTAACTCTGCCATTTTGTGAAACTCTTCTGGTAAATCATTACGTCTTTGATTGCCGCCTGTGTTATAACTTGTAAAACCTGCACGAGTCAAATCATTATGATATCCTTCCATTATTTCTGCGGCTTCATCGTTATAAGGCTTGCCTTTAAATGAAACTTCATCATATGCATCGTCTGATGTAAACTGTGATGCTGTATTGGCAACAACATCTGCTAAATCTTCTTTTACAAATCTCCCTACATACTGTACATCGACTTCTTTACTTGATGGATCAAAGTGCCAATCAAAATTTTCCTTGTTCCATTTCCAATAACTATCCATAAACTTCCTCTGGTTTGTTTACAAATTTTGTATTTCTAATTAAGTCATAGTCTAATTTGTAAATGTCTTTTATAATATTTAAATCTGCCACGTTTAAAAACTTAGTGCTGGAATAAAAATGCTTGTGGGTTAAGAATTTTAAATTATAAAAATTTTCTATATCTTTTAATACATTTTTATTCATATAAAAATAATCTATATGCGAATCTTTAGGTAATTGTTCTAAAAACTTGTATTGAGGTACAAAGTGTTCGTCATCTGAAATTAATTCATATGATCCATTTTTATTTTTAATTTTAGGAAACTTCCTAAGTTGTTTATCATCGGCTGTAAGATGCATATTTATAGCACTTATAAATCTTTCTAATGGATCTCTTAAAATTGCACAAACTCTTTTGGGTGTTATATCAAAAATGTTTGCTTCTTTCTGCCAATCTTCTGATAATGTGTGTCTAATACTAGTTGTTAAATTCTTTGGTATTAACAGTATTGCTAAATCATTTACTTTATTATATGCACACCGTCTATCCATTATATTTCGAGTTCCTTACTAATTCCTCTGCCATTTCGCCCCACATTCTTCCTGCTCTTGGGCCTTTGTTTTTTGTTCCGTCTGACTCTCCAGGTATCTTTATCCATAAAAGAGCGTCGCATTTATCTACATTTGTATCAGTAGTTGGCAACTCTCCTAAGGCTCTTCCTGGAGGGTTACACCATTCGTTCCCATAAGGACCATTACCATTGCGACTAGTGTCTATTACAAAGTAATCATTGGGACGGTGCTCACAAACTTTAAGTGCCCACTCTGTACATTCTTTTGTTGTCCTATAATTACTTATATTTACACTAAATCCTCTAACTTTGTTATTAGATACGGCATCTAGCAGTTTACCTGCTTCACTAGGATCAAGCCAATTGCTGTGTCCTACGTCTACATATACTATTGCATTAGACTTTTCAGTAAGCATATTCAATGCTGTTTTCATCATTTCAAGCCGCCATAGGGCGTCTGCTTTGCTCATATGAGTAGTATGTGGCAATGCATCTGGCTCAAATATAACTATGGGTTTTCGTTGTCCTATACCTTCTGCAAATTGTTCAATGAACGAATAATAGTATTCTTCTGTTCTAGCACCACCTTTGCTGTATTGACCTACATCTCGTTGGGGTAGATTGTATATACAAAATATAGGCTCTTTGTCTCCTGCACGTTTGTACAATCTTTGCAAACTTTCTTTTAATTTCTTTACTGGACGTTTATCTCGTTGACCATACCATAATGCTAATGGCTGTTTGAATATTATTTTACTTAAAGGGTATTGTTCTTCATAGTCTCTAACACGGTTATAGTCCCATACCCAAAACGGATACTGCATTCTATTTCCTTATTTGACTAAACTTCTTTAACAGTTTATCTCTTTTCTTTATAGCACGTTGTAGTTTAAAGTCGCTGGCATATTCAATGAACAATCTGCCATCCAAGTGGTCGTATTCGTGTTGGAAAATACGTGAATCCCACTCGTCTAATTCTTCTATTACTTCTTTCTTATTGGAGTCTTGATACTTGACCTTGATTGTTTTAGGTCTGGTTAAGTGAATAAACAATGCAGGAAAACTTAAACAACCTTCTTCCATAGTTACTTGTTCATCGCTTACATCTAATATCTCTGGATTGTATATTCCAATGTGTCCTTTGGTTGAATGACGCATAGCAAAGAATCTAACAGCATCACCTACTTGCGGAGATGCTAATCCAATACCATAATTGTGTACCATAGTATTAAACATTTTTTCTTCGTGTCCAACTACTTCACCGTCGTTACTCCAAACCAAGTCACTGTTAAAAGGATCTAAGTCTATTTTTACTCTTAGTATAGGATCGTTAGTGGGTACTAAGTTTAATTTTTGTATATCGTTTGCGTCTACTACATCTACCATAAGTTTATTCCTGTTGCTGTTACAAATTCTATTATAACAAAATAAGTAATCAAATGCAAGAGTTGATCCGTTCCGTGTAATACCCAAAACATTTGATCTGCAGAACTGTATTTATTCCTTCGCATTAAATTACTTTTGATGTAATCTATATGATAGTGTAATACTAAATCAAACACAGAAGCAATTAATAGTAGATTTAAATCTATCCCAAAATATAATAAAACTAAGAAAGTTCCTACGCCGTGAGCAACCGAATGTGATAATCCTTTGATGTTTCCGTACTTACCTTTGTTAAGGTACATAAAAGGAAATTGTAAGTAATAATCTATTACTATGTGTTTAATAATAAAGCCAAGCCATAATGTATTCATTATAAGCCTGAGCCGACTCCTTTAGCATTTTTTCGTTCTTCCTGCCATTCCTCATAAGGATTTATTTCGTTAGTTAGAACTTTGTTAAAATATTCTTGTGTTTCTGGTTGACCAATCTTTCCACAGAACCAACTGATTTTGTGCATACAATGTTCCCTTGCTTTGGTCATATTAGGATGTTGAAAGTCTTCAGGATCATTTGGATTGCCTTCTTTGTATACTCTATTTCTAAAAGTATCATCATCGTTGTTGCCTGTAAGGTCAAATCTATCGTGTAAAACATCTATGTCAATTGGTTTTAATACATCTAAAGCCTTTGCTATTGTGCTAACCCAAGCATCGTTTTGTGCATTTAAACTAAAATATCCTATTAGCAAATACCAATCAATTGGCACAATAGGAAACAATGCGTATGGGTGTGGATGGTTTGTTTGATTCATTTTGTATACTGCAAACTTGTCTTCTTGCTCTGCTAATACAGTATCCCACCCTTTTGTTTGTAGTATACAATCATCGTTCCATAACACCAAGTAATCGCCTGATGCATATCCGCATAAAGCATTTACATATTCGTGTAGTTTGCTATATCCCAAAGGATTAAACTTTAATACTTTAGTGTCGTTGTTGAAGCCTTCTAATATCTTAGGTAACTCATTTGCTACATAGTCTGCTGTGTCTTGGTCATCATTGTCTACGCCAATTAATAATTCAATCTCTGAAGGATTATCTGCTGTTTCCATAATGCTGAGAATGGACTTCTCTAACATTTCTTTTCTTTCCCTTGTGGGTATTAAAAATGATGTTCTCATATTATTTCTTCTTTGTTACCTGTTCCATTTCAACTGGAGCCGCTGGTTCAGGTGGTATTTGGTTATTTGCTACTTGTGGAGTTCCGCCTTCTGGTAGTAATCTAATTGGTCTGTTATCCATACCGTGTTTGTATAGTTCTCCTACGTTAGACACATTGTCTCCTCCAATAATTTTTCTAACGTTGCCTCTAAATGTGTAATGACCACTATGATTAAGTGCTACTCTAGGGTCTAACCAAATTTCCCCTCCCATATCTTGCCAACGTCTGCAGAATGTATAGTCCTCTGACAAGTAACGTCTGCTGTCTGGATCAATTATACAATCAAATAGTGCATACATAAATGGTTCAAATTTAGGATCAATATTCAAATCGTTGTTATATTTAAATTCAGGATGCTTGTCAAACATTTGTTGTATTGTGTCTCTTCTAATACACATAAACCCTGTGCCGCCATCTAATAATTTTATTAAATTATCTGTAATTCTGATATTAGGCATTTTGTTGCCATCTTCATCTTTTTCAAAATCAAAATTTACAACATAGTTTGAACTATGTCCTTCAATAGTGTTAGGATTTTCACTAGGATCTCTTCTAGCCGCACTAATAATACTGTCCCAATTGATTGCTTTTTTAGGATAGGCGCCAACTGTAATAGGCTTATCGTATGCCATCATTCTTAAAACATCTTCTGGATTAAACTCAATATCAGCATCAATAAAAAATAAATGTGTTGCTGTGGTATTCTCCATAAAGAAACTAACTAGTGTATTACGTCCTCTTGTTATAAGGCTTTCGTTTGCTAGTGTGCTAATAGTGTATTGAATATTATACTGAGCACACATTAAAACCAGTTTCATCATACTTCTAAAGTAAGGTTCTAGAATTTGTCCGCCATAACAAGGTGTAGCAATAAACAGGTGTTTATTTTGAAAAGATTCAACAGGTATTTCAATTTTTCTTTCTAAAAGATTATATAAGGTCTGTTCTTGTGGAGTAAAAGATGCTTTTCGTTCTGATGCTTTTTTAGACTTTAGTTTGCCTGAGGTCTTTTTCTTTCTAGGTTTGTTTGACATAGTGTTCCTTTGAATTATTTATTAAGTGTATTTAACCGTGTGCAAACCTTTATTGAGTCTAAAACCGGCTGTTTTTTATTTGTTCTACTTTATCTTTTTGCGTTTGTATAAATTTATCTAAGTTGTTCCTGTTGTGTTCTATCTTAGGTAGTAGTCTACTATAAACTTGATTTAAATCTACATCTTTTAGTTGCTCTAAAACTCTATTAATCATTTGTATTTGTGCGGGCCATTGCATTTCATTATTATATTCTATATCAAAATCTTCCCAAAACAATTCAAACCCTTGCTGTTTTAAAAAATCGTTGATGTATATGTTTGAGAAATGTAAGAAAGGTCTCATACCATATATAGGCTTCCAAGTCTTTTCACTTATAAAGATATTATTAGGGTCTCTCCATTCATATTGTGTTTCACTAACTATATTAATTAAATGGCTGTTCCACACTTTCATATCTCCCAAACTGTTTATGTCATTTGGAATATCCCAATCTCCTTTTTGTTCTTTGCCTAATGTAGCAGTACCAAATGCTTGAAACTTCTGTAATGTCTGGTAAAGATCCCAACGTTGTCCTGTGTTCTTTCTTTGATAGCATAAAAAAGATTTAGTAAAGTCTCCAGTAAGTTCTTCTTTGGTGTACTGTTTAAATTGACCTGACTTATCAAACCCTAAACACCAATAGTTTAAATAGTCATCTGTATTACTGCCAACCACTCTAATGTTGTTTCTTTTGTTTGCTTCTGTTAGGTGCGGTAATAAATTAGTATTGTTCTCTCCTGGGAATACAGGATCGTAGCAATTGAATACTAACACATTGTCTGCTGTGCTGTTTAAGAAGTCGTAGAAAGGTAGTTGTTGCCAACTGACTGTTGCAACTGTGTGACTATCATCTTTAAACTGTTCTAACCAATTAGCAAAATTACTAACTGATTTGTCAGGATGATTGATGCTCTCTTGTATCAAATCCATAATGTTTTGTAAAAAAGGCGAGCATACACCCGCCTTCTGTATTATCTACATACGTTGGTTTAAGTCGCACGTTTTGACTGCAAATATTGGTTTTTAGTTTTAAGAGTCTCCAACCTCCCGGGCACCCGGGTAACCGCTCTATGACTGGCACCGCATAGGAGGATCGAACTCCTGTTGCCGAGATGAAAACCCGGTGTCCTAACCACTAGACGAATGCGGCAAAATTGAGCAGGCAGTACACCTAGGGATAGACCCAATTTACGAAATACCACTCGGGCCTGCTCTAAAACGGAGAGGGTTCTTATGTTTCATTCTCCTTGCTACTATTATACTAAAATCGTATAATACTGTCAACCATTAAGCAACTTCTAACATTGACAAAGGAACATTATAACGACCCTCTGGCAAAGTAACTATTGCTTTCTTGATGTTTACTTTTTCAACAATACCCAAAGTACGTTTAGTTTTTTGAACTACATACACTTTGTCACCTACGTTGATAGAAGCCTTAGCCTGAAGTGTCATTGTGCTTCTAGTAAAGTCAATTAGTGAAGTCAACTCATCGTGAGTGAATCCACCTCTTGCAATTTCTTGTTTGATTTGATTTAAATTCATTAATTACTCCTACTTAATTAAACTATACATATATTATACTAAATTAAGTAGGTAGTGTCAACCGAATTAGTGGCGGTCCGACGGGGAATCGAACCCCGAACGCCGCCGTGACAGGGCGGAATTATAACCGTTTAACTACCGGACCGGTTAATGGTGGAGCCACGGGGATTCGAACCCCGGACCTTCTGGTTGCAAACCAGACGTTCTCCCAACTGAACTATGGCCCCTTAGATTTATTTGATTGCTGTATAACTATTAATTTTTTTAGCAACTCTGGCAGAGTTCTTAGCAATATTCTTGCTAATTTGTTCTGCATTCTTTCTAATGTTAGCACTTATTTCTTGTGCATTTTTCATTACATTGTCACCAACATTGTTCCAATTAAATGAAGTGTCTGCTTTCTTTTTGCTTACTCTCTTCTTTGTTGTCTTTACTGTTGTTGTTTTTGCCTTTGGCATAATGTGTCCTCTTAATGGTGCTGAAGGAGGGAATCGAACCCCCAACCTACTGATTACAAATCAGTTGCTCTACCGTTGAGCCACTTCAGCACTACTAGATTATTTATAAATTAAAATATTACAGGCTAAATATTATGGTATGAAGATATCAACACTTAGGGCAAACTTTAAATTTCCAAGAGGCTTTGTATTTTGTCGTAAAACTCATAAAATATATCTACCATTTGAAAGAGTAGGATCAAAGTTTGCTTTTCCTAAATTTGAAGAAATGTTTGAAGCACCTTGGAGTATGAATGATTATTACGATGAAAATCATTTGAATGCTAGGTGGGATATATTACTAAAGGGATTAGATGATATAGATGTTTATCCTGTAATGCTTACAAGATGTCCATACGAAAGATTTATTAGTGCATTTGAAGTTATAGTTTTAAAGGATCAGCATTGGCCCGAGAATTTATTTGATTTTAAAATTAGAAGACTCTATAATTTAAAACCATACCTTAACCTTGTGCCTTCTAATACTGAAAAAATCCTAGAAGCATTTGATTTGTTTACTAAAATTATATGCGAACATCAAATTGACTACAGTTTCACAAATCCTATAACAGAAAATTTTAAAGACCTCAACTTATTAAGTGAAATTCTAATAATTGATTTATACAAATTTACAGAAACATCACACAATAAAACATATACCAAAGAAAAAATGTCTAAGATAACAAAGCAAGAATACTTTGCAAATCCTTTAACTAGAGAAATATTTTACAATAGATTTAAAGAAGACATAACTAGGTTTGGCTACAGTCTATAACACAGTTATAAAGCAAATTTAAGATAAATATTACTGTAACTACTTAGGAGTAACAGTAACAAATGGCTAATAAAACACCATACGAAATTAGGTTAGAACTAATTCAAGAAGCAAGATTAATTTTACAAGCACAAAGTTCAAAACCTGAATTTATGCCTTCGACTGAAGATGTTGTTGCTGAAGCAGAAAAACTTAACGAGTTTGTTTCTAAAAAACCAGACGTTAGATAATATCCTTTTTATTCTTTGCCTTTCGAGGAATCACCTTAGATTTATCTTTTTGAACTTTATGTCCATACGGAGTGTCGTGAGTAAACAACTCACGGTGTGCTCTAGACTTGGGTACTGACTTCTTCTTTTTCATAACGGTATTTATTATACAGAAATAATTAGACTTGTCAAGAACAATAGTCCACTAATTGCACCTAAAAATAAAAGTGCTACAAGGAATGCAAATAGAATTATTCGAGAGGGTGTTATTTTGAAAGGCTCGCCTGCTTTGCCTACGCCTATTACAGCCTTAAATGCTTCAACAATCAAAACCAAATACTGTTTAACCAGAACACAGCCAACATCATACCAAATGCACCTATCTGAACTATTGCTGGTATAACAACAAACATCTTCATAACATCGAAGTCGCCTGTCATAAAAAAGTCTTCACCGTTTTGCCAGTTGTGAACTTCTTCTGGTGTTGCTTCTGTATAGTTTTTAACTTCTTTCATTATTATCTCTGTGGATGCCAGGGTTGTATCCAGTATTTAAAAAATACTCTTAGTAGTTTTTGCATTACATTTTCTCCTCTTGTACATAATATATTGTATTGATATCTCTTAATCCGCGAAGAACACCTGCTATGTTATCAGTTTGCGTTGCAAAAAGTAATAATACATAGCAAGCCAAGTTCTTCATACCTGCGGTACAACTCCACCGACTGCCAATAAAAAGATAGATACAAGGGTCACTAATTCGATTGAATCACGTATAGATGTTGTTGTTACTGTTTTTAATTGTTTTTTTACTAACTCTGTCATTTGTTTCTCATTGTTGCCCAAATCAAAACACTGACATTCTACCGAGTAGTAGTCTGAAAAATTGTATCTTGTAAGGGAAATACTATATTACAATAACTTATAATGTAATATTAATTGTATTTATAAAATGTTTTAAGATAAGGCCCGTATTTAGGCAGTTTTTGATATCTGTATATCTGATAGGTTATTGCAATAGTCAAATGGACAAACCGTTCCACTTGGTTCAGGCATTTCAAAAGTGTCATTGTAAACATTTCCATAATCTTTTGCACCACACCAACTGCTTTTGACATCACCTTTCATATCAATATTGAACTTTTCCATTCCAATACTACACTTCATACCTTTAAAGGTATTCAGTTTGTCATTTACTATTTGATCCAACTCATAGTATAAGGTTTTGTCATCGTATTCAAATGTTATTAACCAATCACTTGGGTGTGGTTTAGGTGGAGGTGGAGCATTGGGGTCTGGTGGTGGAGCATCTGGATTCTCTAACCAACTTTGCTTTTGCATTATAAACAATTCGTCACTGGTATAATCATAAAAGTTCTGCCCCATTCTAGCATTTCTATTGTTTAATTCTTTTACCAGCATAGTTTTAACATTGATGTTTACATTCCAATAGTCTTGCGTACTTCCTTGTTTAAAACAATCTCGTATCAAATAACTTATTCTATCGCACTCGTGTACTTTGCCTTCTACTCCTGCTAAATGAAAACTACAATATATTGAATCTTTTATTTCCTCAACTACTTCTATCATATGATTGTAGTCCAGACTATCTATGTGGTAACTGTAAACTATTTCATCTATTAAATGTTTTGCTTCATTCCACCATCTAACTGTTCTACTACCATTAGTAAACATAAATGTTGTAACGTTGTTGTAGTTTGTTTTAATATGGGATAGCAGTTCAAGTATACCAGGCATTACTGTTACTTCACCGCCTATGAACTCTATAGTTATATGGTCTTTATGTTCTGCAAAGACAGGCAAGAACTTGTCAACTGCATCGATATATTCTTGTATTGGTCTCCAAGGATAGGAACCATTATGCAATTCGCTAGGACAATATTCGCAACTAAAGTTACAACTGTTGCCCAAACTCCATTGAATTCGAATTGTGTGACTTGCGTCTTTACCTAAAGGACTTACTACTCTTTTAAGAATAGACACATCTGCTTAAGGCTTCTGTTCCGCCGAATAAGTAAATGCGTGGAAGTTCCTTTCACTAAATGTACCATCACCGTTATCAACTGTGTAGACTTCCTGAGCATTAATAACGTTTGAACTATTAACCTCAGAAACAAATATACCAATGTTAAAGTGTCTTGGGTAAGCAACACCATTTGCATCTGTACCAATTAGTACAAAGTTATAAAGTGTATCTGCACTTATGCCTGACATTGAAGTTGAGTCTGCTGTAATTCTGTTGTTTGCACCATCAAGTGTAAAGATGCTTGGTAAACTAGCATAACTGGCTGATGTTATAGTAACACCTGATCCAATATCTAAATCAATACTAACTGAATCTGTCTTTAAGAAGTTACCTAAAGATCCTGCAGGACTATTCCATACAGTTGCATAGTAACTATTTTCTAAATACACAATGTTATTAGGTGTAGTACTATATGTAGATTCATCTCTGAATAGCATACCTGTTAGTGATTGTGAAACTAAGTAGTTTTTAATACTTTCTGAATCAAGTGTGCCATTCGAACTATTTTTTTCAATGGCTATAGCCGCCGCACCTGCTACAATGGCACAAGAACAACTTGTTCCACTTGATAGTCTATAGTCAGATGTAGTATTGTGTGTGGCAACTGTTACATTAACACCTGGAGCAAATAAATCTAATTGCTCACCATATGGGTTAAGTCCTGTTCCAGTTGAATCTGATCCTGGAGGAAAGTTAGTGAAAGATGTCATAGCATCTGTTTGGTCACTTGCGCCTACAGTAATAATAGTATCTAAACCTGCTGGGGAGAAGTCGTTTATGTCTTGTCCGTGGTTTCCAGCCGCCGCAACTATAACTGTGTTTTTATTTGTTCTTAACCATTCGCACACATAATCAATTACGGGGGATTTGTTTGTGTACCAAGGTGTACAAATTACCTGGGGCAATGTTCTGTATCTGAACATTTCGTTGTTCAAAGAAACGTTTGAAAATCTAATAGTATTATCTGTAGTTGATAAGGCGTCCCACTCATTTTCAATATAAATAATTCTGCCTATTCTGTATGCTTCAATCTCATTAAAGCCTTCAACTATGTCTTTAAGGTCACCAATACCGTCTGCATCGTGAATCTTACAGTTATGTAAGTGTGCATCTCTGGCAACACCTACTGTCTCTCCAACAATCAAACTAGCCATTGCAGTACCGTGTCCTGTTGCGTCTTGATAGTCGCCAGTTAATGTTGTGTGAACATTTTTAATTGTTGCATTAGCAAATTCGTCGTGGTCAGCATCGATACCGCCATCCATTAAATATACGTTTACGCCATCACCTGAATAGGTTGCGTCAAATTCTGTTCTTAAAGGTAAATTTCTAGTTACCAATCTTTGCAAATGCCAGTGACTTGTTGTTTCACTTGTTACAAATGAGTTTGCTGAAGTACCTTCTTTAAAATCAAATCCAGTTAAACTATCTATACTATCAACATTGGCTGATGGAACATCAACTAATAGTAAGGATTTATTGTCTTCTGTCAGTTCATTATATCTTTTTGAGACTGTACCACCCAGTCCCGTGATTGCCGTATTGGCAGTATCGCCTGCCTGGTCAATTTTAACTATGAATTCTGCCATTCTTTTTCCCCGAGTTGTTTATATTCGTTTATAATATCTATTTCAAGTACAGGAATAGATATTATCTTTTCAAGATGTTTTCTAAATCTATTGTCAAAAACATCGTGTTGTTCATTATATTTATCTACATAGTAACGTTTTACTCCTTCGAAGCCGGTATATTTGTTGCTTTTAGGAACTACATCAAACCCTCCTGCAGAGTAATAATGCTGTCTTTGTAAGTAAAACATCTGCATTTGTAGGTAGTTTCCAGTTTTATTACTTTTTAATATATTGTAAACTGCATCATTTAATTCCACAGTATTTATGGATTTGTCTACTATCTCATCATTTAGTGTATTAACGTCAACCCTAGTTTTTTCATACAAGTCTCTGTACTTTAATAATGTTTTATCTACATTAGATAAATGTGTTTGTTTAATTGTTTTGTAAGTGCATAATGCTAAAGATGTGTTATAATAATGCAAGTTTCCTAAATCACAACCTTTATCACTAAAGAATAAATCATACACCATAGAATTGTTTTCTGGTACAAGTAATGGTTTTTCACTAAATTTACCTTGTTGACTCATTATTGGTGTAAAAAAGTTTCCTCCTATTGCTAAATCCTCTCCTATTATATCAAATAATTTTAAATGTAAACATAATTGAGGACTAGTACATTTGTAAGCCGTTCCATAACTAATAAACTCACCGCTATCAAAAAAGTTAGCAAAGTTTATATCAATATATTGATATGGTATGTCTAACTCTTCGCAAGTTTGTACGGCATATTGTATATCATAATCATTATAACATATACCGTTGTCCATCCATCTGCCTATCAAACATTTAACTTTTTTGTGTTTGTGAAATAGTCTAAGCATTATATCACTGTCTAGTCCACCACTACAACATAATGTAATATTTTTATGACCACTAGTTGCTTCTAGTATATTGTCACTCCAACTTAAATCGTTAATTGTTTTATCTTTGAAATTATACATTACTCTATTTGTAATGTTATCTATCAGTATTGTTTTATCTTGATAATCTCGTTGTTCCATATTATGCCAATCCGGCAAATACGTTAAATGAACCGCTCATAATAGGATGACCACACGATGTAAGGTCTCCCATTCGTGCTACAGGTCTACCATTAAAAAGCACAGCCATAGGTGGTGAAAATGCACCTGTTACAATTTTACTTACCGCACAGGTTGGAACGTCTGGGGCCGGTGGATGAGGTGCTATTGAATCTCCTAGTAATGCGGCTGGTAAACCGTTTACTAGCACAGGACCAAACGGAAGTACTGAGCCTGGGCCTAATATAGGTCCAATTGCCATATCTATTCCAATTCTTGCTACTGGTCTCATACAAGTATTTATCTATTGTAAATACTAGCCTGTTAAGATTTGTTTGTCAGGTGAGGAAGGTCTAATAATATTTGATGTACTTTGCTGATATGCATCTGCAACTTCAGAATCTGTTTCAACTAATGCCAAGACACTATTAATATTAATTGTTGTAGGACCAGGCTTACAACTAAAGATCCAAGGAACTAATCCAACTCCGCCTTGTGGTGTAGGACTAAGTGCTAATGGTTTATCGATTGATAAAGAAGTATCATCAGCCTCTTGAAAACTAGCAACGACTTCTTCGCCACTTGCTAATTTAATTGTTATGGTATCGTGTTTTGTTAATTTGTCTAGTATTGCTTTCATACAACTACTTATGTTGTATTATAAGTTGAAGCCTTTGAAAGTGGTGTCGTCAACGTCTTGCTTAGTGCCGCCAATTACATAACTACTGATTTCTGTTTCTTGAGGTGCTACTTGTACACTACCACCGGTTATCCAAGATTGAGTCCAAGGTAAAGGATTTGTTCCTGTGCTGTATGGAGTATCTAAGCCTACTGCTCTCATTCTTTTACCAGCAATAAACTCTACATACTGCTTTAACAGTTCTGCATTAAGTCCAATAATACTTCCATCTTTGAACAAATAGTCTGCCCATTTCTTTTCTTGTTCAACAGCATCAAAGAACATCTGTCTGCATTCTTCTATAGATTCTTTGGCAATTTTTTCAAAGTCTTTGTCTTCACGTGGAAGAAGTTTTAGCATTTGTTGGGTGCTAGCCAAGTGAACGTTTTCATCTCTAGCAATAAATTTAATAATTTTTGCATTACCTTCCATTCTTTTGAGTTCAGCAAATGCCCAACTACAAGCAAATGAAACATAAAAACGTACACCTTCTAATATGTTTACACTCATTAAGCATTTCCAAATACGTCTTTTATGCTCATACTCGTCATACTTTTTACTACCTTGTTCTCTAAGTCTATTGTATTCTATCAGTTTATCATAGTTTTCTGTAATACTATCTGCACAATCACATATCTCTTTGATATCTAACATCTCATCAAAAACTTTGCTTGGGTCAGGATATACGTTTCTGATAATATGTGTATAACTTCTACTGTGAATAGTTTCACTGAATGCCCAAGTTTCAATCCAGGTCTCTAATTCTGGAATACTAACAATAGGCAAAAAAGCAAGATTAGGTGAACGACCTTGTACACTATCTAATAGTATTTGCCTTTTTAAGTTACTGGTAAAAATATGTTGCTCAAAGTCTGTTAGGTCTTTGAAGTCTTTACTGTCCTTGGTAATATCTACTTCTTCTGGACGCCAAAAAAAACCTAACTGCTTATCTGTTAAGTTATCAAACTGTTTGTACTTTAATGTATCAAACCTTTGCATTCCAAGTCCACCATTGGTGTCTAAAAACATCTTAGCCTTTGTGTGGTCTGATTTATTTTTTACGTCTAATACACTCATTTAAATTTTACAACTCTCGCAATCTTCGTCATCTAGTTCGCCTGCCTCTAAGTCAGGTAGTTTGTCATCTTTGTTAATATCTATCTCACCTTGTCCATCGTATGTGTTATTGTAATATAACTGTTTACCGCCATACTTATAAAACATTAGAAGATCCTGAATCAGCACACTCATTGGTACTTTTTCATCTTCATAGTGTTCAGGATTGTAAGAAGTATTTACCGAAATCCCTTGGTCAATGTACTTTTGAAGTACAGCCATTATTTTTAAATAACCTTGTGGGGACTTCTGCTCCCATAGTAAATCATATTTATTTTTATAATATGGGAAGCCTGGTACAACCTGTTTGAGAATACCGTGTTTGCTTTGTTTAATACTTACAAAACTTCTTGGCGGCTCAATACCGTTTGTACTGTTACTAATTTGTGCAGACGTTTCACTGGGCATAAGTGCCATCAATGTACTGTTTCGAATACCTGTTTCTTTAAGTTGCTTACGCAAACCTTTCCAGTCCAATCTTTCTTTGTGTTTAACTAAATCATCGACATCTTTTTTGTATGTCTGGTTAGGTGTTATGCCTTGTCCATATTTTGTTTCTGGTGTGCCAGGACAAGCACCTTTTTCTACTGCGAGATCGGCACTTGCTTTAATTAAACTGTAACTCCAAACTTCTGCCCATTCGTCAACTAATTCTAAGTTAGGATCTTGATAATTTGTATCATTCTTTGCTAACCAATATGCAAAGTTGATAATACCAATACCTAGTGGACGTCTTTTCATTGTGCTGAGTTGTGCCGCTAGTACTGGATACTCTTGATAGTCAAGTAATTCGTCTAACCCTCTAACAGCAAGATTACATACTTTCTCCATATCGCTGAAATCTTTTATTACTCCCCAATTGATTGCACTCAAAGTACACAAACTAATTTCGCCTTCTTCATCTGAAATGTTGTTCAAAGGTTTTGTGGGTAAATCAATTTCACAACATAAGTTACTTTGTCTGATAGGTGCTACTTCCTCAATAAATGATCCGTGTGTATTTGCGTGGTCAACATTCATCAAGTAAATTCTGCCTGTGTCTTTTCTTTCTGATACAAACGAACTAAACAATTCAATAGCAGGAATAGACTTCTTCCTAATACTGGTTTTACGTTCTGCCGCTTCATATAATTCTTTAAACTTGTCTTGGTCTGTAAAGAATGAATCGTAAAGTCCAGGAACATCTTTAGGTGAGAACAATGTGATGTTGCCACCGCTGATGAGCCTTTCATACATAAGTTTGTTAAACTGTACACCATAGTCCATATGACGTACACGATTGTCTTCTGTGCCTTTGTTGTTCTTTAGCACCAGTAAGTCTTCAACTTCTAAGTGCCAAATTGGGTAATATAAAGTGGCGGCTCCTCCCCTTACTCCACCTTGGGAGCAACTCTTAACCGCCGATTGAAATAATTTATAGAAGGGAATAACGCCTGTGTGAGTTGCGTCTCCGCTCCTAATAGGTGAGCCAATTGCTCTTATGTTACCAGCACCAATACCGATGCCTGCCTTTTGGCTTACATACTTTACTACAGCACTAGACGTTGCGTTAATGCTATCTAAACTGTCATCAGTTTCAATTAATACACAACTGCTAAACTGTCTTTGCGGTGTTCTAACACCTGCCATAACTGGCGTAGGTAAACTAATTTTGAATGTACTAATAGCATCATAGTATGCTTTTACATATTGTAATCTAGTTTCTGCTGGATACTTGCTAAACAAAGTAGCCGCAATCATCATATATGCTACTTGTGGTGTTTCGTAAATTTGACCTGTTGCTCTATTCTGTACTAGGTACTTACCACGGAACTGTTCCATAGCCGCATAGGTTAATACCTCATCTCTGTCGTGCTTGATGTATGTTTGCAGAATATTGATTTCATCTTTGGTGTATAGTTTTGTAAATTCTGAATCATAGAATCCTGCATCAATGTTTTTATCTATAATATCACATAAGCAAGGTGGCTCGAACATACCATACACTTGTTTTCGCAAATGATAGTTGATTAGCCTACCTGCTACATATTGATAGTTAGGAGTATCTTCTGAGATAAGATCTGCGGCACTTTTAATAAGTGTCTCTTGTACATCTTCAGTCACAATGCCATCATAGAATTGTATATTACTACTTATTTCAACTTGGCTGGCACTAACACCTGTGATGCCTTCACAAGCATATTGTACTACCTTATGTAATTTATCGATATTTAAATCTTCAAGAGTACCGTCTCGTTTTCTTACCTGCATTATGAGACCTTATTGACTATCGACTAATGCTTTGAATTCTGTGAATCCGCCTATTTTTTCACCATCGACTATAATTTGTGGGAATGTTCTAGCACCTGGAAAAGTTTCAAATAACTCTTCTCTGCTAAAGTCTTCATCTAACATTTTGTATGTTAGGTCATATCCTTTTGATTCTGCTAGTGCTTTTGCCTGAATGCAGTAGGGACATTGTTGTTTGCTGTATATTTCTACTATCATTAGTTTACTTTCCTTTGTATGTCTGAATTATTTCCTATCGTGTTAAAGATTAGAAAATCTTCCTTTATGTTATTATAATTATCTATCTTGCCAGGTGTAATATTAAAACATTGATTGTCTATCATAAAAACTAATCCTGCTTGACCAGTGATATGATTATCTACTATATGCCAAGTTGCATTATTATAGCACACTTTGTCTAGTGCTGTCAACGTATCAAATAATAAAAGATTAACACCGCTATAACAAAACATTTTGTTTGCTAAGATATCCCAGCAATCAGGCCAAGATTTGTGAGTGTAATAATCAAAATTGTTACTATCATATTTAACCAAATTGAAACATTCAACTATGGTTTCAGGGGAACTAGAGGCGTGAATTTTTCTGAAGTCTCTCCAGGCGTCTAATCGTTTTTGAGGTGTGGTATGTCTATCTAATATCATCCAAGCCATTTGCGGACAATAAACTTCATATTGACAGTTTGTCCTGTGGCATTGGTTGTACTAGTTACAATGTTTGAACCGGAGAACGCAACACTGAATGTCACTCCTCCTGATATACCATTAGATATTTCTACCCCTTGGTCATCTATTGATGCTACTGAATTTGTGCTGTCTGCTGTGATGAATAACTGTCCTGTTTTCCTATAATAAGTTGCTCCACTTACATACTTTAAACTGTACTCTACTACAACTACGTCATTGATTGTGCTGTCAAAAGTTAAGTCTGCATTTGTAGTTGGGCCACCATTTGGAACACTTGTTTGTAATGGTTGACTAAACAATGTTGCGGATGATGTAGAAGACAATCCAGTAAGCAACTTCAAGTTGGTATTAAGATCCATTAAACCTTGTATTTCAGAACTTGTGGTTTCATAATACAATTTGTTTGCTAGGTCTACAAAATTTTGTGCTTCACGTTTTCCTAAAAACGTAATCTCTTTTGTGTCTGTGTTAATAGATGGAGAATAAACACTTGTATTTGCACTGGCAGGATCTCTTGCATAATGACTTGCATACTGAATATCATTAACAATATTTACTGTGTTAGATCCAACTAAGTCATCTAAATACTTTTCAAGTTGCCCTTTGATAGAATTATCTGCTTTAGTAACAGAACCGCCTGACATTTGTAAATTTGCAGGTATGTTATCAAAAGTTACATCTAACCCTGTGTCACTTGACAAATATATTCTATTGCTATTTGTAGGGACTTCATATGCCTTTATAAATGTATTAGAACTATTAACTGCATTAATAATAGCAGTAACATTACTTAAACCATTTAAACTAATATTTGCATTGTTATTTGCATTTGCTGTTTCACGTACATCAATTGTGTCCGAAACGCCTAAAGGAGTAGTTATACTAATATTTCCTGATGATTCAACAAATGGCGATAAATGTATATTAGAATTCAACGCAATCCAACCTGTGGAGTTTACACTATCATACACTACTTGGTCACTCGATATCTGTCTGTGGGTTGGAATATTGTATTCTTCATAAAACCCTTTCGATCCACTTGCTCCTATGTTGCTCGTAGACTCTAACAGATGTCGCACAGCGACGTTTCCGTAGAAGTTTAGAGTAATAGTATCACTTGATGCAGGTGTTTGCCCAAACTCAATTTTTTGTACTCCAGTTTGATTTGTACTGCTTTCAATTCTATATTGATTACTGTTTAAACTTGATTTGTTCGTAACAGAACTGGCCTCAAGTAGTTCTCCATTTTTCATAACAACAACATCCGTTGCAGTAAATCCTGCATTGGTTGTTTGGTTTTGAATAATAGCAGTATTTGTGCTGTTGGTTATTGCTGTTCTAAATACAGGTCCTGCGTATAGATGACCTGCACTATCGTTACAATCAAATGTAAACGAATCTGTTACGCCGTCAAACTCTGATGAGCCTAACTTTTTACTTGGTAATGTGAATCTTATAAAATTATTGTTTATGAAGTTGTTAGCATAGGTAACACCACTTAAAACATTGTTGACTGTTGCAACATTATGTTTGAGTCCAGTTGTATCGTAGTCTGGATCTAATCCAATATATACTTCATTACTGTCTGTTGCTAATCCAATTTCACCTGGACGTAATGGAGAAGGTAGGTCTGCTTTTAAACCTCTTCTATTTTGAATCCTCGATATTACTATTTTTGCCACTTATTAAAACTCCGTTAGTGTAAGTATTTATCATTTCTGGAGTTTGTAATAATCTTCTAATCTCTGTAACCATTTCTTTGTATACTCTTCGAACTCGTCACCTTCTATTGTAAACTCTTTGAAATCTCCTTCTCTGTCTATCATAAAAATAGTTACTCTGCTTATGTCTGTATCAAACATTTCATTGTGTGCAATAGCATACGCACACCCCTGCATAAAATAATCTTCAATCCATTCTCTTTTTTTAATTTTTCTTGCAGTTTTAAAGTCTATGATAGTAGGCTTGCCTTCGTAAACTCCTATGCAGTCACTAGTTCCAGCAAATAAACCCTTTGCAATTAACCCTACCTCAACACCCCATATCTCATCTACTTTACTAACACCTTCAGTAATCATATTGTTTACCATAGGTTTAGCCATTTCTGAGATAACATTGTTGCCTTTAATCTCATAATCTTCGCCTAGTATATATTTTTCTATAGCATTGTGTACTTTGGTACCTAAGCCTGCGGCTTCAGTGCTGATACGAGTTGCTTCTTGTTCTCCTACACGTTTACGCCAAGCAATTAATCCTGATTTATCTCCTGTTGCAGATAGAATAGTTGTGACACTAGGCACAGGATTATTGTCGTCTCCTGTATATTGTCGTTGTCCGGATTTTGCTGTTACTCTTTTTAGAGTAGGGTATTCATATTTTTCTTTGAGAAGACTTACCAAGTTATTGTCCATATAAGTGTGTTACCTGTTGTTGAGTTATTACTTATACTTACCGTATATCCTAAATCAGTGAAGTGTTTTTTGACTACATTAATTTGGTCACTCTTGTTCGCGTCTGTTGTAACACCATTATATGCTTGGTAGTATGATACTCCTGTTGTAATGGTTGTGCCTGTGCTAACACTAACTGTTAGGTTTCCGGCATCTACTTGGGTTAATACGTTGGCTTCTAATGCTCGTATTTCATTTAATATGAGACTGCTATCTCTTGTTTTCTTTCTTGCTTCTGTGGCGTTAATAAAAACTGTACTCATACTAGGTCGTCCTTAACACCTGCCATAGCATTATCGTTTGCCATATCTTGTACTCTGTCACCTAATTCGTCTTGTCTTTCAGCAGACATATCTATTACATCTGCTTCAGTATCAAGAACAATTTCGTTACCTTGTACATCTTTTACTGCAGGTATTTCTTTTAATATTGTTCTAAGGTACTCATCATCTATGCTGTGATTCATATCTGTGAGGTTTTTTATTAGTTTGTTAAAGTCTAGGCTAAGAAGATTTCTTCCTTTAGCCACAAATATCATATCACGTATATCTGACTTCAAAGCAGAGTCAGAATCTAACTCATTAATGATATGAAAGAGTCTCATTACTTGAGTTCTCTACCTAAAGGGTCATCTACAGGACCTGCATTAGCATCTGCACCTGCAAAGTCGTCTAACTCATCTCCGCCCATATCGTCCATATCGCCCATATCGCCTATTGGATCTATTTGAGCGTCTGGATCTTCCATATCTGTTGATATCAAAGGTTCTGCTCCAGTAACACCACCAATAGCACTATCGACTTGTTCTTTGGCATCTTTTAGTTGATTTAATAATCCTTCTAATGCTGATCCAACGTTTTCACCAAATGGTTGTGCTTTCTCAATACCTAATTGACCTCTCATTTGGTCAACAATAGCAGGTAAATCTTCGTTGAATGCTCTACCTACATCTTCTACTGCATCTTGTATTTGGTCACTTAATGCTCTTGCGGCTATTATTACTTCTGCTTCTTCTACTTCAACATCTTCAGTAATAAATTCTTCTGGATTATTTTCTATGTATTCGCTAATTAATTTAAGAGTTTCTGCTAATTTTTGCTCGTCTAAACTTTTCAGGAACTTCATAGCATCTGGAACAGATGCATCAATGCCTTTGCTTTTTAAAATGCTAACCATTGCTTTAGCCTGAGACCTGTCATCTCCTGAAGCACTTGAACCTAATTTTCTATAGGCGTGTTTGTACTTAGGTAACTTGCCGTCGACTGCATCAGTATATTCACTGCTTACAACTTCTTCTTCGGCTCCACCTTCTTGTAAATTGCGAATGTGCTCTTGCACCATCTCACCTAGTTTAAACATAATCATATCTGCTGGATATCTTACTGGCATAATCTCATAAGATTTTCTAGCACTATCCATTGCTTGATCATAATCATCACCGGTTGCCATACAACCTAATGCGTGGTCTTTTAGTTCTTCGAGACATTTCTCATAAACTTCTCCTTCAAAGTACATACCTTCTGCTAACATATTTGTATATGCTGATTTCAGCATAATATTTTTAGCATACATTGGGTCACGTTGAAAATATGTAGAATTTGCTTTGATATTTACAATATTTTCTTCAACTGATTTTAAATTTTCTTGAAGTTTTTTTAAAGAAGTCACTTCAACTTTATAACCATATTGCTCTTTAAGGTTAGAAGAAATTTTATCTAAATTCTCTAGATTACTATTTTTAAATTCTTTAACTAACATAATAGATTCCTTAATATATTGTAAGTATTTATCTATTATGCAAGTTTAAAAGATGTTTTCAGATAAACTCTCTATACTCATAATAGCAACATCTAGTTTTTCTGTGCTTACAGAGTGCTTTGCAACGTAGATATCGTACTTGTCATCGGTATATGGATCAGCATTTTCCATTAAATGCTCATACAGAGTAACTTCTGCCAAGGCACTTACATACCGTTTTTCTAAATTTAGAAGTCTTGAGATGGTAGCATCGTCTTCTGTAAATATTTGTGCATTTAACCCTGCGGCAATAAATCTAGCAACACCAACTAATAAAATACCAGAGTGTACATCATCGTCTTGTTTAACATTATAAACAGTATACGATTCGTCGTCTTCTATGCACCAATCGTACATTTCGTTAGAATTTACATAGTCTTCTATTAGATTTTCTAATAAACTAGATATAGTTTTTTTGTCTGACGTGTTTGTAAGCATTTGTACCATCCTTTAATTTTACTAATTTTACGATATCTCTTTGACGCATTTGGTCTAACAAATATCCTTCCCTTTCTGCCAATCCATTCTTTGCGATTGGGCCGAATTCTACTAACCTCTCAAATAATTGAGATTCTTGACTGTTTAAAAATGTTGTATAACCTTTACTGTTCTTTATACTTCTCATTTGTCGTAGATGCCTTTTCCTATTGCACCCTTTAAAGATGTATGCTTACTTTTCTTCTTTGAAGGCTTTCTCTTAATTATGTTTCCGCTGTTCATATTGTGCGCCACACTGGCTACTGCACCTGCACTAGTGGCTCCTGCACTAGCACTTTCTTCTATATTATAGTACATTTCAAATACTTTGTCAATGTCTTTTGCCTTCATAATACTATTTATTCTATTTAATGTAGTCTTTGAACTTCTTTTGCAATACTTTGAGCATCCTGATGCATCACTTTATCGTCTGGATGTAAAAAATATAAGTATCTAAACAAATCTTCTGGTTGAAAAATAAATTTTGTTTCAAATGCTTTTTCAACTTCTTGGGTAATTTGTCTTTTAATTAAATCTCCTAACTCCATTGTTTTTAACTGCTCTATAGATTCATCTACTGCCGCTACCAAGTCCTTGGAATGATTGTATGATTCAAGAACTGATTTTGCATCATCAGGTGATTTTGTCTCTTGTAACTTTCTAAAAAACTCATTAGTGGTTCCGACTCTTATAGGAAGTTTGTCTGCATAGGATCTAAATATTGCAACAAATGTTTTTATAATATCTATACTTTCACTAATTGATAAAGACTCATATGGTTTATCTGGTAATAGTTTTAACAAGTAAGTACTGCCTAAAAGTTTAACTACATCTTGGTGTGTCATTTTATCTAACACATCTTGTGGTGGGAAATCTGGATATAATTCGTCTTTTGCTAATCTACCCAGCAAGACATTTTTCTTTGTCTTTTGGTCAAAAGCAACAATCCTATTAGGATATCGTGTCATTAAACTCTGCCACAATCTTTGTGCAGATGGTGTTTGAGTGTAGTCCGAATATAATGGTACATTTTTCCAGGCACTAAAGGCTATGTATAGTTTTATTGCTCTGCCTTGTCCTTGTATGCTAGGATCTAGTGCTGTCGTTAAAACTTTGTATCCATCTTCATAACTTTCTAATGTTAGATATCCTAAAATTTCTTTTTTATACTGAGGACTGTTTGGATTATCTATGTGCTTTCTTCCTATTATAAAATCTTTAACTTTCTGTAAGAATGTTGCTTTTGGTGTATCCTCATAATTTACATTTTTTATGTAAAATATATATAATGTTCCATCTTTATACCAAACCTCTGTAGGACTTTGTATTGTGGGTATGGGTCCTAAACTTTTGCCTGCACTATAATCTCTTTCTGGATCAAAATCATACTTAGGTGTTGTGTTAGTTGTAGCCGTAGTATATGCGTTTGTAGGATCACCCTTAAAAGTGTCTGCATCTCTTTTGTATGGTGCTTCTAATAAACGATTAAGTTTGTTTTTCCACTGTTGCTCTATGCTTTCTGTCTGCTTACTGCTTTGTAATTCAGGCATTGCATTTAACTGTTCTACTGAAAGGTCAGATACTTTTAATACTGTAACTGTTTTGACTCCTAATCTATTTGCGGCTTCTAATCTGTGGTGACCATTTATTATTCTGTTGTCTTTATCTATTATTATAGGCTTGTCTTTGTATTTAGGATCTATATTTCCGTAAAAGTCATTCATTACTTTTCTAACTAAACCAGGTTTAAGATCCTTGTAGTCTTGGGAAGGCATTATTGAATCTGTACTAAAATCGTTTATTCTTGTATATTTTATTTTGTTTTTAATTAAGTCTGGTTCTTTGACTTGTACCATATCCTTTCTTGCTATGGGGTGTGCTGGGTTGGCAACTGCAATTTCATTTACAATATCTTCTTCCAACGAGTCTGCTAATCTTATAACACCACAAGCAACTCTATCGCCTGCATTACCTGTTTTTAAACTTTCGTCATCTCCGCCTTTGCCTAAGTCATCTTCGTCTTGATGTAAAACAAATGCTCTACCAACTACACTATATTCTCCTACTAGGTCTATTCTAGGAGCAATTATCTTAAATTTTGCAATACCATTTTGGTCTGCAACCACATTGCCTAAATCTCCTATGTGTCCTGATTTGATATCTCCGTGGTCAACACCGTGAGGGTTGTAATGTCCGCCTGCACTTTCACACCCCTTGCTGAGGTCACCAAATTCGTGTATATGAAATCCGTGTTTGCCTGGAGTTAGTCCTTTGAATATTCCCTTTATAACTGTTTCTTCATCAGGTTTTTGTGTTATTGTAGCATAACCTACGAAGCCATCTATTGACTTATGTTCAAATTCGCATACTGCTTTAACAGTTTCTTGTGCTTCTGTGACAGCATTTACTTTGTTGCATTGGCACTTCGACTCTTTTGTCCTAGGACATTTATCGACTACTATGCTTTTAAGTCTCAACTTATACTCCTAGGTTAATTTTTGTTACTTGTTCTTTTGGCATTCTGCTTTTTGCAAAATGTCTCACAATTTCTCTGGCGTCACTCTTTGCCCCGTACTTGGCATATAAGTCTTTAAATGCATCTAGCATTTCAGGTACGGGTAATGCCACAAAGGCTTTCATTTGTAGTTTATAATTGTTTACTGGGAATTCTGCAGACAGTATATCATTTATATCTTTGACTCTGTCTACTTCAGTCATCATTAATGATTCCCTGATTGCATTTGCTTTGAGTGTTAATTTTAATTTGTGTTCTAAATCTTCGTTTGCTTTCTTCTTGCCACCTTTCATATTAGCACACCAGTGGTACATTTTTGCTTTCTCGCCACTACTGTTTTTTGCTTTTTTGCGTAGACTGGTTACTGAACCTTTGCAACTTGCTCCACTACGTTTTACTCTGCCAGGACGACTTTTGCCTTTCACTTTGCCGTCAGCAAAGTTTTCTACATAATAACCTCGTTTGCTGTGATGATATAGTAATTCTTCTACATCATCATAGCCGTGTTTGTCTATATATTCTGTAGGATTTGTTTCTTCATCATTTACTAAGTAAATCTCATCTTTTGCAAAATGTTGGCTTTCGCCTTCATTTTTAAATATACGATAGTTCTTGCCGTCTTCGCTGGTTAAAAGGACACCGTCTTCTTGATCAATTGGTGCTTGAGTATTAAACTCTTCTGCGGCTCTTTCTGCTTCAGCATCTGAGAAGTAAGGTGGTGTACTATGTACACGATACTCACCTGGTGCGCCTTTGTTTATAGGAACAACCTCTCCTTCATTCTTTACACAGTTAGGTACACGTTTACCAAACATTGTTTTCATACCTTTCTTTTTGTAGCCTTTCCAACAACGTGTTCCTTCTAGCACTTTAGATTTACTTACTATAAGCAACTGCTCTTCTAAAGGCAGTTTATCAAATCTATCAAACACACTTTCTTGATTTTGTCTTGCCATATTCATTCTTGCTGATGCTAACACAGATTGAAAGTCATCGAAAGCACCCATACCACTATCTGGTGTATTTGCAAGTGTATCTAATACTGCATTTTGAAAACGTCTGTCATTACTTGCATTATTTAAAAATCCTACTAGGTCATTTACAGAACCTCTAGCCAAATAGTTCTGCATACCATTTCGCATCATTTCATCAAACTTAGGCCAACGGTTTCTTGCTAAATCGTAATCTGAATTAAATTCTTTTTCCGGTGGTGTTGATATTGTTCTTTCTGCATCTTCAGGTCCGCCTAATCTGTTACCAATGTAATCATTGTCTCTAAAATAATTTCCACCACTTACAGTATAATTTTTTTGTATATATTCTTTGGATTTTTGTACAGCATCTAACCACCTTTCTATACTGACACCATCTGCGGCAAAGTTACCTTCGGTGTTTTCATCGTACATATTATATGTTTTCTTTAGCAGTTCTGCACCTTGGTCATTTACACCACGTTCTATACCTAGATGATCTGCTAGATTTATCCAATCAGTTTCAGCACCTATTTTTGCTGAATGTTCTTTTGTGTAGCCTTCTACACCAGCCGCTTTTATTATGCTATTTTTGTTAGGGCCTATTTCTATATCTGTATCACCGTCTAATACTCTTTTAAGTATGTTATCCAGTGCTACTTGGAAACTGCCATAACTGGAGGTTTTGTCTTTCATTTCTTTGGCAACTAACCCTTTCATTTGTTTAGGGTACACACTCCAATCAAATGCTTTAAAACGTTTTTCTTCAGCATCATCATTGATGTTTTCCCAACTCATACTGCTACTTCTGTTAAGTGGTTCGCCACTTTTGGGATTTTCTGTTTCATTATCTGGAACTAAATCTTCTACACCGTCCACACCTTTTCTACTGTCGCCTTTGTGTGTGACTGCAATGCCAATTTCTTTTAATTTTTGATATACATCACCGTCACCCTGTATTAATGTTTTATCTGCTACTCTTTCACCAGTTAATTCTCTCCAAGATATTCCATACGTTTGTTTAAATTTACTGAGTACTTTGTTATAACCAGTTTTTCTCCAAGAATGATAATAGTTTTTATTTTTTTCAAATGTATCAATAAGTTCTAAACCGTTTGTGGCATCTTCGGCATCACCAAAATGACTTGCGGCAATTACATAAACCTTGCCTGTGTTTAGTTCTTCATTAAAATGTTCTAAATGATTTTCCAAGTATGCCTCTCTATCATTGTAGTCTTCATCTGTGATAGTCTCAAAAAATTCTTTATCTATGTATACCCAACTGTGTGATGGTATATTAAATTTAGTTTTTTCAGAGCCTCTGATATTCTTTTCAAACTCTCTGTTGCGTTTGTCCAGTTGATTTTTATTTTTAATTTCGGATTTTAAATCTAGGAAACCTTCCTTTTGGAAAATTTTATCAAATCCTGTTAAGAATTTTTTAATTGCCGCAAATCTTTCCTTAATTAATGCTTTTATTTCTGATGATTCATAATTACCAGGATCACGTGATTTTGCTTTGTACAATTCAGATAAATTAATCTGGCTAAAGACTAAGTCATCATATGATTTTGGAAAATTCCACGTGTCCTGATCAGGTTCAGACATTTTTGTTAAATCATCTAAAATGTCGTTCCATTTACTTAGTCGGTCATCGTGGTCGCTGAAATTACTTATTCCTAAGAAATTTCTACCATCTTCATCATTGTCTTTTAATCCAAGTTCATTTTGAAAGTCTACCGGCTTCAATGCAGTTATAAAGTCTTGTCCAATTGATTTTAATTGCTTTACTATGCTTTGATATTTTTCTTTGTCCTCAGTTTGTAAATCTTGCAAATGATCCATACGATCTCTCATTCGCTGTATCATTCTCATCTGTGCGACATTTTCATAGTTGTCATCACTTCTTATATTGATATGATGATCTGGACTTGTAGGATGTTCATATCCACTATATGGTTCTAGGAAGGATAGTAATTCTTTAACAGCACCAGGAGTTGTTATTTTTCCTGCCTTTAATAAACCACTACTTCCGTAAGACCCACTTTTCATATATCTAGCAAATTCGTTT
>Ga0255752_10000974_pt1:25000-34418 | contig 34418 bp, 27 predicted proteins | sample 011ome_25_FD_179952 | JGI IMG/M metagenome (GOLD analysis project Ga0255752, IMG submission 179952) | Coastal salt marsh microbial communities from the Groves Creek Marsh, Skidaway Island, Georgia - 011512CT metaG (version 2) | ecosystem: Environmental > Aquatic > Marine >... | reverse complement strand
GCAACGGTGTCAAATCAATCGAAGATTGTTTCCAATGTTCGATTGCTTTATCAGTCTCGAGCATATCAACACGACCAATCATCTCATTCATTGTTTTGAAGCCAAGTTGAGCCATTATGAGCCTGAGCTCTTCAGCAACCATAAATAAATAATTAACTACATGATCTGGTTTGCCAGTGAATTTTTTTCTAAGTTCTTTATCTTGAGTGGCAATTCCAACAGGGCAAGTATTTAGATGACATTTCCTCATCATAATGCAACCTAGTGTGACTAGAGGCGCGGTTGAGAATCCAAATTCTTCAGCACCAAGGAGTGCTGCTATAGCAACATCTCGGCCTGTCTTTAGTTGGCCATCGGTTTGGATGACAACCCTTGAGCGGAGGTCATTCATGACAAGTGTTTGGTGTGTTTCTGCTACACCAAGCTCCCATGGAAGACCAGCATGTTTGATTGAAGTAAGTGGAGAGGCTCCTGTTCCACCATCATGTCCTGCAATAACAATATGATCTGATTTTGCCTTTGCAACACCTGCAGCGATCGTACCAACACCAATTTCTGAGACCAGCTTCACGCTGATTCTTGCCTCTGGATTAGAGCGCTTTAGATCAAAAATTAATTGGGCTAAGTCCTCAATTGAATAAATATCATGATGAGGTGGCGGAGAAATTAAACCTACTCCTGGAGTTGAGTATCTTGTTTTCGCAATAGTTTCATCGACTTTTTTACCTGGTAACTCACCACCTTCACCTGGTTTAGCACCTTGAGAAACTTTAATTTGAATCTCATCAGCATTATTTAGGTAATCGATTGTAACACCAAATCTGCCAGAGGCCACCTGCTTGATTGCACTTCTTCTTGAATCGCCATTTGCATCAGGTGTCCATCTCAATGGATCTTCGCCTCCCTCTCCAGTATTTGACTTACCACCCATTCTATTCATGGCAATGGCAAGTGATTCATGCGACTCTGCGGAAATAGAACCGTAGCTCATTGCACCAGTAGCAAATCGTTTAACGATCTCTTTAACTGGTTCAACTTCGCTGATATCAATGCTCTTTGATTTCTTAAACGTTAATAGTCCTCTCAAGGTAGAATTTCTAGTGCCCTCGGAATTAGCATGCTCAGCAAACTTCCAATAAGCTTCTTGATCATTGTTTCGGGCAGCGCTTTGAAGATTGGCAATCGTGATTGGATCCCACATATGCTTCTCACCGCCACTTCTCCAGTGATATTGACCTTGATTTTCTAGCAAGTCATTTTTATAGGCATTGTTGTGGAGTCTTTCATTTTCCTCTTGAAGAACTTTGAAACCCACACCTTTAATTCTTGAGGCAGTTTCAAAGAAGCATTTATCCATTACCTCAGGAGCTAGACCAACAGCTTCAAATATTTGGGCGCCCTTGTAGGACTCAAGAGTTGAGATTCCCATTTTCGCCATTACCTTCAACATTCCTTTGGCAACACCTTTTCTGTATTTGTCGATAATCGATGCATCGCTTTCTACGTCGATCATCTTATCTTTTCTAGCCTGCCATAATGCCTCAAAAGCAAGATATGGATTGATGGCATCAACACCATAACCGGTTAATAAACAGAAATGATGTACCTCTCTTGCTTCACCAGTTTCAAGGATTATGCCAACTTGAGTTCTTGTATGATCAGCCACTAGGTGACGATGAAGTGCTGCAGATGCTAAGAATGCAGAGACAGGCACTCTATCTTTGCCTGCGTTCTTATCAGACAGTACGATTAGAGAGTGACCATCCTTTATTGCCTGAGAGCCCTCATTGCAAATATTGGTTAATATGTCTTCTAAATTCGATCCGCTATTTGCTGCATAAGTAATATCAATGGTCTTAGATGTCCAACCTCGGTGGTTAATATTTTTCAATGCATCTATTTCATCGCAAGTCAAAATTGGATGATCTAAAACTAATCTGTGCGCATTTTCTTCTGTTTCTTTCAGGAGGTTACCTTCGGGACCAATAGAACAACGCAAGGACATAACCACCTCTTCTCTAATGGAGTCAATGGCGGGATTAGTCACCTGGGCAAATAGTTGCTTGAAGTAATCATAAATGATTCTTGATTTATCCGATAGACATGCAAGAGCAGAGTCATTACCCATAGATCCGATTGGATCTCTGAGTTCATTGACCAGAGGAAGAAGCATAAATTGAAGCGTCTCACTGGTATATCCAAACATTCTGAGTCGATTGTTAAGCTCCGGTTGGATTACACAATCCGGCTGATTAGAAGTAATCTCACTTAGAAGAATCTTTTGATTATCAAGCCAGTTTTTATATGGATTTTTCGCTGCAAACTCTGTCTTTAGCGTTTTATCATCAAGGACCTTTCCTTGTTCAAAGTCCACAAGAAACATTCTTCCTGGTCTTAAACGATTTTTTGTTTTAATGTTTTCAGGAGCAACATCGACCACACCAACCTCACTCGCCATTATGACTCTATCGTCCTTGGTGATGTAGTAACGAGAAGGTCTAAGTCCATTTCTATCTAGAACTGCGCCAATGTAGTGACCATCAGTGAACGCAATGGAGGCCGGTCCATCCCATGGCTCCATCATGTTTGAGAGGTACTCATAGAAGTCTCTTTTTTCTTGACTCATATTTTTGTCATTCTGCCAAGCTTCTGGGACCATCATCAAGATTGCTTCTTGTAGAGGACGACCATTCATCATTAAAAATTCAAGAACATTATCAAATGCACCTGAATCTGAAACTTCATTTTCAATCACTGGGAGCGTGTCATCTAAGTTATTTTTGAAAAGGTCACTTTCAAGTACACCCTCTCTTGCTCTCATCCAGTTGTAGTTACCCTGTCTAGTATTGATTTCACCATTGTGAGACATAAATCTACAAGGTTGCGCCCTATCCCATGAAGGGAAAGTATTAGTGGAGAACCTTGAGTGAACTTTTGCCAGATATGTCTCGAAACTTGGATTCGATAAGTCTTTGTAATAAGTTTGGACTTGGGAGCCCATTAACATTCCCTTGTATACAATTACCTTGGTAGACAAACTGCAAACATAAAAAAGCAGAGCCTGTTGAAGAGACTCATCCGATCTTAATTCTCTGGAGACCTTCTTTCTAATAACGAAAAGTTTTCTTTCGAATTCGTCTTGTGAAATGCCATCCGACTTAACAATAAATACTTGCTTGATGACCGGTTGGGAAAGTAGGGCAGTTTCTCCGATGTCAGCGCCTTTAGGGTCAACTGGCACATCTCTCCAGCCAATTAGAATTTGTTCATTCTCATTGATAATCTCTTCGAATTTTTGTATACAAACTTTTTGTTCGCCTTCATCCTGAGGAAGGAACACATTACCAACGCCATAACCCCCTTCAGTCAATTCAACATTGAAAAGTTTTCTCACCTCTTCTTTGAAAAAATTATTGGGAATATTGGTAAGAATTCCTGCACCATCACCAGTATTTGCTTCACAACCACATCCACCTCTGTGATCCATTCTTGATAACATCTCAAGGGCATCATCGGTAATATTAAAAGACGACTTTTTGTTGATTTGAGCAATAAAACCAACACCACAATTTTCATGCTCATAGTTTGCATCATAGAGTCCAATTGATTTAGGTCTGAGAAGCGGGTTCTTGTTCATCTTTTACTAATTTTTATATAATTTTTTACAACCAGAGAATTATATATTATTTGTGACTTACGCTATAAACCAAATACACACCCATATTGAGATAATATTTTCGATGGTTTTGGTAGAATATTTTTCAGTTAATAAATAGACAAAAGATAATGCTTGCAGTTATTTCACCCTCAAAAACACAAGACTTTGAGACCACTCCAAAGGATAAATTTACCCAGCCCCGTCAAGTAACCGACTCCCTAGATCTGATTTCAATCTTAAGGGAAAAAAGTCCAGAAGATTTAGGACAGTTAATGTCTATTAGTGACAAATTATCTTCACTGAATTATGATCGCTTTCAAGCATTTAGCAGTGATTTTTCTAAAACCAATGCCAAACAAGCAATCGATGCTTTTAAGGGTGATGTATACAATGGAATTGATGCGCCATCCTTGAGTCCTGAGGATCTAGATTTTGCCCAACAGCATGTTAGGATGCTATCAGGATTGTACGGAGTTTTGAGGCCACTTGATTTGATTCAGCCCTATCGTCTGGAGATGGGAACACAACTTAGAAACCCAAGAGGGAAAAATTTGTATGAATTCTGGGGCAGTAGAATCTCAGAAGTTTTAAATAAAGATGAGACTGATGTGATTATTAATCTTGCTTCAAATGAATATTTTAAAGGAATCGATAAAGGTGCCTTGGATGCAAGAATTATTGATATTGTTTTTAAAGAAAATAAGAACAATAAGCTAAAGGTGATTGGAATTTATGCCAAACGTGCGAGAGGTTTGATGATTAGATATATGATTGATAATCGAATAGAAGCTCCCGAGTTGTTGAAACAATTTAATACCGAAGGGTATCAGTTTGCAGAAGAGTTATCCAGTGACTCGAGTTTTGTTTTTACTAGGGATATTTAATATGAAAAAAAGGATATTAACTTCATGCATATTGATTCTATTTTCTCTGGGAGTTTATTCTGAGGATGATCAAAAATCTAAAACTAATTCTGATGATGGCATTGGTCAGGAAGAACTTCAGGAGCTTATTAACTGGGAATGCAGTAAAGAAAACCCATTTAGAAAGTTCAATTTGAATTGTGCGTTAGAGTCGACCAATACAAAGCCAAAAGAATAATTTAGATTGCTGTAATTCCAGCAATTCCATGAGCGCCTAATTTTTCACAGTCTTTCATTTGGTCGCGACTTAAGCCGCCAAGAAAGTATGCGGGTATGTTTGTCGCTCGCATTAATTTTTTAATTTCCTTGCTTGAAAGCGGCATTACTCCCGGGTGAGATTTAGTTTCCTTGATGGGTGATATAAAAACATAATCAACACCCACTTCATTAGCTTTTTCAAGTTCAGACATGTTGTGAACCGAAGCGCCAAGAATTTTTGAAGGGGGGCAAGGGCGAGTATCGGTCGACATAAGCTCTTGACTTGTTAGATGCCAACCTTGTACATCTTCATCAAAAGATTTATCGATTGTATTCAAAATAAGTTGGACATTATATTGTTTACAAATTTCAATAAAATTCGATAAATATATGTTATTTGTTTTTATTTTGCTTCTAAATTGTATTATATTGACATCATTATTCTTTTTAACTTCAATCACATCTTCCAAGACTTCCTCTTTGGATTCTTGTTCGGGAGTTATCCAGAAGATCTTTGGCAATCTTAATAGGTTCAGAATAGGTCGCATGGTTGGAAGTATTTTTAAGTTGAGAATTGAATCAATATCTAGCCATTTGATTCTCTGACCCTCTTGACCAATTGGGTCACCAAAGTATTGATCTATTTTGACAATTTCTATTTGAACATCTCGATCGGAGTAGGATTGATTGATAGTCTTAATAATCTTAAGTTCTTTTACATCAATGGATAACTCTTCTTTGAGTTCTCTTTTGGCAGCTTGAAGAGAGGACTCCCCTGGTTCAATTTTTCCACCAGGGAGTTCCCAATAATCTGGCATGAATTGATGAGACATTCTTTGAGAGATGAGGATATTTCCATTTTTATCTTCAATAATTGCCGCAACCGCTTTAATTAACACTATTTCATGAAATGGTAAAATAGCGGATATTTTATCATTTGGTCATTCATGTCCTTTAGAGAAAGAGTTGAACTAGTTAAGCCCATCTCTCATCACCTCAATAAAAATTTGATTGGTATAGAAAGAGAAGGTCTTAGAGTTGCAAAAGACGGAGGTATTGCTCAATCTGCTCATCCTAAGTCCTTGGGGTGTCCATTGACGCATATAAATATTACAACGGATTTCTCAGAGGCGCTTATCGAGATTGTCACTGATCCTAATGATGATATTGATGGAGCGCTTGAACAGCTTAAGATCCTGCAAGCATTTGTCATTCAGAACCTTGAAAATGAAGAGTATTTCTGGCATAACTCCATGCCCTGCGTGATACGAGGGGAAACAAATATTCCCATTGCAAATTATGGGAAATCTAATCGTGGAATGATGAAAACTGTCTACAGGAGAGGGTTGGCAGAAAGATATGGCGCTATTATGCAAACCATTGCGGGCATTCATTTTAATTACTCCTTCAGTCAAAATTTTTGGTCCGCTTATCATGAGGCAAATCAATCAAAAAAAACATTAAGAGACTTTGTAGATGCTGGTTATATCGGTACAGCTAGAAATCTGGTCAGATATGGTTGGATAGTCACTTATCTGTTTGGAGCCTCTCCTGCTATATGTAGATCATTTCTAAAGGGTTATTTGGCGCATCATTTGGAAGATTTTGATGTTACAACTTTATACGATCCACTGGCAACTTCTCTCAGGATGGGAGATATTGGATATCAAAATTTAAAAGAGGATGAGGCTGGAGTAAAGGCCAACTATAACTCCCTATCTCATTACATTGCAAGTCTAAATTTGGCGATGAATACTACTCATAAAGATTTTGATGAGATTGGTATCAAAAGAGGCAAAGACTATATTCAGCTCAATAACAAGATTCTTCAAATTGAGAATGAATATTATGCTTCGGTAAGGCCTAAACCCAAGAATATTTCTGGTCAGAAGCCTTTGGACTTGCTTGAGAAGAATGGGATTGAATATATTGAATTAAGATCCCTAGATATCAACCCGTTAACTCAACTTGGAATAGATAAAGAGCAGATACTTTTCCTAGAGTCTTTCATTCTGTATTGTTTGCTCGAACTTTCCCCACCGATCTCGACCATCGAACAATATGAGATAGACCAAAATAATCAAAAGGTTGCTCATTCAGGTAGAGATAGCAACTTATTGCTTAAACGGGGAAATGACAATATTTCTCTTAAAGATTTTGGTAAAGAAATCTCTATAGGGATTATTGAATCCTCAAAAATATTAAGCCAAGAGCACCACAATGCTGTAGGAAAAATTATAGAAAGATTTGACCATCCTGAGATGACGCCATCCGGACAAATACTTAAGATCATGATGCAAAAAGATCAGGGTTTTTTTGAATTTACCAAAGATAAGTCTGCTGAGATTATGAAGTCTCTAAAAGAATTCAAAATATCAAACCAAGATCTTGAAAATCTCACAACACAAAGTGATCTATCGTTTGCAGCACAAAAGCAAATCGAGGCAAAAGACAAGATTTCTTTTAGTGAATACCTCAAGGATTACTTTTCAAAATGAAACAGGATAATTTAATCTCAACCATTACTGCACTGGCGACCCCTGTTGGACAAGGTAGTGTAGGGATTGTAAGATTATCTGGTCCCTCATCGTTGAATATTGCTAAAAAGATGCTTGGGTTTGAGCCCAAACCAAGATATGCTCATTACACTGATTTTCTTCGAAATGATGGCTCTGTCATTGATAAGGGCATTGCACTGTTTTTTAATGGTCCAGACTCTTTTACCGGAGAGGATATCATTGAATTTCAAGGGCATGGCGGTGCTACTATCATGTACGAAATTTTGAATGAAACGGTCTCACTTGGTGCTGAATTAGCTGAGCCGGGGGAGTTTTCAAAGAGGGCATTTCTAAATGGAAAAATTGATTTGGTTCAAGCAGAGGCAATTTCTGACTTGATCGATGCCAATAGTAAGACAGCTGCTGATTCAGCAATGAGGTCTTTAAAAGGAGAATTTTCTAGAAGAATCAATAATCTTAATAAGAAGGTAATCGATTTGCGTGTTTTTCTTGAGGCAACAATTGATTTCTCAGATGAAGAAATTGATTTTATTGAGGAAAATCAGGTCAGTTCAAAAATTAAATCCATTCATGCAGAGATTTTAAGTATTTATCAAGCGTCTCAATCAGGTTCAGTTCTTAGAGAAGGTTTTAGTATTGCTATTGTAGGTAAGCCGAATGCCGGAAAATCATCTCTTCTAAATGCATTAACCGAAGAGAATAGTGCTATTGTTACTGATATTGCAGGGACAACACGAGACCTAGTGCGAGAATCAATTATTGTTAATGGAAACATAATCAATATCATTGACACTGCCGGTCTTCATGAGACTGATGACTCTGTTGAGAAAGAAGGCATTAAACGAGCGAGAGAGGCAACTGAGAAGGTTGATTTAGTTATTTTTGTCTTCGATGCTAGGGATATCTCACCAGATAGAAACTTATTGAAACTTCAAGACATGACAAAACCAATTATATATGTCAAGAATAAAGTTGATTTAACTCAAGAGGACATCGGTATCAAAACTATTAAGGATAATGCTTATATATCAATAAGTGCAAAGAATCTTGCGGGTATAGATATACTTTTAAATACTTTGATAACTCATATTGAGAACAAAAGTTCACTTGAAGGAGTTTATCTTGCAAGAAAACGACACATTGAGGCTCTAAATAAGACCATGAGTTCAATAGAGAATGCCAGGAAACAATTAGAGATGGGTTCAATCGAGTTAGTCGCTGAGGATTTAAGAAGTGCGAGTCAGTATCTTTCGCAGATTACTGGGGAGTTTTCTTCAGATGATCTTCTCGGTGAAATTTTTTCTTCTTTCTGTATTGGTAAATAATGAATATCAAAAGAAAATTTTATTTTTATTTGCTAGCTACTGTTGGTCTAGCTTTTCCTATGGCTGAGATGATTCATCATTTATACAGTTCTGGAGAACCTATATTTGTTATATTTCTGATAACAATCATCACATTCTATTACTACTTATATACAAGAATAAGGAAAGACTTTTTGGCACCATTTAGTGATCTTCAAAGATGGGTCAAGGACTATAAGGAAAATCAAAATGCGCGCTTGAAGGATAGAGATGATTCTTCTTTTAACAGTGTGGCTCAGGCCATCAATCATCTTATTGATGAGAATCAAAATCTATACGATGATATGGAAACTATCCTGAGGAAACAAATCGACCGTCTGAGTAAAAAGACAGCTTCCCTCGAAACGCTTTATGAGGTGTCTTCTAGGATTAATAAGATGAAGTCCATTGATGAGATATATACACATTTTCTGGATATTTTTATTAAGATGACAGGAGCATCCTATGGCGCTGTCAGAATATTCAATAAGCTCAATCAGCTTGAATTACAGACCAGTTTTGGTAGTAAAAACAAGGCTGGACTAGAAAAAATAATTGATCCTCATCAATGTTTTTGTGGAGATGTTGCCAATTCAGCTTCTGCTCAGGTTCAGTTCAGTGTGAAAAGATGCGCTAGGTGTATTGGAACTGAGGCCAGTGACAAAGCTACTGTGGGCACTATTGTAGTTCCTCTGTCATATAGGGAGGTAAATCTGGGTATCTTCCTGTTATTTTTTGAATCAGAACCTTCACTACCTTATGATGAAAGAGCCTTAA
>Ga0255752_10000974_pt1:0-20000 | contig 34418 bp, 27 predicted proteins | sample 011ome_25_FD_179952 | JGI IMG/M metagenome (GOLD analysis project Ga0255752, IMG submission 179952) | Coastal salt marsh microbial communities from the Groves Creek Marsh, Skidaway Island, Georgia - 011512CT metaG (version 2) | ecosystem: Environmental > Aquatic > Marine > Intertidal... | reverse complement strand
TCTATTTAGGTAGAGCGTCACGTATTACTTCTGGGGGTAGAGCACTGTTATGGCTAGCGGGTCGTCAAGACTTAGTAAACCATTGCAAACTCCGAATACCAGAAAGTATGAGCGTGGCAGACACACTGCGGGTGCTAACGTCCGTAGTGGAAAGGGAAACAACCCAGATCGTCAGCTAAGGTCCCAAAATTGTAGTTAAGTGGGAAACGATGTGAGAAGGCCCAGACAGCCAGGAGGTTGGCTTAGAAGCAGCCATTCCTTTAAAGAGTGCGTAATAGCTCACTGGTCGAGTCGGCTCGCGCGGAAGATTTAACGGGGCTTAAACTACATACCGAAGCTGCGAGTGCTTTTAGCACGGTAGGAGAGCGTTCTGTAAGCCGTTGAAGGTGAACTGTGAGGTTTGCTGGAGGTATCAGAAGTGCGAATGCTGACATGAGTAACGATAAAGGGGGTGAAAAACCCCCTCGCCAGAAATCCAAGGTTTCCTACGCAACGTTAATCGGCGTAGGGTTAGTCGGCCCCTAAGGCGAGGCAGAAATGCGTAGTCGATGGGAAACAGGTTAATATTCCTGTACTTCATATAACTGCGATGGGAAGACGGAGAAGGTTAGCTCAGCTTGGCGATGGTTGTCCAAGTTTAAGCATGTAGAAATGGTTCTTAGGCAAATCCGGGAACCTCTATTTCAAGGTGTGATGACGATCCCTCTTTTGGGAGAAGTGAGTGATACCATGCTTCCAGGAAAATCCTCTAAGCTTCAGGTTATATGAAACCGTACCCCAAACCGACACAGGTGGATGAGATGAGAATTCTAAGGCGCTTGAGAGAACTCGGGTGAAGGAACTAGGCAAAATGACACCGTAACTTCGGGAGAAGGTGTGCTTTTTGTACGTGATTTCACTCGCTGAATGAGCGGAAGAAAGTTGAAGATACCAGGTGGCTGCGACTGTTTATTAAAAACACAGCACTCTGCAAACTCGTAAGAGGACGTATAGGGTGTGACGCCTGCCCGGTGCTTGAAGGTTAATTGATGGGGTTAGCATTAGCGAAGCTCTTGATCGAAGCCCAAGTAAACGGCGGCCGTAACTATAACGGTCCTAAGGTAGCGAAATTCCTTGTCGGGTAAGTTCCGACCTGCACGAATGGCGTAACGATGGCCACACTGTCTCCACCCGAGACTCAGTGAAATTGAAATTGCTGTTAAGATGCAGTATACCCGCGGCCAGACGGAAAGACCCCGTGAACCTTTACTACAGCTTTGCATTGAACTCTGATCCTACTTGTGTAGGATAGGTGGGAGACTTTGAAACATTAACGCCAGTTAGTGTGGAGTCATCCTTGAAATACCACCCTGGTATGGTTGGGGTTCTAACCCAGGTCCGTTATCCGGATCGGGAACAATGTATGGTGGGTAGTTTGACTGGGGCGGTCTCCTCCCAAAGAGTAACGGAGGAGCGCAAAGGTATCCTCAGCACGGTCGGACATCGTGCAATGAGCGCAAAGGTAAAAGGATGCTTGACTGCGAGACAGACACGTCGAGCAGGTAGGAAACTAGGTCTTAGTGATCCGGTGGTTCTGAGTGGAAGGACCATCGCTCAACGGATAAAAGGTACTCCGGGGATAACAGGCTGATACCGCCCAAGAGTTCACATCGACGGCGGTGTTTGGCACCTCGATGTCGGCTCATCACATCCTGGGGCTGAAGCAGGTCCCAAGGGTATGGCTGTTCGCCATTTAAAGTGGTACGCGAGCTGGGTTTAGAACGTCGTGAGACAGTTCGGTCCCTATCTACCGTGGGCGTTGGAGACTTGAGGGAAGCTGTTCTTAGTACGAGAGGACCGGAATGGACACACCTCTGGTGTTTCGGTTGTGACGCCAGTCGCATTGCCGAGTAGCTATGTGTGGAAGGGATAACCGCTGAAAGCATCTAAGCGGGAAGCCCCTCCCAAGATTAGGTCTCCCTGATTGTTTAACAATCCTGAAGATCCCTTGAAGACTACAAGGTTGATAGGCTAGATGTAGAAGCGTGGTGACACGTGAAGCTAACTAGTACTAATTGATCGTGAGGCTTAACCATATAACACCCAAGTTATTTGAACCATATTTTGGATGTTGTGTTAAGCAATACACCCCAACAAGCTTTGCCCATGTGTTAACTTGTCTAAGAAGCAAAAACTTTTCAATTTGTTCCTTGTGAACGACCAGTTTGCTTAGCGAAAATAGCGAGTGTGACCCACCTGATACCATTCCGAACTCAGAAGTGAAACCACTTAGCGCCGATGGTAGTGTGGGGTCTCCCCATGTGAGAGTAGGACATCGCTAGGCTTTTAAACTTAAAAAACCCGCCTATACGGCGGGTTTTTTTTCGTCAAATATATTTCTTATTCAAAATAAATCTTTATAGGTAAATCCACTATACTAAGATTTTTTATCTAATCTTAATGCATGATGTGGAAGAGTCTTTTTTTCTTACTATCATTTTTATCAGAAACGCTATTTGCAACTACAGAGTATATGGATGTCTCTGCTAGAGATGAGGATTACACTATAGCTTATGAAATTTTTTATCCAGATATTGGAGACAATTTTCCTGTAATTATTCATATTCATGGGAGTAATAGAGATGGAAGGAAATTGTCAGATGGGGTTGCAAAGACAGATGAAATGGGCAAAAGACTAATTATTGAAGGCAATAAACTCGGATATGCGGTTATCCCTGTAGATATTTTTTATAGTACTGATTTAGAGCCATCAGATAAGGGAAGATTTCCACCAGCCGGAAAGTTTGTAAAAAAAATAAAAACCAGACTTTCAAAAAATGAAAAATTAGATAAGTCGAGATTTTTTTTGACGGGATTCAGTTATGGTGGTGGACAAGCTATGAAATTTGTATCTCCTGAGATGAACTATCCAGAAGGTTATGCATGGAGTGCAATTGGATCTGCTGCACCAGGCTGTAGTAAGGTTTTAGAACCTACTAAAGTAGATTATCCAATACTAATGATCAAAGGTGAATTGGATCATTATCCATTTCGCGCATGCGAGTGGTATAGAGATGAGTTGGTTAAATTGGGAAACAGTATTGAATTAAAGGTAATTGAGAAAGTAAATCATTTTTTTAGCACTCCTGAAGGATACTCTCCTAATACGCCAGCAATGAATGGATGTACTGACAACCCAGTGATTACTTATTTGAATGGCGATAGAATTCACGTTGATGGAACTGTAACAAGCCGAAAAAAAATGAATCGAGATTGTTTTACAATTGGTCAAGTAAATTCTGGCAAAACCGATCGTTTGAAACTCAATGAGGTAATAAATCTAATTTTAAGTTTTTTTGAGAAGGTTAGGAGTCAGTCTTAAGATTCCTTTTAGATCGAGGAATTTTTTCAGATTTTCTCTTCTCTTTTTCTTCTTTTGAAACGATCTCTTTGACTTGCATTAGATTCTCAACACTTTTGTTGATTTCATCAAATGCTTTAGGTGCCTGAATTTCAATCATTTGCTGGACCACCCATTTTTCATCTAATTGTGTCATGACAGATTTAGTTTTTTCTGCGAAATACCTAAGAAAATGGTAGTCTGGCCCATCAAGATTAAATCCAAATTCAGAATAATCTTGTGCTCGTGAATTGTATAAATTAACAAACTCATCCCAATGACTACCCTCGCCTATTCTCTCGGTTTTTTCCTCATGAAAATAATCTGCTGATTGTCTAGCAAGAAGTATAAGAATTTGCCTTCTTTTGTCTGAGGATATTTTTTGGAATATTAATCGATCAACGCACTGGATCAGGAAACATAGATATTCAGAAATTACCCCAAAAACTTGATCTTTTTCAACAGTGAAACCTTCATTGATCAGATCCTCGAGGTTGTTTTTAGTGATTCTCCAGGTATTGAAAGCAAGAGCACTTGCAATTTCATCTACTGTTTTTACTGCGTCTTTATGCCATTTACTTTTGACACGCATAAGATATTAGCGCTCCATCTCTAATCGTCAATATCTTTAAATTATAGATGATTTATTCGCAGTTATAGTTTCTGTATGATCCAAGATCATATACTTCTTTATAGCCCATCTGCGTTAAGTAGCTCTTTGCTGTTGATGATCTTGCGCCTGTGACACAATAAAGAACTACAGGCTTGTCTTTGTCAATGAAATTATCCGCAGCCATAATCGATTGAAGTGGCAAATTAATTGCATTAGGAAGAGCCCCTCTAGCGAACTCGGCAGATGATCTAACATCCACTAGTTGACCGCCGTTTGAAAGAATCTCACAAGCCTCATTTCCAGAGAAAGTATTAAACATAGTATATAATCCCAAAAGTAAAAAATCTCCTCAAAGAAGTTGAAGAGATGTATCTATATTAGAAGATTATTATATACCAATGCTAAGCAAAAAGCAACTAAGAAATGAAATAAAAAAAGTTGCCGAACTTCTACAAAGAAGAGGATTTACTTTCGATATCGAACAATATAATAACCTTGAGACTGAAAGAAAGCAGTTGCAGATTGAGACTCAATATCTACAAAACGAGAGAAATATTCAGTCTAAATCAATTGGCATGGCAAAAGCAAATGGCGAGAATATTGAGCCACTTCTAAAACAGGTTGCGAATCTTGGTGAGAAATTAGAATCAGCAAAAAATAAGTTGACTGAAGTACAAAGCCAGATAGATGAAATTGAGCTCACCCTACCAAACACCCCTCATGAGAGTGTTCCAGATGGCGCCTCGGAGGATGAAAATGTCGAGGTTCTAAAATGGGGAAATCCAAGAAGTTTTGATTTTGAAATTAAAGATCATGTCGATCTAGGGAAAAATCTTGGATTGGATTTTAAAAGTGCTGCAAAAATTTCTGGCGCTAGATTTTCAGTTATTAAAGGAGAGTTAGCCAAACTGCATCGAGCGCTGATTCAATTTATGCTTGATACTCATACAGAGCATCATGGATACTCAGAAGTATATGTGCCCTATCTGGTGAATGCTGAATCATTATTGGGCACTGGACAGTTGCCAAAATTTGAAGAAGATCTATTCAAAACTCACTTGCATGGCGAAGAAGGCGATACTAAATCATTGTATTTAATACCCACAGCAGAGGTGCCAGTAACTAATTTAGTTAGGGATAGTATTATTGATGAAAATGACCTGCCTATTAAGTATGTTGCTCATACGCCAAGCTTTAGATCTGAGGCTGGAGCATATGGCAAGGACACTAGAGGTTTAATTCGCCAACATCAGTTTGAAAAAGTCGAACTGGTTCAGATTGCAAAGGCTGAGGATTCTTATAAAATTCTTGAAGAATTAACTCAGGATGCAGAAAGTATATTAAAGGCACTTGAATTACCATATAGGAAAGTTATTCTGTGTGCAGGTGATTTGGGTTTTTCTTCAGCAAAGACATATGATCTAGAAGTTTGGTTGCCAGGGCAAAATGCTTACAGGGAAATTTCCTCATGTTCATGTTTTGAAGACTTTCAGGCGAGAAGAATGAAGCTTAGATACAAGAATAGCAATAGTGAAGAGATGGAATTGCTCCACACTCTCAATGGTTCAGGTTTGGCTGTTGGTAGAACTTTTGTTGCTATCTTAGAGAATTATCAAGAAGAAGATGGGTCAGTAACTATACCCAATGTTTTGAGACCATATATGAATGGTAAAACTGTAATTAATAAATAGGAGAGAAAATGAATTTACTTGATTTTTTAATTAAACCCGCTTATGCGGAGACAGCTGGTGGCGATGCTCTTGGAGGTTTGCCTTTCTTAATTATTATGTTTGTTCTGATGTATTTTTTGCTCATCAGACCACAACAAAAAAGAGCTAAAGAACACAAGCAACTACTTGCAGACTTAAAGAAAGGTGATGAGGTTGTTACCAATGGCGGTGTTATTGGCAAAGTGACAGAAGTTGACGAATCTTTTGCGGTTCTTGAGATAGGTAAAGGCATACTTGTTAAGCATCAAAAGCAAGCAATTAATCAGAAGTTACCAAAAGGTTCAATCAAAGCTAAATAATATATGAATCACTATGCTGGCTGGAAGAATGCATTAATTGCAGTCTTCTTGTTTATTTCTGCTCTATACGCATTACCCAATATTTTTGGTTCGGATCTTTCTGTTCAGATTTCTTCAACCGGGGAAAACCCAATTACAGAATCTGATGCAGAAAAGGTTGAAAGCATATTGCGCAAAGAGAACATAAAAGCAAAGTCAGTGGAAATGGTAAACCGAAGAGTATTGGTTAGATTTAATGATTCAGAGACTCAACTTAATGCAAAGGAGGTTCTCAAAGAGGAACTGGGAAGGAATTATGTGACTGCCCTTAATCTAGCACCAGCAATTCCTAATTGGCTTTCTAGTCTAGGCGGTAAGGCTATGTCTTTGGGGCTTGATTTGAGAGGAGGAGTCCACTTTCTCCTAGAAGTTGATATGAATGAGGTTGTCAGAATGGCGAATGATCGTTACTACAACGAACTCAGGAACATACTCAGAGAAGACAGACTTTATAAAATAATTAAAATTGAAAATCAAAGCCTTAACGTTGAGTTCAAAACCTCAGATGCAAAACTTAAAGGCGATGAACTCGTCAGAAAAGATTTATCTGATCTAGTCATTAAAGATAGTGTTGAACCAAATAGCAACTCGTCTATTTATGAGATGAGTGATAGCGCAAAACGTGAGGCAAAATTAGCGGCTCTTAAACAAAATATTACCACTCTTAGAAATAGAGTCAATGAGCTTGGCGTTGCTGAACCTATTATTCAACAGCAGGGACTAGAGAGAATTGTAGTCCAACTGCCCGGAGTTCAAGATACAGCCAGAGCGAAAGAAATACTAGGTGCTGTTGCCACAATTGAATTTAGATTGGTTGATGAAAAGAATGACCCGCAAACCGCAGTTCAATCCGGTAAGGTACCTATAGGCTCTAAACTTTTCTACTTTAAGAATGGCACTCCGTTATTATTAAAAACTCGTGTCATTGCAACTGGTGAGAACATTACTGGTGCTGCTTCAGGGGTGGACCAGGAAAGCAATAGCCCAATGGTTAACATCACTCTGGATAATGCTGGTGGTCGAGCGATGCTAGACACTACAAAGAAACATATCAACGAAAGAATGGCAGTTGTCTTTATAGAAAACAAAGTTGAGTCCATAGAAAAAAATGGAAAAATTGAAAAGAAACGTACACAGACCAAGGACATTATCAATGCTGCAACCATTAGAGGAACTTTTTCTTCAAGGTTTCAGGTAACTGGATTAGACAGTGCAAGAGAAGCAAGAAACCTGGCTCTTTTACTTAGAGCAGGTTCTTTATCTGCTCCCATTGAAATTATTGAGGAAAGAACAGTTGGTCCTAGTCTAGGTGCTGATAATATTGAGAGAGGTTTTATCAGTGTCGTTATTGGCTTCCTCTTAGTGCTTGTATTTATGTTTTATAAATACCGCCTTTTTGGAATGGTTGCAAATGTTGCTCTCACTCTGAATTTGGTAATGATAGTTTCTTTCTTGTCACTTCTTCAAGCAACATTAACACTACCTGGTATTGCTGGAATTGTATTGACTGTGGGTATGGCAGTGGATGCCAACGTACTGATATTTGAACGAATTAAAGAGGAGTTGGCAAATGGAACAAGAATACAAAAAGCCATAGATAGTGGGTACGAAAAAGCACTTTTAACCATCGCTGATGCTAATATCACCACGTTGATTGCAGCAATTGTTTTGTTTAGTTTTGGTACGGGCCCGATTAAAGGTTTTGCAGTAACTCTCTCCATAGGAATAATTACTTCAATGTTTACGGCGATTATTGTCTCAAGAGCTATCATTAATAAGGTTTATGGTGGCAAAAAAATAACGGAGCTCGCTCTATGAGCCTGAAAGCCATAAAAATACCAACCTTTGAGTTTGTAGCAAAACAGTTATATGCCCTTATTTTTTCTGGAATATTAATAGCAATATCCATTGGTTCGTTATCAATCCAAGGTCTTAAATTAGGAATTGATTTCACTGGAGGAACGCTTGTTGAGGCTGGATTTGATAAAACGGCAAATGTTGAGCAGATTAGGTCAAAACTTGCACAAGATGGCTTTGTAGGCTCTGATGTACAATATTTTGGCTCGACTAAAGAGGTGCTGATTCGATTAAAACCACAGGAAATATCATCCGCTGAATTAAGCACAAGAGTAATTTCCCTATTGGGTGATGGAGCTGATATCCGAAGGGTGGAGTTTGTTGGACCTAAGATAGGTGATGAGTTGACAGAAGATGGTGGTTTAGCGATGCTCTATGCCTTAATCGGTATATTGATTTATGTTGCTTTTCGATTTGAATATCGCTTTGCGCTGGGTTCAATTTCTGCATTGATTCATGATGTACTCATTACGCTAGGATTTTTTTCTGTATTTCAATTTGAGTTTGACTTAACTGTTCTTGCTGCAATACTCGCGGTTATTGGCTACTCTTTGAACGATACCATTGTTGTATTTGACAGGATAAGAGAGAATTTTCTTTTAACTAGAAAAACTGATTCAAAAGTCATTGTGAATGATGCCCTTAATCAAACCCTGTCTAGAACATTAATGACCTCTATCACAACCTTATTGGTATTGATAGCTCTATTTTTTCTTGGCGGTCAAATCATTAATAGTTTCGCACTTGCCCTAATCATAGGTGTGTTTATTGGTACCTATTCTTCTATTTTTGTTGCCAGCGCAATGGTATTAGCAATGGGCATTAAGAAGGAAGATATGCTGCCTTCAGAGAAAGAAAAACAGGAAATAGACACTAGGCCTTAGTGACTAGTTCTGAAACTTCTCGAATACTAGTGTTGCATTGGTGCCACCAAAACCAAAACTGTTTGACATGACTCGGTTGAGTTCACACTCTGTCATTTTTTGAACAATTGGCAGACCTGTGGCAGCTTCATCAAGATTTTCTATATTTACAGACTCAGCCATAAAGTTATTCTGGAGCATGAGAAGAGAATAAATAGCTTCATTAACTCCTGCAGCTCCTAGTGCATGACCAGAGAGTGATTTGGTCGATCCGATACTAGGGATACTTTCTTTGAATACAGACTTTATAGCCTCTAGCTCTTTAACATCACCTACTGGGGTCGAAGTTCCATGGGCATTAATATAATCAATCGTCCCCACTATAGTGGAAGTTGCTAACTCCATACATCTTTTTGCACCTTCACCGCTTGGAGCTACCATGTCATAACCATCTGAAGTCGCACCATATCCAGTAATTTCAGCAATAATATTTGCCCCCCTTGCTAATGCATGATCAAGTGATTCAAGAACCAAAGCACCTCCACCGCCAGAGATAACAAACCCATCTCTGTCAGCATCAAAAGCTCTAGAAGCTATTGTGGGCTTATCATTGTATTTTGAACTTAAGGCACCCATTGCATCAAACAGCATAGTCAATGACCAGTCTAGCTCCTCACCACCACCTGCAAATACCACATCTTGTTTTCCAAGTTGTATTTGTTCCATTGCATTACCAATGCAATGAGCACTCGTAGAGCAGGCCGAACTAATTGAGTAATTTACACCTTTAATTTCGAACATGGTTGACAAACAAGCTGAGGTAGTTGAGCCCATGGTTCTTGGAACACGATAAGGGCCTACTCTTTTAATTCCTTTATCCCTTAATATATCTGCAGATTCAACCACATTTTGGTTTGATGCACCACCTGAGCCCATAATAAGCCCCGTTCTGGGATTAGAAACAATCTCTTTGGTCAAACCAGATTGCTTAATTGCCTCGTCCAAAGCAATCGCATTATAGATTGCGGCATCAGCCATAAATCTTTTCATTTTTCTATCAATCACTGAATCAATATCTATTTCTGGAATAGAGCCTTGAACATGAGATCTAAGACCTAGATCAGCATAATCTTGACTAAATTCAATACCAGAAGTTGAATTTTTTAGCGATTTAAGAACTTCTTCTTTGTTGCTCCCAAGACTGGAGACAATGCCCATTCCAGTAATAACAACTCGTTTCATTAGAGGTTAGAAGTATCCGTGAAGAGACCTACTTTTAAGTTAGTGGCCTCATAAATAACTTTTCCATCGACATCCATAACAGCATCGCCAATACCCATGTAAAGCTTACTTGCAATGACTCTAGATAAACTAATTTTGTAAGTGATTTTTTTTGCAGCAGGAAGTACTTGACCAGTAAATTTGATAGAACCTGATCCGAGTGCACGTCCTCTTCCTGGTCCGCCTAGCCAACCTAAGTAGAAACCAATAAGCTGCCACATAGCATCCACACCTAGACAGCCTGGCATCACAGGGTCTTCATTAAAATGACATTGAAAAAACCACAGATCAGGATTGATATCGAGTTCAGCGATGATTTCACCTTTACCGTACTCTCCACCCTCAGTAGATATATGAGTTATCCTATCAAACATTAACATTGGCGGTTGTGGTAACTGAGCATTGCCAGGACCAAACAACTCTCCATTGCCGCATTTAATTAAATCATCGTATGTATAGGAATTTTTTTGCATTAATGATTTCTTAAGAATTTAACCGATTATACCAAAAGGGCATTATTCATATCATTTATCAGGTCGTCGATATCTTCAAGACCTACAGAAACCCTCAAAAGAGAATCTGTGATTCCTGATTCTAATCTTTGCTCTGGAGACAATCTACCATGAGTTGTAGATGCAGGGTGAGTGATTGTTGTTTTGGTATCACCTAAATTAGCAGATATTGACATTATCTTGACATTATTTATAACATCAAATGCCTTAGCCTTACCACCTTGTACTTCGAAAGAAACAATACCTCCAAATCCTTCTTGCTGTTTCTTTGCAATCTCATGATGAGGATGACTCTCAAGACCCGTATAGAAAACTTTCTTAACCTCTTTGTGATTTTGAAGCCAATTTGCAAATTTCAAGGCATTACTCCCATGAGCTTCCATTCTAATTCTAAGTGTTTCAAGACCTTTTAAAACCACCCAAGCATTAAATGGACTCAGAGTTGGTCCTGTTGATCTAGTGAAGAGTCTGATTTCATCAATAATCTTTTGGTTGGAAATCACAGCACCAGCAAGAGATCTTCCTTGTCCATCAATATACTTTGTTGCCGACTGAATAGAGATATCAGCACCTAAGTCTAATGGCTTTTGAAGTGCAGGGGTTAAAAGACAGTTATCGACAGCCAATAAAATGTCATTAGTTTTAGATAGCTTGCTGAGATTACTAATATCAATGACTTCACCCAAAGGATTGGATGGCGTTTCCAAAAGAAACATTTTAGTATTGCTCTTGATAGCAACTTTCCATTCATTAATATCGGAAAGGTTGACATAATCTACTTCAATACCGAATCTACTTACGATCTTATCAAGGAGGATAATCGTAGTGCCAAACATACTTCTTGAAGCAACAATATGGTCTCCTGGCGATAGTAAACCCATAATTGTCGCAAAAATGGACGACATACCACTGGCAGTGGCAACACAACTTTCTCCATTCTCTAAAGATGCAAGTTTCCTTTCAAAGGCATCAACAGTAGGGTTGGTAAATCTAGAATAGACATTACCTTTTTCTTGATTGGAAAATCTTTTTTCAGCCTGTTCAGCAGAGTCGAAAACAAAACTAGAGGTTGTAAAAATAGCCTCAGAATGTTCTTGTTGTTCAGTTCTTTGATATCCAGATCTTACGGCATCTGTATCAAATTTCTTCTTACTCATTAATATTTAGAAAGTTTTTTTAGAATTTTATTCTATATCTTCACAAATAAGCTCTGAACTTTGATTGATATCGTGCATTAGTTTTGCAGAGTCATTTCTGATTGACTCAATGTGATCAAGATATTCCTCAGAAATGTCCCCAGTCACGTATTCCCCATCGAAGCACGAACAGTCGAAGTTTTTAATTTCAGGATTCCCTTGGCTCACCGACCAGATTAGATCATCCAAGTCTTGATAAATAAGTTTGTCAGCACTAATGGATTTAGCAACTTCTTCAGTATTTTTGTTATGGGCAATAAATTCTTTGCTTGAGGCCATGTCGATGCCATATACATTTGGAAATTTAACCGCTGGCGCTGCTGATGCGAAAAAAACTTTTTTAGCGCCAACATCGCGAGCCATTTGGACAATCTGTTTGCTGGTTGTTCCTCTAACAATAGAATCATCAACTAAAAGAACATTCTTGTCTTTAAACTCTAAACCAATAGCACTCAATTTTTGACGAACAGATTTTTTACGTTGTTTTTGACCAGGCATAATAAAGGTCCTGGCAATATATCTGTTTTTTATCAAACCTTCAGAGTATTTAACTCCAAGAGATTGAGCAAGGCTTAGAGCAGATACTCTTGCGCTGTCTGGAATAGGTATGACAACATCAATTTTATCTTCTGGCCATTGACATTTGATCTTTTCAGCTAGTTTTTGGCCCATTCGTAATCTGGACTTGTAGACCGATATTTGATCAATAACTGAATCTGGTCTGGCAAAGTAGACATATTCAAATATACAAGGAGAATGTTTGGGGTTTTCAGAGCATTGATGAGCATAAACCTCGCCTTTTCTATTGATAACCACAGCCTCACCTGGTGCTACATCTCTAGTCACTTCATAGCCTAATGCTGTAAGAGCAACACTTTCAGATGCCAGCATGTACTTAGTGCCGCCAACTGTTTTTCTTTTTCCTAGGATAAGTGGACGAATACCATTAGGGTCTCTAAAGCCAAAAATACCATAACCTGGAAGCATGCCAATAGAAGCATAAGCGCCTTTGACCCTTTTATTCACTCCTTTAACAGCTGAGAAAATATCATTCTCATCGATACGATGTTTCTGAAGTTTGCTTAGCTCACTAGCAAAAACGTTCAGAAGTATTTCTGAATCAGAGTTTGTATTGATGTGCCTTAAGTCCTCACCATAGAGTGCTTCAGCAAGTTGTGAGGTGTTAGTTAGGTTGCCATTATGAGCAAAAGCGATTCCATATGGGGAGTTAACATAGAAAGGTTGTGCTTCTGCACCACTTGATGAACCGGCAGTTGGGTAGCGCACATGACCAATGCCCATATCCCCAATTAATCTGGTCATGTGACTGGTTCTAAAAGCATCACTTACAAGTCCATTAGCTTTGCGCATGTAAAAACGACCTTTATGCGATGTAACAATCCCTGCAGCATCTTGACCTCTATGCTGAAGAATGGTTAACGCATCATAAATGTATACTGCCGTATCCTTTTTAGTGGTAGATAAAATGCCAACTATTCCGCACATTGTTAACTATCTCCAATAAATAGTAAATAATTACCTAAAAAAGGCTTCAATTCATTAGTTGTGTCCTGGAAAAATCTCAAGGCCCCCTGTGTTTCTACCCAGAAATATTGTTGGGAGATAAAACTAATGTTTTGAAGCGCCATCACAAGAATAATAATGAAAATCGACCCTTTGATTATTCCCATAAACAAACCGAGAAGATTATTTTTGCGACTTTGAATATTCTTGGCATGAAGTATTCCGTCCAGTTGATTGAGCATAGAAAAAATCTTTCCATAAAAATTTTCTAGGATGCACCCTTTAGATGCATCAACTGAAATACCAAATATTTTTGATATTGCCACCATTAAAAGGATGATTGATAGAGAAATGACCAGAAAAGACATGACCACTATTAATATTTGGTTAGTAAATAAACTCTCTATTACATTGATGGAGATAAATAACCCAGCATTTTGCCATCCTATGGTTAATGCGACTGTTATAAGAACAATCGACATAAAGGGTCTATTGAGGACACAGGGATTGCTTACCTTGGTGGGATAATTGGTTAAGAAATATAAGAAGCGTTTAAATCCAATCATTAAGATAAAAATCAATATAAAGGATATGGCTAAATTTGTTTGACTAGAAAGTGAAAACCAAGTAATGGCATCAATATTAGCTAATGGTTGGTAAAACAACCATGCAATGAAAATTGCAAGTAAAAGAAAGAAGAGATTAACCGACTCTCTTGCCAAGCCTTTTTTGTATCCACTTACAACAAAGGCAAGAATGACCAACATTGTCAACCAGTCTGACCAGACCAATGAAGTAATATAATCAAGCGACTGAGTTAAGAAACTTTCCATAGTTGTTAATCACGGATTTTACAAGAAATAAATATCTACTCTGTCAATTAGTTTCTAATATTTTTAATTCCTTCATCGCAGATGCAACAGTATAAAAAGAGCCAAAAATTAGAATATTTTTATCTTGCAAGGAGAAAGATTCTTGAATAGCCTCACTCATAGATTGAAAAGCCACAGGTTGAACATTTTCTGGGAAGAATTTACTCAGTTCTTCTGTGGTAAGTCCCCGGCTTTCATCTATGGGAATGATTAACCATTTTGATATTTTGGGGTTAATAATATCAATCATTTGATTAATGTCTTTATCTTTCAAAGCGGAAAAAATGGCTACATAATCTTTTTTTGAATTATTCAGTGTTTCATATAGTTTTTTGACAGCTGCAGGATTATGAGCGACATCAAACAGAAACTCTTTATCCTCTATTTTTTTTATATTCTGTCTTCCAGGCAGTGAAACGTTTGAGATGCCTTTCTCTAGTGATTGATGCCCAATAGGAAATTCTGCAGACATGATTTCAACTGCTCTAATCGCAACTTGTGCATTGATTCGTTGGTGATCTCCCATCATTTGCATTCTGTCGGGATATGGGGTGTTGATAATTTCTAGTTTAGATCCTATTCTTTTGGACTCACTATGAATGGATTTGGGTGGATTTTGATCGCCACAGATACAAACTATACCTTCTCTCATGATGCCAGCCTTTTCAGTGGCTATCTTTTCTCTCGTGTTGCCCAGATATTGTGAGTGATCAATATCTATAGAAGTGATTATCGTTAGATCAGGGTTAGTCACATTTACTGAGTCCAATCTTCCCCCTAGCCCAACTTCCAAAATCGCTATATCAATTTGCAAATTTCTAAATATAAGTAAAGCAGCTAGTGTTGAAAATTCAAAATAAGTCAAAGAAACATCGCCTCTCTTTGACTCAATCTCCTCGAAGGCTCTGATGATGATATGGTCGTCTACATTTTTTCCATCAATTCTAAACCTCTCGTTATATTCGAGTATGTGTGGTGATGAAAAGACACCCACCTTGAAAGTTGTTTGAAGATAAATACCCTCTATGAATGCAGCTGTTGAACCCTTACCATTAGTACCTGCAATAGTAATGATTTTAAAAGGAGGTCTATCTGAGAAAAGTTTTTGGTAAACAGTTTGAACTCTATCAAGTCCAAGATCAATCTCTTGATGATGAAAAGAATTCTGCCATTTAAGCCAATCCGATAAAGACTCTAATCTTCCCAATACTCACCTTCAATAGTATTTTTAGAGTTCTTCTTCTCGCTATTAGTTTTTGAGTTAGACGAATAGAAAGTCGTAGTTCTTGAGAAAAACTTCTCTGTATTTTTCTCAAGGAATGAGTTAATAAAGTATTGCCTAGAAAAAGGAATCAACCCAAGCAATCCCAGTATGTCAGTTATAAAACCTGGCGTTATAAGAAGTACACCAGAAATCAATATTACAACACCCTCTAAAATTTCTATTGTGGGCTGCTGACCTTCTGAGATATTCTGTTGTGCTCTTGCCATTGTTGCCCAACCTTGCTGTTTAAGAAGTCTTGACCCAATGAAAGCAGTAGCAATAATCAGTAAGATTGTCGACAAGGAACCTATAGCTTGACCAACAGAAATCAATACTGTGATTTCAAGTAATGTCATAAGAACAAAAAATAAAAAAATCATTTATAAATTCCTCTCGAATAACAAATCCCAAACGCCATGACCAAGTCTATTGCCTCTTTTTTCAAACTTTGTGACCGGACGAAAATTTTTACCTAATGAATATTTATGGTCTCCAGCAAGATTTTTAAAGTTTTTATGGGCTTCTAATGTGGTCATCATGTGCTGAGCATAATTTTCCCAGTCAGTTGCCATATGAATGATTCCATGGATTTTTAATTTCTTTGCTATCATATCCAAAAACTCTTCTGAAACAATTCTTCTTTTATGGTGTCTTTTTTTATGCCATGGATCTGGAAAAAATAATTGCAGCCGATCGAAAGATTCATTAGGGATGCTATTCTTAAAAACCTCCACTGCATCACCATTGATAATTTTTAGATTTTCCAATTTCTTCTTATTTGCCTCATTGATTGTTCGACCAATACCAGCCTCATAAACCTCAATTCCAATAAAGTTAAGTTCTGGATAATTTTCTGCCATCTCAATAAGAGTGTCACCATTTCCAAAACCAATTTCAATCGTAATGGGTTGATTATTTTTAAAGATATGATCAATATTAATAGGATTCTCCTCAATATCTAGTCCATATCTTGGCCATAAATCTGTAAGCCCTTTTCTCTGCCCTTCAGTCAGTCGCCCCGATCTTTTTACAAAACTGGTAATTTTTCTAAGATGCATTTATAAATCGTAATCAACTATAAGTGGAGCATGATCAGAGAATCTCTCATCTTTATATATGTAGGTATTTTTGGCAGTATCTTTAAGATTACTAGAGAGTATCTGGTAGTCAATTCTCCATCCAGTGTTATTTGCCCACGCCTGCCCACGATTAGACCACCAAGTATATTGATCAGTTTCTTGATTTAATTCTCTAAAAGCATCTATGAAACCTTCTGTGGTAAATAAATTTTCCATCCACTCTCTTTCTTCTGGCATACAGCCTGAACGATTTTTGTTGCCAGTAAAGTTTTTTATGTCTATTGGTTTATGAACAATATTAATATCTCCACAGATAATGTATTTCCTATCATTATTTTGAATATCACGAAGAAAGTCTAAGAAACGCGTATTCATAAAATCCATCTTGAATACTTGTCTTTCTTCTTTTGAGGAACCGGAGGGAATATATATAGAGATTATGCTCAAATCTTTAAAATTAGCCTGAAGAAATCTTCCTTCAAAATTGAAATCATCCCATAAACTTTTTTCAACGATGTCGGGTTTTTGTTTCGAGAAAATTGCAGTTCCAGAATAGCCTTTTTTCTCAGCAGGGTTGTAATAAACATGATAATTCTTAGGATAGAATTTATCATCCAATTGATCCTCTTGGGCCTTAATTTCTTGAAGGCAGACAAAGTCGGCATCTTGTGTTTTTAGCCAATCAAAAAAACCTTTTCTTTCAGCCGCACGAATGCCATTTACATTAGTGGTTATAATCCTCAACATAAAAATATTTTAATGGGTTAAGGAGAAAATATGGAGCAGTATCAGAAAGACTTTGTTGACTTTATGTTAGAAATTGGCGCGCTTAAATTTGGCGAATTTACTCTAAAGTCAGGCAGAATTAGCCCATATTTTTTCAATGCAGGTGCATTCAATACTGGCGGACATTTGTCTAAGTTGGGTAAATTTTATGCACAAGCTATTCAGGACAGTAATTTAGACTTTGATGTTCTTTTTGGACCAGCATATAAGGGAATACCTCTTGCTGCGGCAACATCTATTTCTCTAAATGATCACTTTGCTAGAGAGGTTCCATACAGCTTTAATCGTAAAGAGGCGAAAGATCATGGAGAGGGAGGAAGTATAGTCGGCCATGAACTTAAGGGCAATGTTTTGATTATCGATGATGTCATTACAGCCGGTACAGCAATTGGAGAGGCGATGGAGATAATTAAGTCGAATAATGCTGATGTATCAGGTGTTATTGTTGCAGTTGACCGTCAGGAAAAGGCACCAAGTGGTAAATCGGCGATTCAAGAGGTCGAAGAGAAGTATGGAATCCAAGTAGTAAGTATTATCAACCTTTCCCACTTAATTGATTTCTTAAAAAACGGAAATGATGAGGATTTACTTTTAAGAATTGAAAACTATCGAGAAATGTATGGAATCTAAGTTTTTACAAACAATATAATTTTCTTATGGTACTTAATAAGTTAATTGGACAAGAAACACCTGAGGGAGATGGTGTAGTTGTAACTAGATTGTTTCCAACCCATCAAATCATGAACCATGATCCATTTGTGCTTTTTGATCATTTCACTCTTAAAGAAGGAACAGGCTTTCCAAATCATCCTCACAGAGGCTTCGAAGCAATAACTTATATTTTTGAAGGAGGGATGAATCATAAAGATAATCTTGGTAATGATAAATTTGTTTCTCAGGGAGGTGCTCAGGTTTTTTGCGCAGGCAGTGGCCTAATTCATTCTGAGATGCCAGCAAATAAAGGCACTACTAGCGGTATTCAACTCTGGATAAATTTGGCAAAAAAGGAAAAAGGCATAAGTCCTACTTATCAGTTTTTCGAAAAAGAGGATTTGCCAAGTTACTCAGAGAATGGTGTAGAAGTTACAGATATCGTAGGTTCAAAATCTCCTGTTTTCCTAAATACAGAGATCACCTATCAGCACCTTAAGTTTAGTAAAGATTCACAAAAACCAATCACGATCCAGAAAGATTCAAACGCAATAATTTATATTGTTTCAGGTGAATTTCAAGTTAACAATCAACATGCTCTATCGGGGGAATCATTGCTAATATCTTCTCAAGAAGAGGGACAAATAGATATTGCTGCAAAGAGTATTGGCAGTGTCGTAGTCTGTTCTGGCGTCCCTCACAAAGAGCCTATCTACCAACACGGGCCATATGTAGATTAAGTGGTGGAGGGACAGGGATTCGAACCCTGGAAGGGGATTAACCCTTGCCGGTTTTCAAGACCGGTGCATTCAACCGCTCTGCCATCCCTCCGAAGCGACATATGATACAGTCACTTAAGTGGTTAGTAAATAGTAAATCAAATTACTAGAAAAAAGCTTATTAAATAAGTATAATTACATCCTTTTTGAAATATTAGAGGATTCAAACATGTCCAAGGTTTGTCAAGTTACTGGAAAGCGTCCAATCAGTGGTAATAACGTTTCCCATGCGCACAACAAAACGCGTCGTCGTTTTTATCCTAATCTTCATACCCATAGATTTTGGGTCGAGAGTGAAAATCGTTTCGTTAAACTTAGACTTTCAGCTAAAGGTCTTAGAGTTGTTGATAAAAAAGGCATCGATGCAGTTTTAACTGAAATCCGTGCCCGTGGTGAAAAAATATAGGATTCTATTATGAGAGATAAAATTAAATTAGTTTCTTCAGAAGGCACTGGACATTACTACACCACTACAAAGAATAAAAGACTTCATCCGGAGAAAATGGAAGTTAAAAAGTTTGATCCCGTGTTAAGAAAACACGTAATGTACAAAGAGTCAAAAATTAAATAATTATCTTTTTTTTGAAATTAAAAAAAGGCGCTTTAAGCGCCTTTTTTGTTATCCCAATATCGTCTCAAGTGGAACATTTTTTAGTTCATCTTTATAGTCATCTAGTTGATGGAAGTTGAGATACTGATAGACACTTGATTCATTTGATTTGACTTCCTGCATTGCCTCAAGATATTCCTCCATAGTTGGGATATAACCAAGTTTTGCAGAAACTGCTGCAATTTCAGCTGAGGCAAGATAGACATTAGCACCATCACCCAATCTATTAGGGAAGTTTCTAGTAGAAGTAGAAACCACTGTTGATCCTTCCGCCACTCTTGCTTGATTTCCCATACATAGAGAACATCCAGGTAATTCAGTATGATCAGTAAGACGGTTAAAGACATCATAACTTCCTTCTTTTTTGAGTTGAGATTCATCCATCCTTGTAGGTGGCGCAACCCAAAGTTCAGTAGCTAAGTTATCTTTGTTATTTAATAATCTTGCAGCAGCTCTAAAGTGACCGATGTTGGTCATACAAGATCCAATAAAGACCTCATCAATTTTTTGTTTCGCAACATCTGACAAAGTCTTAACATCATCTGGATCATTAGGGCATGCTAAGATCGGCTCTTTGATATCACTCATATTGATCTCAATTACTGCGGCATATTCACAGTCTTTATCAGCCTCGAGGAGCTCAGGCTCATCCAGCCATTTTTGCAT
>Ga0255752_10000971_pt1 | contig 34501 bp, 33 predicted proteins | sample 011ome_25_FD_179952 | JGI IMG/M metagenome (GOLD analysis project Ga0255752, IMG submission 179952) | Coastal salt marsh microbial communities from the Groves Creek Marsh, Skidaway Island, Georgia - 011512CT metaG (version 2) | ecosystem: Environmental > Aquatic > Marine > Intertidal zone >... | reverse complement strand
TGCGTTTGGGGCAGTGCGCCGTGGATGGCCTGTACCTTGGCAGAGACGGGGGCGGGCGTTGTCACGCGGGATCTTTTAGCGCGCGCGGCGCTTCGCTTTTGCGGCAGGCTTGGTGACGCCTTTGTTTTTCTCGGCAGCGCTGATGAAGGCTTGCACCTGCGGGTAGACCACATTGCGCCAACGGCTACCAGAGAAGATACCGTAGTGCCCCGCACCCTGGATTTCGATATGGCGCTTCGCACTCGCGGGTATACCGGCGCACAGATCCTGAGCAGCTTCGGTTTGACCTGAGCCGGAAATGTCGTCCAATTCGCCTTCGATGGTCAGCAAGGCGCAGTCTTTAATGTCAGCGGGACACACGCGCTCCACTTCACCATTCTCACTTCGCACATCCCAGGTGCCCTCAACCAAGCTGAACTTTTGGAAGACCGTTTCGATGGTTTCGAGGTAATAGTCGGCATCCATGTCGAGTACCGCGTTGTACTCGTCATAGAAGCGGCGGTGTGCATCTGCGCTGGCTTCGTCGCCTTTCATGAGGTGCTCGAAATAGTCATAGTGGCTTTGCGCGTGGCGGTCAGGGTTCATGGCCACAAAGCCTGTGTGCTGCAAAAAGCCAGGGTAGACGCGACGACCGACGCCAGGGAAGGTCGTGGGCACTCGGTAAATCACGTTATTTTCAAACCACTCGATGGAGTGGGTGGTGGCCAGCGTGTTGACGGCGGTCGGGCTGCGACGCGCGTCAATCGGTCCGCCCATCATGACCATGGACAGCGGCGTCATCTCACCACGCGATGCCATAAGGGAAATCGCCGCCATTACCGGGACGGTGGGTTGGCACACGCTCATCACGTGGCAGTTGCCATGCTCGGCCTGCAGGTCACGAATGAACTCTTGCACGTAATTGACGTAGTCGTCTAAGTGGAATTCGCCGTCTTCCACAGGAACCAAACGGGCGTTACGCCAGTCGGTGATGTAGACCTTGTGGGTTTTCAGCATGGTGCGCACCGTGTCGCGCAACAGTGTGGCGTAGTGTCCAGACAGTGGCGCAACGATCAAAACGGCGGGTTGCCCGCGCATATCAGCTAGCACCGACTCGCTGTCTGTGAATCGCTTGAATCGGCGCAGCTCACAGAAAGGCTTCGCCTTGATGATGCGCTCCTGCACCGCCACCTCGGTCTCGCCGATCATGATGTTGCGCAGGTTGAACTCAGGTTTTTCGTAGTCTTTACCCAAACGGTACAACAACTCGTAGCCAGCCGCCAAGCGGTGCGCCATGGGGGAATTACCCATAGGGGTCAGGGGGTTGCTAAGGGCTTTGGCGGCTGCTTGGGCCAAATCAGCAAATGGCTCCATGAGGGCGCGTTGCGTATCGTAAATTTGGTAAAGCATGGGATTCTTTCGATTTAATTGCTGCACTGCAATATAACAGTAGCCTTTTGTTTTGCCTAGCTAAATTTGGGTTTTTGGGCGACAAAGTCGGGCAGTTGTCATTTTTATATCGGCACCCCAGCAGCCCAGCAAAAAGCCCTCGCGAGAGGGCTTTTTGTAACCACAGGGCATGCGCCCAAGCGCTTACAGCACAGCGGCAACGGCCTTGCAAATGTAGTTGATGTTCTGGCTGTTCATGGCCGCCACACACATGCGACCGGTGTCGGTGCCATACACGCCAAATTCGTTGCGCAAACGCACCATTTGGTCCTTGGTGAGGCCCGAGTAGCTGAACATGCCGATCTGCTTGGTGATGAATGACATGTCGGCTTGTACGCCGGCTGCCTTCAGGCCGTCAACCAGCGTTTGGCGCATGACCTTGATACGGTCGCGCATTTCGGCCAACTCTTGCTCCCACTGGGCGCGCAGTTCGGGCGTACCCAAAACCGTCGCCACGACCGAGCCGCCGTGGATAGGTGGGTTGGAATAGTTGGTGCGGATAGCGATTTTTAACTGGCTCAGAACCTTGGCTGCCTCGTCTTTTGACTCACACAGCACGCTCAGGGCACCGACGCGCTCGCCGTACAAACTGAAACTCTTAGAGAACGAGGTCGACACGAGGAAGCTCAGACCGGCATCCACAAACTTTTGAATGACCGCACCATCTTCTTGGATACCAAAGCCAAAGCCTTGGTAAGCCATGTCTAAAAACGCGGTCAGGTTGCGTGCCTTGACGGTGGCGACCACTTGGTCCCATTGAGCGGGGTCGATGTCGTAGCCCGTGGGGTTGTGGCAGCAGGCGTGTAACACCACGATGGTGCCGGCCTCAGCACTGTTCAGGCGCGCGAGCATGCCGTCAAAGTTGATGCCACGTTTGGCCGCGTCATAGTAGGGGTAGGTATCGACATCAAAGCCGGCGGCTGTGAACAGCGCGCGGTGGTTTTCCCAGCTGGGGTCACTGATCAGCACTTGCTTGCTGGTGCCCATGCGGCGCAAAAAGTCGGCGCCAACTTTGAGGCCGCCCGTGCCACCGATGGCTTGGATGGTGGCAACACGATCCGAGGTGACCACATCGCTGTCAGAGCCGAAAACCAAGCCTTTGACGGCACCGTCATAGGCGGCGATACCGTCGATTGGCAGGTAACCGCGTGCCTTTGGGGTACCCATGATTTGCGCTTCAGCGGCCTGCACGCACTTGAGCAACGGGAGCTTGCCCGCGTCATCGTAATAAACCCCAACGCCCAGATTGACTTTGTTGGGGTTGGTGTCTGCAGCGAATTGCTCATTCAAACCCAGAATTGGGTCGCGAGGTGCCATTTCGACGGCGGAAAACAATGACATGGGGTTTCCTTGAACAGGGTGATTAGGGCCTAGGGCAAACCCGATATTTTAGCGTGCTGCATCCCCCATTCACCACTTCGCGACCGGAAGTTGTGCCTTGTGAACCACGTCACAATACAGGGTTGTCATTTAACCAACAGATAGGCCCTGGATGGCTAAGCGCCCCGAAACTTCTCCCGTTGAAAAAGTCGTCGCCCTGAGGCGGGACGACACCCAAGCCGCCGCCGACGCGCAGCACGAGGCGGGGCGTTTTGTGCACTTTCCGGATTCGCCGTTTGAGCTGTTTGAGCCCTTTCCCCCGGCGGGTGACCAGCCCACGGCAATCGTTGAGTTGGTGGAGGGGATTCGTGATGGGGAGATGTTCCAGACCTTGCTGGGTGTCACCGGATCGGGCAAGACCTACACGATGGCCCAAACCATTGCGCGCCTCGGGCGACCCGCCATCGTTTATGCGCCCAACAAAACCTTAGCGGCGCAGCTGTATGCCGAGTTTCGGGAGTTTTTCCCGCGCAACGCAGTGGAATATTTCGTCAGCTACTACGACTACTACCAACCCGAGGCCTACGTGCCCCAGCGCGACCTCTTTATTGAGAAAGACTCGTCGATTAACGAGCACATCGAGCAGATGCGCCTGTCCTGTACCAAGAGCATCTTGGAGCGTCGGGACGTGGTTATTGTGGCGACGGTATCGGCGATCTACGGTATCGGCGATCCCCAGAGCTACCACCTCATGGTGATGCTGTTACGCACGGGCGAGAAGCGCGATCAGCGGGACATCATCGCGCAACTGGTGCGCATGCAATACCAGCGCAACGACATCGACTTCACGCGAGGGACCTTCCGCGTGCGGGGGGACACAATTGACATTTTTCCAGCCGAACACTCCGAATTAGCGGTTCGCATCGAGTTGTTTGATGACGAGGTCGAGACCCTGCAACTGTTTGACCCCCTCACTGGGCGCGTCCGGCAGAAGATCCCACGCTTCACCGTGTACCCCAGCAGCCACTATGTCACCCCGCGCGAGAAGGTGTTGACGGCCATTGAGTCCATCAAAGACGAGCTGCGTACCCGTCTGGCTGAATTAACCGGCATGAACAAGTTGGTCGAGGCTCAGCGCTTGGAGCAGCGGACACGGTTTGACCTGGAGATGCTGTCTGAGGTGGGGCACTGCAAGGGCATTGAGAACTACTCCCGCCACCTCAGCGGTGCCCAGCCGGGCGAGCCACCCTCGACGCTCACTGACTATCTGCCCCCCGACGCGCTGATGTTTTTGGACGAAAGCCACGTCCTCACGGGGCAGTTTGGTGGCATGTACAACGGCGACCGGGCGCGCAAGACGACATTGGTGGAGTACGGCTTTCGCTTGCCGTCCGCCTTGGACAACCGCCCACTGAAGTTTGAAGAGTTCCAGCAGCGCATGCGCCAAACCGTCTTTGTCTCGGCGACGCCCGGTGACTATGAGCGGCAGCATTCCGGACAAATCGTCGAACAAGTCGTTCGGCCGACGGGTTTGGTCGATCCGCAAGTGGAGGTTCGACCCGCCACGACACAGGTTGACGACGTCTTGCAGGAGATTCGCATTCGGGTGGAGGTGCACGAGCGTGTCCTCATCACCACCCTGACCAAGCGCATGGCGGAGCAACTGACCGACTACCTCGCGGAGAACGGCGTCAAGGTTCGGTACCTCCACTCAGATGTGGACACCGTTGAGCGCGTAGAGATTTTGCGTGACCTTCGGTTGGGCGAATTTGATGTCCTAGTCGGTATCAACCTGTTGCGAGAGGGGATTGACATCCCAGAGGTCTCGCTGGTGGCGATTCTGGATGCAGATAAAGAGGGCTTCTTGCGCTCGGAGCGCTCACTCATTCAGACCATAGGCCGAGCGGCCCGCAACGTGAACGGTCGGGCCATTTTGTACGCCGACAGGGTAACTGATTCCATGGCGCGCGCGATGGCCGAGACCGACCGTCGTCGGGGTAAACAAGAGACCTACAACCTTGAAAACGGCATCACACCCCGAACCGTTTTGAAACGGATCAAGGACCTCATCGACGGCGTCTACAGCGAGAAATCTGGCCAAGAAGCCGAAAAACTCGAACGGGACAGCCAGCGTCGGGCCGAGCTCGATGCCATGAGCGAAAAAGACGTGGCGCGAGAAATCAAGCGCCTTGAAAAGCTGATGCTGACCCATGCCAAGGACTTGGAGTTTGAGAAGGCGGCGCAGGTGCGTGATCAACTCAGCCACCTGCGAGGACAGGCATTCGGCGCGTCCGTTCATGACAATGTCCCAGGTGTGACCTTGGACAGCTAATGTGCAATTGTCGCTTTATATATATATAAATGACAAAATAATCAATTAAATCGACCTTAATCGATCAAAAGCCGGTTTCGTCCACTACAAAAACCCTGTCATTAGTAATGCCGACAAAAACAGTGGGCTATTTTTGCTATACTTGACCAAATCAGTGGGGTAGTAATGCCACCCCCTTTGATGCAGGCGAAAGGAATCCCCCGGAAGCCGATTTAACCCCCAAAAGGAGTTTGTTATGCGTCTCACTACCAAAGGTCGATTTGCTGTAACCGCCATGATTGATTTGGCTCTCCGCCAAAACAACGGGCCCGTCACGCTCGCAGCCATTAGCCAACGTCAACAAATTTCACTGTCTTACCTCGAGCAGCTGTTCGGTAAGTTACGTCGTCACCAGCTCGTCGAGTCAACCCGTGGCCCTGGCGGCGGTTACACGCTGGCGCGCAAAGCCACAGATATCACTGTCGCCGACATCATCTTGTCTGTCGACGAACCCATTGACGCCACCCAGTGCGGCGGTAAAGAGAACTGCCTCGGTGAAGGCGCTCGTTGCATGACGCACGAACTGTGGGCCTCACTCAACGAACGCATGGTCGACTTCTTGGCCTCCGTCAAACTGCAAAAGCTGGTGGATGACCAGATCGAGAAGGGCGTAGAAGTCGAAAGCGCCCCGATGATCAAGCGAGCCATCATGCCGAATCCTGTTTTGAAGCCCATTCGTGTGAGCGGCCCCAACTCAGTCTTCGCGCTTGCCGCCTCAATGGTCAAAAGCTAAACCCTCTCATTTCAGCGATTTCAGTCAAGAAACGGACCCCACATGAGCACGCCCCACTTCCCGGTTTACATGGACTACAGCGCCACCAACCCTTGCGATCCGAGGGTGGTCGACGCCATGGTGCCCTGGTTGTACGAACACTTTGGCAACCCTGCATCACGCAGTCACGCATGGGGCTGGGAGGCAGAGGCGGCGGTCGAGAAGGCCCGCGAGCAGATTGCAGCCTTGATTGGCGCAGATCCCCGTGAAATCGTATGGACCAGCGGTGCGACCGAGTCCAATAACTTGGCTTTGAAAGGCGCTGCCCATTTTTATAAGGGCAAGGGCAAGCACATCATCACGGTGAAGACCGAGCACAAGGCAGTTCTCGATACGTGCCGAGAGTTGGAGCGCCAAGGGTTTGAAGTGACCTACATGGACGTGCAGGAAGACGGCTTGTTGAACATCGACGCTTTCAAAGCAGCGATCCGACCCGACACGATCTTGGCCAGCGTCATGTTCGTGAATAACGAAATCGGTGTGATCCAAGACGTGGCCACCATCGGTGCCATTTGTCGCGAAAAGGGCGTGATTTTTCACGTTGACGCGGCACAGGCTACGGGCCGGGTAGCGATTGACTTGAGCCAATTACCCATTGACCTCATGAGCTTGACCTCTCACAAAACCTACGGTCCAAAAGGCATTGGTGCTTTGTTTGTGCGTCGTAAACCGCGTATTCGCATCGAAGCACAAATGCACGGTGGGGGCCATGAGCGTGGCATGCGCTCGGGCACGTTGCCAACGCACCAGTGTGTGGGCATGGGCGAAGCCTACCGCATTGCCAAAGAGGAAATGGCCGCCGAGAACGTTCGTATCAAAGCGCTGCATGATCGCCTGGTAGCCGGGTTAAGCACCATCGAGGAGGTGTTTATCAACGGTCACAAGGATCACCGCGTCCCGCACAACCTCAACATGAGCTTCAATTATGTTGAGGGCGAGTCCCTAATCATGGGTATCAAAGGGATGGCCGTGTCCAGCGGTTCGGCCTGTACCTCTGCGAGTTTAGAGCCGAGTTATGTGCTGCGCGCCCTAGGCCGAAGCGATGAGCTGGCACACAGCAGCCTGCGTATGACTATTGGCCGTTGGACCACCGAGGCCGAAATTGACTACGCCATTGAAACCATCAAGACCAACGTCGCTAAACTGCGCGAGCTGTCGCCGCTTTGGGAAATGTTTAAAGACGGCGTCGACCTTTCAACCATTCAATGGGCGGCGCACTGATCGCGCCCGCGCATTCCACGTTAACCAAATACCGTATCCAGGAGTCCACTAAATGGCCTATTCAGACAAAGTAGTTGAGCATTACGAAAATCCCCGCAACGTCGGTAGCTTTGACAAAGGCGACGAATCGGTCGGCACCGGTATGGTGGGTGCGCCCGCTTGTGGTGACGTTATGAAATTGCAGATTAAGGTGAACCCCGAGACCGGCATCATCGAAGACGCGCGATTCAAAACATACGGCTGTGGCTCTGCCATCGCGTCGAGCTCCTTGGTGACCGAGTGGGTCAAGGGCAAAACGCTGGATCAGGCAGCGGCGCTGAAGAACAGCGAAATTGCGGAAGAATTAGCGTTGCCACCCGTGAAGATCCACTGCTCTATCTTGGCCGAAGACGCGATTAAAGCCGCTGTCGACGACTACAAGAAAAAGCACGCTTAATCCCACGAAAGAACCCCATGGCTGTCACTATGACTGAAGCCGCTGCGCGGCACGTCACCCGCTACCTTGGCCGGCGCGGCAAAGGAGTCGGTGTGCGCCTTGGCGTGAAAACCACTGGTTGCTCCGGCTTGGCCTACACCTTGGAGTACGCCGACGCGGTGGCCTCGGAGGATATCGAGTTCGAAAGTTTGGGGGTCAAAATTTACGTTGATCCCAAGAGTTTGGCTTACCTTGAGGGCACACAGCTTGACTTCGTTCGCGAAGGTCTGAATGAAGGATTCAAATTCAGCAACCCCAACGAGCGCGATCGCTGCGGCTGCGGTGAGTCCTTCCGGATCTGATGAGCGCACCGCAATCGCTTTCCCTCCAGGCCAGCGACTTTGAACTGTTCGATCTCCCTGAGCAGTTCCAGTTAGACGCCACGGCACTCACCCAGCGTTGGAAGGCGCTGCAAGCGCAAACGCACCCTGATAAGTACGTTGCAGCAGACGCTGCCAGTAAGCGACTGGCCATGCAGTGGTCGGTGCGCGTCAATGAGGCCTACCAGCGGTTGCGCCAGCCCATCACCCGTGGCGCTTACTTGGCTACGTTACTGGGGCACCCCGTCAACGCGGAAGATAACACCGCCATGCCAGCTGCCTTTTTGATGCAGCAAATGGAATGGCGCGAAGCGCTTGACGAAGCGCAGGGCGATGTAAATGGCCTTACCCAGTTGGCTGACGATACCAACGCCGCCAAGAAAACCTATTTGCAGCTTGCTGAGCTGGCATTTGATACCGACAAAGACATCCCGCGCGCGGTTGGCGCGATTCGCGCCTTGATGTTCATCGAGCGGTTTTTAAAAGACGTCAACCAACAACTCGATGCGCTGACGCCCTAACGAATTTTTATGGCATTACTACAAATCTCCGAACCGGGGCAGTCGCCCGATCCCCATCAGCGCCGCATCGCTGTGGGCATTGACTTAGGGACGACCCACTCGCTCGTTGCCAGTGTGCGCAACGGCGTTGCCGAATGTTTGCCCGACACCGTAGGTCGCGTGATCCTGCCCAGCGTGGTCCGTTACACCGGTGAGGGCAGTGGGCGTCAAATTGGATTCGACGCTTTGACCGGACAGGCGGCAGACCCTGCCAACACCATTTCGTCTGTAAAGCGCCTGATGGGGCGCGTTCGCAGCGATGTGCATGACGTTGACAACCTGCCTTACACGGTACTCGACACCCCCGGCATGGCCAGTATTGATACTTGCTTGGGCCCCAAAACACCAGTGGAGGTCAGCGCCGAATTACTGGCGACCCTGCGGTTCAGGGCAGAAGACAGCTTTGATGACGATCTATTTGGCGCCGTCATCACCGTACCCGCTTACTTCGATGATGCCCAGCGCCAAGCCACTAAAGACGCCGCGCAATTGGCAGGTATTAACGTGCTTCGCTTGATCAATGAGCCAACTGCCGCAGCCATTGCTTACGGCTTGGACCAAGCCAGCGAAGGGGTATTCGCCGTATATGACCTCGGCGGTGGGACCTTTGATATCTCGATTTTGCGTCTCTCTGAAGGCGTGTTTGAGGTGCTGGCAACTGGCGGTGACTCCGCGCTCGGTGGTGACGATTACGACCGTGCTTTGGCGCACCTCGCGTTGCAAAAAGCGTTTGCAGACAAGGCGCCGGTGCCCGAGTCGCTCTCGGGTGAAGATAAAGCCAACCTCTATGCCGCAGCACGCCGCTGCAAAGAAGCCCTGTCAGCGGATGGCACCCATGAAGCGACCATCAGCTGCCCGCTGGATGTGGGTGACTGTCAAGCCACAATCACACGCAGCGCCTTTGCCGTGGCGACTGATCATTTGACACAACGAACGCTGCAAGCGGTACGCCGCGCGTTACGCGATGCCGGACTCGAGAAATCAGACATCGAAGGTGTCGTGATGGTCGGTGGGTCGACCCGCATGCCTGTTGTCCGCGATGCGGTTGCAAACCTTTTTGGCCAAGACCCATTGACCAACCTCAACCCTGATGAGGTGGTTGCGCTGGGTGCTGCCATCCAAGCCAACCAACTCGCTGGCAACAACACCGGCGACGCCTTGTTATTGCTCGACGTGATCCCGTTGTCGCTGGGCATTGAAACCATGGGTGGTCTGGTCGAGCGCATCGTACCGCGTAACAGCACCATCCCGACTGCCCGTGCGCAAGACTTCACCACCTTCAAAGACGGCCAAACAGCGCTGGCACTGCACGTGGTGCAAGGTGAACGCGACTTGGTCACTGACTGCAGAAGCCTCGCGCGTTTTGAGTTGAGAGGTATTCCGCCCATGGCGGCTGGTGTCGCGCGCATTCGTGTGAGTTTCACCGTCGATGCCGACGGCATGTTGCAAGTCGATGCGGTAGAGACCAACTCCGGTGTGCAGGCGCATATCGATGTCAAACCCAGCTACGGTCTTTCAGATGACCAAATTGCAGATATGCTCCGAGACAGTTACGCGACTGCAGAGGCCGACATCAAGGCACGCGCAGTGGTCGAAGCCCGTGTGGACGCAGAACGCATGATCTTGGCCACACAAAGCGCCTTGAATGCCGATGGCGACTTGCTGAGCGATGCTGATCGCGCGACGATTGACACCCACATGGCTGCAGTCGAAGCTGCCAAAACCAGCGACGATGCCGCACATATCGAAGCTGTGACCAAGGCACTAGCGACCGTGACTGAACCCTTTGCCGCTGCCCGTATGAACCGGGGTATTACCCAAGCCTTAGCTGGCAAAAACCTCAACGCCGTTTAATCGCGCCGACTGTTATATGCCCCAAATTAAAATTCTCCCGCATCCAGAATATTGCCCTGACGGTGCCACCATCAGCGCACCCGCTGGTACCTCCATCTGTGAAGCCATGTTGGACAACGACATCAACATTGAGCACGCTTGCGAAATGAGCTGCGCCTGTACCACCTGTCATGTCATCGTGCGTGAGGGGGCGGACAGTTTGGATGAGCCTGAAGAAGGCGAAGAGGATATGCTCGACCGTGCATGGGGGCTGGAACCCGCTTCACGCTTGAGTTGCCAAGCGATTTTGAGTCAAATTGATGTCGTGGTAGAAATACCCAAGTACTCCATCAACCACGCCAAAGAGAACCACTGAAGTCGAATGCGCCAGATCGTTTTAGACACAGAAACCACGGGCCTTTCGGCTGCCGATGGCGATCGCATCATTGAAATTGGTTGCGTAGAACTCATCCAACGCAAACTCACAGGCAACAACCTGCATCTGTATGTCAACCCCGAGCGTGAGAGTCATGAAGACGCCCTCAAAGTCCACGGCATCAGTAACGAGTTTCTGCAAGACAAGCCGAAATTTGCGGCCATCGCAGCGCAACTGGCGGATTATTTGCGGGGTGCAGAACTCATCATTCACAACGCGCCGTTTGACGTTGGATTTTTAAACAAAGAATTTGAGCGGCTAAACATGCCGCCCATAGCCGAGCTCGCCGGTAACGTTATTGACAGCTTGGCCTTGGCAAAAGACCTGTTCCCGGGCAAGCGCAACAGTTTGGACGCCCTGTGTGATCGACTGGAGGTCGACAACTCAGGTCGTACCCTCCACGGCGCGTTGCTCGATGCCGAACTCTTGGCTGATGTGTACATCAACATGACCCGCGGCCAAGATGCTTTGATGATGGACCTGGGAGGGGAGGCCGAGGGCGACAACGGCACCGCAGCGGGCATTGACCTGAGTCGTTTCAAACTCACCGTGCTCACCGCTAACGAGACGGAAACAGCGGCCCACCACAAAGTGCTTTCAGAAATCAACAAAGCCTGCGAATCCGGCAGCATCTGGGAGCGGGCCCCCACTTAAAAGCGCGGATTCTCACGCTATAATAGAAGGCTACTTGGGTGGTTAGCTCAGTGGTAGAGCACTGCCTTCACACGGCAGGGGTCACAGGTTCGAACCCTGTACCACCCACCAGTAATTAGTTAAGTAAATCAAGCACTTAGGAGTGATCCCAAGTGCTTTTTTTACATTCAAAAGTAGTATAAAAACGGTTTACTACTATTGTTATGTTTTAGGGCTGGTTTTGTTAGTTTTCCTTGCTCGCCGTCCAATGCCGATTCTTACCAACAGTGGACTGAATATGCGAAGTCTGCTCAATCAAAAACCGATGAGCCAATCTCTCCTTTGAGAAATTAACCCATCTGTCTCAAACCATTTGAAGACGGACAATCATCCGCCAATAACGGTGTTATGAAAAGAGTCTGACATGAAAAAAATGATGCAGCTTTCACTGATCGTGAATATTCTGGTTCTCACCCCCGTGTGCTTGAGCTTGTTGCTGAATGCCCCCTGGGTACCTAATGGTTGGGGAGAATTCAGTCCGGCCCGGGGTATCTTGCTCTCCATCTATATAGCCATCCTGGTTGTCTCGCTTGGACTGCTTTGGCGACAAGAGCCTGTTGCTGTGGCGGCCTTGCTCTTGGTGCAGGTGATTTACAAGATCACGACGCCATTGACCGTTGGTTCCCTGGAGAACCCCGTGGTCCTCAGTAACTTGCTTGTTGCAGTTGTACACGTCTCAACGTTGAGGCTGATAGTGCGAGAGCTTCGCAAAAGTCACTGATGCCAGAGGGTCCTGAAAGGTCTGTTCCTCAGGGCCTGGTTTTTGCCCGCATGGCTTGAATCGCCATATGCGTATGCGCTACTTCCAAAAGCGGTGTGGGGCAGGCCAGGCGGTGGCCTTTGCGAATCATGGCACCCAGGATGTGATCGTGCTCGGTCCGCTGGCCGTCCAACAGATCTCTGAGCATGGATGCGGTGAACGATGATCCGGAGGCGGTGAGCATCTCGACGGCTTTGGCGGCGGCTTCGGCACCGATGGTGTGGCCGTTGGCATGGGCCACACGGCAACATTCCTCGAACATCTGCACCGTCGTTGCCTTGCCGTAAGGCGTTGCCACAATGTCTCCGACCGAACCACGGCACAAGGTGGTCATGCCCGCCAGAGTGGCCAAAAAGACCCACTTGTCCCAGAGTACCTGTTCGATGTCGTCGGCTAGGACGCTGTCGAAGGGGGCCTTCCTGCACAGTGCGATGAAGTCCGAGGCGAGTTGTTGATGTGAAGGGTGTCGGGCCCCAACGGTCAGTCGGTGCATCTCGGTCAGTTGGCGAATGGCGCCTTCAGGTGTGATCGTGGCCGCGATGTGGGCCACGCCACCCATGACGCGTTCCTGACCCAGCATCGTATCCAGTGTGTCCAGATGATCCCATCCGTTCAAAAAGGGCAGAACCGTGCCTTGGCCCAACGCGCCTTTCAATGACTGCAAGGCGTCGTCCAGGTCGTAGGACTTGGGCGCCAGCAGGATCAGGTCGTATTCGGGCTGGACGTCTTTTGCAGTGATGGTCCGTGGCTGCACCACAAAAGCACCCTGCGGGGTTTCTACCCGAAGCCCTTGGGCATCGATGAGCGCCTTTCGCTGGTCACGCAGCAGGTAGGTGACGTTGGCCCCAGCCCGGATCAGGTGGGCGCCGAAATAACCGCCAATGCTTCCGGCGCCGAGGATTAGGATGTTCATGGGTGAGACCTTTTCCGTTCAAAGTGCGCCGGTGTATTCACCGCGTGCTGGGTAGGCGAGGCTGATTCAATCAAAAACCAATGAACCAATATCTCTTTTAATAAATTAACTCATCTGTCGTAAACCATTTGAAGGCGGATAAAGCCCATGTTTGGGAGCTCTTAGCCCTCAACACACAGCCAGCAATTAGCCATGACGTACCCTGGCCAGACGCTGGTTCCAAACGATACACAGCAACCCATTCACTCCCTTGCGCATCCGTCATCGCAACTGGTTGGATGATGGCTGCGCCATCGGACTCAGGTACAAGAAATGTTACAGACGCGGGTCTGTAGACTACTGGGTAACTGCTTTTCACCATCTGCAAAAACTTCTCTGGCGTACCAAACATGGCTTTAATATTTGGGGCTGCGTAAGAAAATGCAAGCGACGCGTCGTCAGCAGCAAAAGCATCGAGTTGGGCCTGAACAACCATAGCAATTGAGATGGCGTTTGTTTGGGAGACAGTTGGGCTGCTGGCAAGCAACACGTGGTGTAGGCCGTTCTTTTGCAAGTGGGCCGAGGGCTGCACTGTAGCCATGGCCACCTCACTCACAAAGCAACACAGCAGCACAGAAGAAAGCATTTTTGCCATACCGAACCTCGCTCTAAACGTAACAAAACTATGCACCAAATGCCCTGGTAGCGTTGACGTCGCAGATGCGACCTAACCACTGCAAAGGTTATTACCGTGCGCCTTTTACGCAAAAAGAACGTCAATGAGGAATTGAAAGCGATTGTCTAATTGAGATAGCTACACAAACTTTCTCTCACTCACACTGGATCAGTTTTTAAACGCAGGTCAAGATGAAGTGACCCGACTTACTCGGGTAAATCAACCGTTCGGTGGCATGACCGCTCGGTGCGGTCGAATACGTGAATCAGTGACTCTGGCAGAACGACGTGTGTCGTTTGACCGACCGTCTCGCGGGCGGTGCCATCGACGCGGATGGTAATCGGGTTATCTTGCCCGCTGATGTCAACGTAGATGAGTGAGGCTTCACCCAACTTTTCGATGTGGCTGATGGTGCCAGGGAGGCTGTTTTGCGTGGGCGCAGTGGCGAGTTGCATGTCCTCGGGTCGACAACCCAGGTGGACTGTATCGCCAGCGTTGAGCGTGTGCGTGTCGACGCAGGCTTGCAGGTTCGATGTGCCAATGCCGATCGTGCTGCGCTGTGCGTGTGGTATGGTGAGCGTCGCTGGCAGGATGTTCATTTTGGGTGAACCGATGAACTCGGCAACAAACAGGCTCGCCGGGCGGTGGTAGAGCGTCAGTGGGCTACCCACTTGTGCGATCGAGCCGTGTTTGGCGATGCGCTCGCCGGTGTGCAGCAGCACGATTTTGTCGGCCAAGGTCATGGCTTCAACTTGGTCGTGCGTGACGTAGATCATGCTGGCTGAACCAATGCGCTGGTGCAAACGCGCGATCTCCAAACGCGTCTGCACGCGCAGGGCGGCATCGAGGTTAGAGAGGGGTTCGTCAAACAAGAAAACGCGGGGCTCTTTGACGATGGCACGCCCAATCGCAACCCGTTGGCGCTGTCCACCCGAGAGCGCTTTGGGCAGTCGATCGAGCAGGGGGGTGAGTTGCAGCAATTCCGCCGCTTCATCGACTTTGCGTGTAATGGCTTTTTTGTCGGAACCCAATACTTGCAGACCAAACGCCATGTTTTCGCGCACCGTCATGTGCGGGTACAGGGCGTAGCTTTGGAAAACCATGGCAACGCCGCGCTTGGCGGGTGGCAGGTCGTTGACGCGCTCGTCCCCAATCAGGATGTCACCACTTGTGATGTCTTCAAGTCCCGCCACCATGCGCAACAGGGTTGACTTTCCGCAACCTGATGGCCCGACGAAAACACAAAACTCACCATGTTCGATGACTAAATTGGCATCGTTGATGGTCAAGGCTTGCGGTGTGTAACGCTTGCTGACGTTTCGAAATTCAATTTTTGACATGGTGACAGGATCTGGTTTTCAGGGCGCCGCGAAAATGCCGCCCCAGGGTTCAAAGTGCACGACAGCTTGTTTGATGACAGCACCGCTGACAGCGCTTCCGCTGACGGCGCAGGCTTGCGCAAATTCACTGCAGAGCTCCCATAGCACAGGCTTATCGCTGAAGTTGAATGCACAGAGTAGCTTTTGTTCGGCAGACTCCCGAACAAAGGCCAGGACTTGCGGGTGCGCTGGTAAGAGGTGCATGTTGCCTTTAATCAGCGCGTTTTGCTGACGGCGCCAGTGCAGCAAGTTCTGATAAAACTTCAGTAGGCTGCCTTCGCTGACTTGTTGCTTGTTGACGGCCAAAGGCTTATGGGTGCTGGCGACGGGCAGCCAGGTTTGGCCTGAGCCGAAGCCGCCATTTTCGGCACTGGCATCCCAAACCATGGGGGTTCGGCAGCCGTCACGGCCTTTGAACTCTGGCCACATGGTGATGCCGTAGGGGTCCTGCAGGTCTTCGAAGGCGATGTCCGCTTCCGGCAAACCCAACTCATCACCTTGGTATAAGCAGGGGGTGCCACGCACGCTCATTTGGAGTGCTGCCGCAAGTTGCAACAAGCGGGGGTCTGGGTCGGCGCCACCCCATCGCGTGGCGACTCGTGTGACATCGTGGTTGGACAGTGCCCAGCAGGGCCAACCATCGCCAACCAAATTTAAAAAGCGTGCAAATAGCTGGTGCAGGTAGGGTGCGGTGTGTTGCGTACCCAGTAGGTCGAAGCAATACGCCATGTGGAGTTTGTCGCCGCCGCGTGTGTATTCAGCCATGCGACCGATCCCGTCGTCGTCCCCGATTTCACCGACCATGGTGGTGTTGGGGTAGCTGTCGAGCAAGGCCCGCAGGCGCTGCAGGAACACGAGGTTTTCGGGTTGGCTTTTATCGAATTTGTGCCATTGCCAACCGTAGGGGTTGGCGGCGTTCACCGCTGGGTCCTCACCGGTTGGGCGTCCCCGTGGCGGATTGGATTCAAGCGATTTGCTGTGGAAATAGAAGTTTGCAGTGTCGAGGCGATAACCATCGACGCCCAAGTCGAGCCAGAAGCGGACGTCATCGAGCAGGGCTTGCTGAACATCGGGGTTGTGGAAGTTGAGGTCGGGCTGCGACACCAAGAAGTTATGCATGTAGTACTGCATGCGACGGGTGTCCCATTGCCAGGCGCTTCCGCCAAAAATTGACAACCAGTTGTTGGGTGGGCCGCCATCTTCGTTGGCTTCAGCCCAGACGTACCAGTCTGCTTTGGGGTTGTCTTTACTGGCGCGGCTTTCTGCAAACCAAGGGTGTTGGTCGGAGGTGTGGGACAAGACTTGGTCGATCATGACCCGCAAGCCCAGCGCATGGGCTCGCTCGACCAGCGCCTTGAAGTCATCTAAGGTGCCGAACATCGGGTCGACGTCGCGGTAATCCGACACGTCGTAGCCGAAGTCCTTCATAGGTGACTTGAAGAAGGGCGATAGCCAGATGCCATCGGCGCCCAGCTGGGCAATGTAGTCGAGGCGTTGCGTGATGCCAGGCAAGTCACCAATGCCGTCACCGTTGCTGTCTTGGTAAGACCGGGGATAAATTTGATACAGAACGCCGCCGCGCCACCATTCGTTATTTGGGGCTTTTGAGATACTCATTTGGATTTAGCCTTTAACAGCGCCAGCCGTGAGGCCAGACACGATTTTCTTTTGAAAGAGGAGAACGAGAAGCACCAGCGGCAGCGTCACGAGTACCGATGCGGCCATGATGTTGCCCCACGGAATGTCGTATTTGCTGGCGCCGGAAATCAGTGAGATAGAGACGGGTACCGTGCGCTCGTTGTTGTCAAGCACGAAAGTCAGCGCAAATAAGAACTCGTTCCACGCAGCGATGAAGGCCAACAATCCGGTTGATACCAAAGCGGGCCAAAGCAATGGCATGAACACGTCTTTGATGATGCGGAAAGGGCCGCAACCGTCCATGATGGCGGCCTCCTCAAGCTCCTTGGGCAGCTGCTTCATAAAGGTGGTCAGCACCCACACTGTGAAAGGCAGGGTGAAGATCATGTAGGGCAACACCAAGCCCAGCGCCTTGTTGTAGATGCCCAATGCGCGGATGAGCTCGAACATGCCAGCCAACACCGCGACCTGCGGAAACATCGAGACAGCCAACACCGAGGTGAGCAGCAAGCCGCGCCCCTTGAAGCTGATGCGCCCCAATGCATAGGCGGCGCTCACGCCGACGAGCAGCGACAGGGCTACCACCAACACGGACACCATGATCGAGTTCAGGATGTGGCGACCGAAAGGTTGCTCGGCGAGGGTAAAGAGAGAGATGTAGTTTTTCAGTGAGACGCTGCTGGGCAGTAAGCTGGGGTCAAACAGCGCTGAGCCGCTCTTGAAAGACGTTGAGATGGCATACACAAACGGAAACACCGACACCACGACAACCAATGCTGCCAGCGCGTAGATCGAGAAGGTTGCAAAGCGACTGCGATGCATCAGTCTTCTCCCAATTTCATGCGCCCGATGCGGATGTAGGCAACCGTGCACAGACCGATGATTAAGAACAGGGCAGTGGAGGCCGCTGAGCCATAGCCCATGTACCCGTTATCAACCATTTCACGGCGTACAAATCCAGACATGCTGATGGTGCTGTTGCTGTTTGAAGTCAGGACGTAGATGAGGTCGAAAATGCGCAATGCGTCAAGCAGGCGGAAAATAACGGCGACCATCAAAGCCGGTTTAATCAGTGGCAGCGTGACGCGCCAAAACAAGCGCAAGGGGTGAACGCCGTCGACGCGGGCAGCTTCATAGCAATCTTTGGGCAGCACTTGTAGCGCGGCTAATATGAGCAGCGCCATGAAGGGCGTGGTTTTCCAGACGTCGACAGCGACGACTGTCCACAAGGCGAAGTCAGGGTCAGCGGTCCACGCCACTTTCTGCGCGACGAGGCCGAGGTCATAAAGCCATTGGTTGATGACGCCGAATTGGTCGTGCAACATCCAGCCCCACATTTTTGCGGAGACGATTGTCGGGATCGCCCATGGCACCAATACGGCTGCACGGACCCAGGCGCGTCCTTTGAATTCTTGGTTGAGTAACAACGCGACACCAAGACCCAACAGGGTTTCGATCGTTACCGAGACAACAGAAAACTTGAGGGTGTTGATGATGGAGATACCCCAATCGCTTTCCCAAAAGCCATCGGTGTAATTGGGGTTGGCGAACAGCCCGTATTCGCCAAAGTAGTTTTCGAGACCAACAAATTTCGCCGCATCAATATCGTTGATGTTGGCATCGGTCAGGCTAAACCAAATGGTTCGCCCGAGCGGCCACAGCGCGACCACAATCAGGACCAATAGCATTGGCGATAGGTAAAGCCATGCGGTTCTGGGTTTTTGGTTCATTGTGGTGCTCGGGCCGCTCGTTTAGGCGATGACTTACCAGGTCTTACCGCGACGAACTTGGTTGAGTTTGCCTTCAAGCTTCTTCAGGCTGTCCTCCGCACTGGTTTTGCCTGACAGTACATCGTGGGTGGCGTTCCAGAAAGCGGCCGACACTTCGGGGTACTTCAGACCCGTTGCTGTAGCAGGACGCGGAACCGCGTTGGTGAACACGTCATACAAGCTACCGAAGAATGGGTTAGCGGCCAACACGTCTTTGTCTGTGTAGAGCGATGCGATGGTGGGGTTGTAAGACCCTTTAATGGCGCGCTCTTTCTGGACTTCAGGGCTGGTCATGTACATCACCAAAGATGCGGCTGCCTCTTGGTTCTTGGAGTACTTTGAAACAGCCAACTGCCAGCCACCCAGGGTAGCGGCGTTCTTGCCGTCAGCGCCGCCTTTTGGAAGTGCCGAGACGCCAATCTTGCCGGCTATCTTGCTGTCTTTACCGTTGCCCAGCGACCAGGCATACGGCCAGTTGCGCATGAAGGCGGCGTTGCCGTTTTGGAACACGCCACGCGCTTCTTCTTCAGCGTAGTTCAGCACGCCTTGCGGTGCGATGGTGCCGATCCATGATGCCGCTGTCTTGAGTGCTTTGACAGCACTGGGGTTGTTGACGGTAATTTTGCCGTCCGCATCAACGATGTTGCCGCCGTTGTAGCTGGTCAACCATTCAACCGCATCACAGGTCAAGCCTTCGTAGGCCTTTGCTTGGAATACGAACCCTTGGAAATCAGCGTTACCCGCAGCGCGCTCACCGTCCTGAATCTTCTTGGCGACAACGGCTAACTCTTCCCAGGTGGCAGGCGCCTTGGCGTTGTACTTTGCGAGCAAGTCTTTGCGGTAGTAAAGCAAGCCGGCATCGGTGAACCAAGGCATCGCCAGCAGTTTGCCGTCAACGGTGTTGTTTTTCACGATCGCAGGGAAGTGGTTTTTCTCAGCGCCGTTGCTGTATTTGGACAGATCGACCAAGTGATCTTTGATCACACCAGGCCACACCACGTCGACGTTGATAACGTCGAGATCGGTCGATTTCGCGGCAAACATCTGGCGGAACAGCGCCAGGATGTCAGTTGTGGAGTTGGGGATGGTGAAGAGTTTGACTTCGTTGCCAGTTTTGGCTGCCCACTCGGATGTGTGCTTTTTGCAGAACTCAAAGTCTTGACCGACAGAGCCGCAAGAAATGGTGATGGTTGCGGCTTGTGCGCTGGCCATGAGGGCGACGGGCGCGATGGCTGCCAAGATGGCAGATTTCAATTTGAAAGTCATGGATGTCTCCAGTAAGGGTTAGATGCTTCGGCGATCAGACCTCTGAACTTCGCCGACGGTTGATATTAAATTTAAAATGCAATCGATTGCAAATTGGTAAAAACCCTTACAAGTAGTTCTTTAGTATTGATTAAATGAAGGCCGTGCTTTCCCGAGCTACCAGCGTGGTGGGCAAGGTGACGGAGTCGACTTCCGCGTTTTGCAATCGCTGTCGCATCAACGCGACCATCGCGCGTCCCGCTAATCCGGTTGGTTGCCGAATTGAGGTGAGCGTCGGGTGGATGTGCGTCGATAGCGGGATATCGTCGTAGCCCACGACTTTGACATCGCGAGGGACTCGCAGTCCGCGCTCCTGCAGTGCTGCAATGATCGTTAGGGCGGCGACGTCGCTGGTGGCAAACACACCATCAAATTCGATCTTTTGGTCAATCCATTGACCGATGGCCGCACGCAGAGCCGTGTCGCCAAATAGCAAGGGCATGTGGAGACTCGGGTCAAAGGACTGCCCCACATCGGTCAAAGCTTTGACAAAGCCGGCATGACGCATTTGGACTTCTGGGTGTTTGATGTCCCCTAAAAATGCGATGCGTTTGCAGCCGGCTTGTACCAAGTGCTGACCCGCTAACAAGCCCCCTTGGAAGTTATCGCCGCCGACGACAGGGTAGTGACTGTCCGGCATGCGCGCACCCCATACGACCATTGGCGTACCGCGGTCATACAAATCGTTGAGTTGGCTGTGATTGGTTAATTGCCCGATCACCAATAAGCCTGCCACTTGGCCGCTTTCGTAGAGCGCTGCAAAGTTTTTCGCGCGATCGGGCGTGACGCGTGTGAGCAGCATGTTCATGTCGAGCTCATCGAGGGCGTCTGCGATGTGCCCGATCAAACTGAGTATGAAAGGGTCTGAAATGGACTGCTTGCTCTCACCCATGATGACCAATCCCATGGTGGGAATATCGCGCTTACGCAGGCTGGCGGCACTTTGGTTAACTTGATAGTTGAGGGTCTGCGCCAGCGTCTGAATTTTCCGACGTGTAGCCTCTTTAATCAGCGGGTTGTCAGCAAGCGCACGCGATACGGTCGAAGTCGATACCCCGGCCAAGCGGGCCAGATCGGCCATTTGGTAGCGCTCGTTGGACTTCTGCTTTTGGGGGATATCGGTGGGGCGGGGGTCTTTACGGCTTGCCATTGCTAAACGCTTGCGTCTGTTTGAACTAGCTCACAGACGGCAATGTGGTTCGGTTCTCGGTCATGGCCTTGGCGTCTGAAGCTTTTCTTGCCATTTTTCAGCCAGCCAAGTTTAACCCAGCGTCGCCATATGAGCAGTCCGCGCAGGCACTCGTCTAGGACGTAGATACACCAGATGCCAATCAACCCAAACCATTGACCAAACCAATAAGAGCCGAAACCCAAGATGAACACAATCGACGCGACGCTAACGGCAAGTGGGTAGTGCAAGTCACTCACCGCGCGCAACGACGCCAACACCACCATGTTGAATACGCGCCCCAGTTCAAGGAAAACCGATAGCCACAGCAACGTACACGCCATGCTGATCACGTGCGCATCTTTGGTGAAAAGCGGCATGTACAGGGGCTCATGTTGCGATGTTAATCAGTGTTTTGATTCCTGCGTTCTCCAACCGCAAGCGCGCATCTCTGGCTAGTTTGGCGTCATAGAAACGCCCAGATTCAACCATAAAACGCTTCTTTGGGACTTCTTCATTTGTTGGAGTTTGCAATTCTTCCGCTCCAGTCGGAGACCGGGCAGGCGGTAAGCTAGAGTTGTATTATCGCGCTTTAACATGGCGGTGAATTGAGGGAATCGACCATGCCCCTCCACCGAATCCCTTGCATCGACCAGTGTCAAGAGAAAGGGATCTGATCAAATCCTCTCCATTCCAAACCCACTCGTCTATCGTCCAACAGTCGCCTAGCCCTCGAACCTTCATCGAGCTCGTAATTTTCCCGTTCGCAAACTCGCCATCGGGCGCGTCAGAAACTCGCAATTCACCGTTCCCCGTCCTTCTTACAAGCAGTGCAGTTCCTCCCGCGTTATAGGCAGCTAACCAACATGGCGCCTGAAGGTATGCGGTTGTCGCTGATAGAGGTGTCTGCAAGATGTCGCCTATGCCGTTAAAACGTTCGCAATCTGAGCCCTTAAAGTGGTGCTGGAGACCTTCCAACTCCGAATTTTGCAGTCGCAAGCCATTTGAATCTAAAGTAACCAGATCAACGGTTTCGAATTCTTTGCGTGACGCCTGATAGGTATTGTTATCCTTACCACGCTTGCTCAGCGCACTTATCGTTCCGATTCTCTTTTGAAGGTCATCAATTTTTAGCAGCACCGCACTTAGACCTGCAGTTGGAAGATCCCATTGGTGATCAGCGCTTCTGAACACTACTGACCTGCGTTTAAAAACTGATCCAGTGTGAGTGAGAGAAACTGAGTGTTTTTATCATTCGAAAGGATTAAGTTATGCCAAAAGGTGTTCGATTGACGCCCGAGCAAATCGTGGCCAAGTTGCGCGAGATTGAGAGAATGCCAACTTAAGGTTAAAAACCGATGAGCCGATCTCCCCTGTGAGAAATTAACCCATCAGTCTCCAACTATTTGAAGACGGATAGCCTGTAGACACTCTATCCGCACCAGTAATCTTGTCGATTCTTGAAGCGGCTATTCAGTGCGCTTTTCGGCCTCGTCACGTTGGCCTTGCCCGCCCCCGTCCTGCGAAGCTATCTAAGGGTAATTGCCGACGTTCATTGAAGTTTGTACCTGTATGGTTGTCCCTTTGAGGAGAGTTTCAATGAGTTATGCGGTCATATCCGAGTGGGTTTCTAAAAATAGCCGTCAGTCAGCAGAAGGGCAAGCACAAGAGCAGGCGGCCAAAGAAAAATTTGCGCCAAGCGTTATGGCGCTGGGCGCGAGGGCGGTGTACTTTATCCACACTTCCGACACCACGTTCAACGTGGTAACGATTTATCCAGATGAGGCAACTGCGACGAATGCCGCAGAGAAGCAACGTGCTATCCGCGCGCAGGCCTCGACAGAGCTGCCTGTTAGTATGACCGGCGAGGTACGGGGTGACGTTTTTGCTTCAAGTTAACGAAAATTTGCGTAGCTTGATGAACTAGACCTTAAACGGAATTAGCAGATAAATTTCAGACTAGGAAAAGCCGGACCCATTCAGCTCGACCTCTGACGGGCGAAATGAGATATATGCTTGGTGTTCGCCTCCAAACGGTTTGAGACAGACCGACATTTATTCTCAGTTGGGTGGATAATCCCCCCGCCAACCCACCGTCTTCAGAGGTAGAACAGTTAGGCAGCCACGGTCAGTCGCTGCTTTTGGGGTGATGTCGTGCAAGGCCATGTGATGGTCTGGCCTGTATTCGAACGTTCCTTGATTGTTTATATGGAAATTGCCAAATAGCATCAGCCTGATCGCCGCTAAGTCAACCGATTTCCACAGAGTCCGGCCATTCTGGACGGACTCTGATTGCGATAAAAAGGGTCTGAAAACACACTTGTATTCAAGTACTAAAACACTTGAATACGATGAATGCCAAAGACCCTGAATCCATTGATCCCGCAGCGCTAGATCAGTTCACCGGCACTGCGCAGTACTGGCGTGTGGCGCGCCAATTTGTCATTACAGATGGCGTCAAATATCTCGCTGAGAACGCCCACTGCTTTTGGCTTCTCGACGCTGTAATCAGCCACTTACTAGAGATAGGCACGCTCGACTGGTTTGTGCTTGTGAGGACAGAAGTGTCTGGCTCGAGTGCGGTGATGGTCTACGAGGACGGCAATGGGTTAGAGCACGCACGTCAGGAAGTCGCCTACACAGATCTTGCGCTACCCACCGTGAAACTCTACGCAGTGTGGGACAGCGAGCGCTGGGTCATCTTGTTGCCCAGCGAGTACTGAGCGTGGCGGTCCTAATTAAAGCGTTTCAGGAGCAATACCCCAGCACCCAAGTGGGGTATCTACGTACCCCCGACGCCACAGCTCGAGCAATCTTTCCAGTCGCTCCCAAGCAAACTTTGCCCTATGCCAACTGCAAAGACTGCGAGCACCATATGGCCAGAGCGCTGGAACCCGATTCCCATGAACGCCACCGCACAGTTCCTCTTCAGGAGACCTTGACCCGAATACCCGGGTACCCCAGCAAGCTGGTGATCTTCAAGATCCCAGCGTCGAGCTACTGGTGGGTGCGCTATTACGCAAATCAACGCATCTTTAAGCGAACGACCAAGACCGAGGTCAAGCGCGATGCGCTAGAGGCAGCCAAGCGCTTTTACGACGATATCAATCTGCGGCTACATAACGGCTCAATAGACGCACCGCTGGACTACAACCCAGCCCAGGTCATGACATTTGCGGGTGCTGCGCGGCTACTTATTGAGAGCGAGGAGGGTAAGTACAAGCGTGGGCAACTGACCAAGATCAGCTTTGAGAACATGCAACTGCGTCTTAACAAACATGTGCTGCCATTCTTCGGCCAAGTGGATGTGAACATGATCAACTACAAGATGCTGGACAGCTTCTTGCAGCACTTGAGTGGCGCGGGCAACGGGTTGAGCGTGTCCACCATCAGCGCCTATATGGGACTGGTGCGCAAAGTCCTCATACATGCCGCGCGGCACAGCTTTATCAAACACGTACCCGAATTCCCTAATGTTGGCGTAGAGGACAAGCCAAGGGGATGGTTTGCTGTTCCCGAGTACAAGTTAATTACCTCTAAAGCCAAGAAGCTGGCAGATCAGACGGTTGAGTGGCGAAAGGATGCGCTCACAGGTGAGTCCTACTTCTGTATGCCTGGGGAGGCCAGGCGCGGTGATGACAAGATGGTCAGAAGGGTTTACATGACTCGAGATCTGGCCGATCTGATCGTGTTCATGGTGAACAGCTACATCAGGCCCACTGATGTGAAGAACATGCAGCATGGCCACGTGCATGTGATCGACAAGGAGTACACCTACCTGCGCCTGGCGCTACCACCCAGTAAGGGTCACAGTTACCCAATCACAACCATGCCCTGGGCTGTGCGGGTGTATGAGCGCCTATGCGGACGCAGGCTTAAGGAGCAGGGCAGTGAAGCTGCTCTGCCCGCCAACGAATATGTTTTTATGCCCGATGCACCCAGCAGGGAAGACGCCATGAAAAAGCTCCAACGCCAGTTTGAGGTGGTGTTGGACATGACGGGGCTCAGATACAGCAATACAGGTGAAATTCGGTCTTTGTACAGTCTTCGCCACAGCAGCATCATGTTCCGACTGCTCTACGGGCGTGCGATCGATACCCTGACGTTAGCGCGAAATGCCAGGACAAGCCCCGAGATGATTGATAGGTTCTACGCAGCCCCGCTGCAAGGGGAGATGAACATTGAGATGCTGCAAAGCAGGAGAAACCCCAGGCCTTGGGAATAAAAAAAGCCCCAGTTGGGGCGAAATCTTCAATTGCTTCTGGCACCTCTAGATCGCTATGAGACGGTTATCGTGTGGTTCACTGACATGGCTGGGCCAGGTGTACTGCTCTAACCAGACGGCAACCCGTTGACGTGCATCCTCGACTGCGTGGCGGGCGTAGCACTCGGCTTGCTTCTGCCAAACATCAAAGGGCAGATCGCTGACGCTGGCATCCGTGATACCTGCACGCTCCAGTCGATCGCGATTGCTCAGGGCTACTTTTACCCACCTGTCGTAGTCTTCACCTATTTCCAGCATTTCCCGGAACGTATCGTTGAGTTCTTCGAGTTCCTCCAGCGCCTGGTAGGTGAGATTAAAACCCTCAATCAATTCTGATGCGTATTTGAGTTGCAAGAATAAGTTGCTACCCACGTCCGCGTGCATCACCGCGTAGTCGGTGCTCGTATAAGACGATACGCGGCTGAAGCGGCGTTCGGTGTTTCCACGAACGATATCGAGTGCGCGCTCTAAGCTTTCAATAGTCCTGTTGTGTTGACCCCTCGATTTGAAAAAATTCAGATCCGTTACGTGGAGCAGCCTTTTGATATCTGCCTTTTTGGGTAGGTCTGTTTTGAATTGTGCTTTGAAGAGCACTACCGTTGCCGCGTCATGCGGGCCAAGTAAGTTGTTCATCGTCGCTCCTTGAAGATTAGTCGGGACCGGTAAGAGTGGGAATGGCCTTGTGACACCCCCTCAGGCCACATGTGTTGCGCCTGAGGGGGTCTGAGCTTTATTGCGCATCAACCTGTTGAGATTGAGCCTGCGAGGCTTCCTCTGCTTGGGGAGCGCCAGAGCTGGATACAGCCAAGGTCGTATCTACAGTTTTGGACTCTGGAGGTGGCGTTAAGGCTGGCATATTTGGCAACACATAGCCTTTATCTCCTGGCTCCATGCCCCACCCGTTATGAATCCCGAGTGCTGCTCGGTACTCATCCAGTTTGGCTTGGATCTGTACCAAATCGTCTGGCATCGTGGTTTCCGCAATTGCTGTGAGCACCGAAGCTTCAAGTTGCTCGCTGACCTGCAAGAAGCGAACAATCTTGACCTCGTCGCCAACGTTCACGCAAATCGCCAAATCAAAGCTGCCCGGCTTTTTACCCTCTGGGACCACGTTCAAGTACTTCTTGGGCTCAACACCCGCGACCAGCTTGGTCGCCTTGGCATTGGCGAGCAGTACCTTACGCGTGAGACTGATTTTCTCTGTCTTGTGATCTTTGACAGCCTTGGCTGCTTCTTCACTCTCCTTGGTCGCGGTAATTTTGGTAATCCCGCCCCGATCTCGAATGTATGCAGGAAGCTCGTCAGCGTTGAGATTCTCGTCGAACGCTATTTGCACGACTCGGGCGTAGGTGTGTGCCGTTTGACGATCGTTGGGTAGGATGTACCGCACCACCGTCGTGATCCAAGAGGAGTTGCCCTGCGTCTTAATCCCATGGGATTCCAACAAGGAGTCGCGCATGCGCTGCAGCACATGGTCACGAAGAGGTGAGCTATCGATCTGTAGCGAATAGCTGTAAATCGCTCCCAATAGCTCGTAAAGCGCCTTGGTGCCTTTCACCACAAACGCTTGGTTGTAGTGGTCGTTCATCTTGTTCAGGTTTGTGGCCTGCCCAAGAAGGATATCCACTTGCACGTCGTTGGCACTTTTGTCGCTGGGCCGTGCTTTTGAAGCACCTCCCATGACGCGGTTCATCAATAAGCCGAACTCCATATCATCCAACGCCGAGGCGGTGGCTGTCTGTCCGACTTTTGACTGCTGGGAAAGTTCTGTGTTTTCCATAATGACTCCAGTTTTGATAAGTTTTTAAAGCCGAGCCGAATTGCCCGACAAGTCCACTTTGGGTGCACAGGCGCAGCACTCACTCCTTTTTTTGAGGGGTCACAAAAAAGTGAGTCAACAGTTGGATTTCTGGGGTATGCGGCAAAGCAGGATCTGGGGCGAGCCCATTTCCCGTAGCGCAGAGTCGACCCTCCCAGTAGCAGCCCAGAGCTACCTGGTGCCCTGGTTCGAGGCACTGCTTATTGCCAACAGTTTTCGCTGTGACAACACAATCTCGTCTGGCTGCTTGGGCCATATATTGGATGACTTTGGTGAAGTATCAGGACACAGCTTTGCCTCTTGGTGGCTCACAACTGGGTTTCAACATCTGGGTACAGCCATTACAGACGTCAAGATTCACTACCCCGCCAGGCGCGAGGGAAGAGGGGCGCATGTTGCAAGCTTTGTGATCTCACTGGAGCTGTCCCCAGAATCAACACAGCAGCAGCTGACGTTTTTAGTGGAGCAACTCGCACACTTTGAAGCCGGTGTGCTGTCTAGCAGCCCCTTGCTGTGGCCAAGTTTTCACAGCGCACTCACGATTCAACGCTTGTGCCTGTACCTCAAAGTACTGCGCGCTGTGATTGATTTACCCCAAGATGCCCAGCACAAGATCCTGACCGTTGGTGAAGCCCTGAATTTGGTGCCCAAGCGAAAGGTTCACACCTACGATTTGGTTGGGGAGCGCACTGAGAAGAGGGACGCTATCGTGCACCTGACCTATGACTACTTCCAAAAGGGCAGAGCCCTGGTGATCAATGCCGCCAGAGGCATCTTCCCCTGTGTGGTGATGCCCAGAGAGTTTGTCCAAACACGCCGTAAGCGGGCAAGACTCACCGCCGCGCAGTACGCGAAGTGGGGTACCTAGGAATTAAGGCTGATTCAAGCTCACTTCAAGCAAGCTCTACAGCTGCTTTTAATTGTGTTGGGCTGCTGTAGAGATAAGTGGCTGTTGTGCTGATACTGCGATGCCCAGCAAGGGTGCGCAGCAAGTGAATCGCTGTGCCCTTGTTTGCCAAATTAGTCAGGAACGAGCGTCGCCCGCTGTGGCTGGTTGCACCATCCAGTCCAGCACCCCGGTAAAGCTTGGCAATGGTCTGTGTGAGCGAGTTAGCTGTAAACCCCTTGCGAGCATCCTTCTGGCTGTAAAACAGCGGGCACTCCAGCGTTGCTGAGCGACGATAAATGTCTGCGTACCGCTGCAGCTCTTCGCGCAGTCGTGTGCTGACGAACACAGTTCTTGCGTGCTTGCCCTTGGTCATCTCGGGCAGTAAACGGATCTCTTCCTTGATGTGCCCATCCGCCGTGAGCACATCCACCCAGCGCAGGCTTGCAACCTCCCCAACACGCATGCCCGCAAGGTGTGTGAGCAAGATAAAGCAGCGGTTGCGGTGTGCGTGCCTACCCGCGTTTACGTGCGCCAAAACCTGCTCCATCTCCACGGTGTTCAGTGCCCTTGCTTGTGCCATCTTCAACTCCCCATAAATCACACTTTTTGTGTGCTTTCAGTATGTTTTCTGATGTTTCAAAGAGCAACCGAAGTAGGGCAGAGACCAACCGAAATGGCCGGTTTCAGTACTACTTTTTGGACGGTAATACTGTAGGCGCGCAGATCCAATGATTTCAATTAGTTAGCCCACTAATCACGGAAAAAGCACATTTTGTTATGTTTTCAGTGGATTGATCTGCTGATCTGTGGATAACCCGGGCAGCGCGTTTGTCCCGCACGATAAGTGTTCAAAAAGCGGGGATCTGTTGATCCAGCTAACTGACTGCTTGGGTGGGCTAAACAACGCTTGTAGGGCTGATTTGAGCGCTTCGTGATGCCCAAGCTGTGAGTTCGATTTTTGATCTGAGTTGCAGGCGAACCCCCTATTATTCGTGGCGTTTGACCCACGAAATTACGTATGGGAGCACTCACTCAAAAAAAGTCACACGCTTATAGTAATTGATGAAAAAGCAGTGATCAGTGGGTTGGAGCTCGTCCTGGAAGAAGGGGAGAAAAGGGCCCGAAGGGCGATCCGTCTTTGTTTTTTTCTGGGCGTCATTCGTTCCGAAAAAAGGCTGTTTTTTAATGCCAGAATTCACCAAAAAAAAGCGAACAGAGGAGGGATCCGCCTTCGGCTTTCTTGTGGGAACAACTGGTTACCTGAATATCCCACTCGTTGGGGTTGGTTATTACTATAAGCGTGTGACTTTTTAGAAACGCCACATCACTGAGGGCAGTGCCATAAATACCTATGCACCAACGTTTGGTGTAACTGGAGAGAAGCACATGATCACCCTCACCATCAATCCTCGCGTGTTAGCAGCGCTCAAAGCCGCTTTCCCAACACCCAGAAACAGCGCAGAGCGAGCGTTTCGAAAGTACGTATCCGTCCTCACTAAATTTCTAAATCAGTCCATCCACCAGGGAAGAGATCCGCTACAGATCCGATTCGACCTTTACTCTGTACCCACATCTAAACTCGCAAATCTGGGCGGCAGCATCGGTCCGAAGAAACAACGGGTGCACCAGTGGCTGGAAATCAATGGGTTAGCACTCATACAGTTGTCCCAAAAGGGATCAAATCTGACAGGAAAAGTAAGCTCCGTTTCGCTTACGAAGTTGGTAACAGTGACTGATGACTGGGAGCAAGTCGATCTAGCGATTGAGGCCGCAGACTCCGATCGTGCAATTGTTGAGGCAATTGCTGGGGATAAACAGAAGCGCCTCGAGATTTTTCAGGCCGTATATCCAAACTTCGACCCCAACTGGACGGGGCAGGAGTTAGCTGAGCGCTATGACGAGTTGCCTGTAGATGTCAAAAGTCTCACTGCCTACATCCACTGGTTAAGGACAGACGCTGATAAGAAGACTGTTGGTCAGCTCGAGCACACGTGTGGCCAAGCGCAGACCATACTGGCAGTTGCCAAGGTGCTGGGTGGTCGCTACTTACAACCAAAGAAGCCCAGTGTGTTCGGGCGTCTTTACTACGAGGGCACGAGCGTCCAGAACGTGAGCAAGGAGTTACGGCGAGCAGTGCTGGGAAATTGCTGGGAGTATGACATCCGCTCAAGTGTGGTTGCATGGAAATTGGGGCAAGCAGGTCGCTATCTGCACGTCCATGATCTGGATCAAACGGTTGACCAGGCGTTCCCCCTCTCTTACCTATACGTGGAAGACAAGCCTGACTTACTTTTTACGATTCGAAGGTACGTATTTCCAGATGCTACCGAGCACAATCGCGACCTTCACATCCGGATACTCAAGCAGGCTTTTACTGCAATTGCGTTCGGCGCTCGCGCTACTACCAAGGGCTGGCAGACAGGGGCAGGGCAATGGAGTAATCCTGCACTGGTAGAGATCATAAAAAATCCGCAGACGAGAGCCCTGTTCTTTAACGATCCTTCCGTTACCCGCTTTATCCGAGAGCAGCAGATACTAGATGCGCATCTGTTCACAGAGGTGAAGGCCATGAGGCCAGACCTCCTGAGGAAGAACTTTTTACAGACAAAAGGTGGACGCGTTAGCCGGTCCAAAGTTATTGCGTATCTGTACCAGCACGATGAGAGCCGGGTCATGAGCGTCTTACGTGAAGAAGCAGGAAAACTCGGCAGATCACCAATCGCTTGCGTGCACGATGCAGTGTTTTTCAGGCAACGTCTTGGTGTGGATCGAAAGGATCGCATTGAATATGCGATGCAGCAAGCGACAGGAAACCCTTATTGGAAACTCAATCCGACCCAACTGGAGCGCTGGGAACGTGCGAGCTTGGATGAGGCGTTAGAACTTGCTGCCCACCGTGCGCGGATGGCGGAGGAAGAAAGGCGGTCGATCGGATACAGGGCCAAGTTTCTCTGAAATGTAGTGTTTTGGTTCGATATCGCACACTTAGGCTGGCTCAATTCACTTTTTTACATGTCCGATTTGTTCGGATGACAGGCTATGCCCAAATACTCGCATCAGTTATGGGTATGAGCCCTGTAGCGTCTGTAGTGTCTGGAGTGCTTTATTGCGCTTTTGGCGCTCACGTTCAGCTTTTAGCGCGTCTGAGGCGCGCTTCTTATTGGCGCTTAGCGCCTTGATCCTTGCCTGATCAGGGGTTGGTGGTTTGATGATTTCAGTTATTCGCATCAAGTATTTAGCTCGGCGCAGCAGAACAGTTGTACCACCTAATCTAAAGGGTTTTTATTTGGCCGTACCAACGTTTCGAACCCTGTACCCCCCACCAGTAAAATCAAGCACTTACAGCACCTTAGGGTGCTGTTTTTGTTTGGCGTGGGAAAAATATGGGAAAAGCTGACTGCGCAAATTTGATGAATGCAGCTTGTACTGTAGTCAATTCCGATTTGTCGTTTTGCGATTTTCACCAAGCATCGGGTCAAATTTTGGCGCTGGTTGGCATACACGGTTCAAAAGTTTTCGCTTTGCTAACGATAAGCTCGTTTGAAGTCGTATGGTCTGCGTCTGTAGTGATCACGCAGGTCGATCAACTTTTCATATAACAGCTCTCGCTCAATGTCGTCTAACATGGTTGCGTCGTCTAAATCAGTAATCAGTGTCAGAAGATCATCGAAATCACTTTCAACAAAATACGGGTTGTAAGCGATTATTAATTCGGCGCTTCCGATCAAACGCCCTTTAGTCTGAGCGATTAGGGAATTGAGCAATCGGATTTGGTACGCGACGAATCCCCGCCTAGCTGGCAGATCCTTAAACCTGCGATCTAGCACTTGAGCGTCTTCGTACCATTGGTGGACGAAACTCGGCAGGGTGGGGGCTCTCATCGCGCACCTAAAGTTGCGGCTTTTTTGTGGCCTATTCTGCGATCAACTGCTGTACGTTGAAATTTACTTTTTGTCACTGCTCATACGTTTACGTCGTCGAATAAGCGCTCACGCAGCATTTCAATCTCGGTTGCGACGAGTGCCGCAGTGTCGGTTGAGACCAATCGCTGTGCCTGTAGTTCTTCCAAAAGTCCCTGCATTTCAAAGAGATCGGATTCCCTGAGAGGGAAATTCGCCTGTGCGATTACCACAGGGTCTTCGAGCTGGTAACCATTGCAGTTAGCAATTAGTGTCGTGATAAGCCTCACTTGATATCCGACAAAACCACGGAATGCTGGCAAGTCTCGAAAGCGTCTGCCGCGCTCACGATCCCACAATGAGCCGTAAAAGCGGTAGGTGACGTTGGGAATCGTCGCTGGTAGCTTTCTTAAGGTTGAAAGGCGTGATAGCTGTATGCCTGTCATCCCAATCCTCCGAAAAATTTGACGGTTATTACCTGTACCAAAAAGTGTAGACGAATTTTATATAAATTGTTAACAAATTTGAAAGGGCGGCAACCAATATCTAGGGAAAACCCCAAACGATTCAATAGGTTGCGTAGTATTCTAGGAGCGTTGAAATTTTCAAAGGCCGGCCAAAGCGCTCAATTTTTATTGCTGGATGCTCATTCGAAGCTGGTGTTGCATGGGTTAGAAAGTGGGCGTAGAGTTGTTCCACAAGTAATTCCTTGAACGTATCTATGAAGCCTCCACTGACTATCCCAACATGTGTCAAGGAATTTTGCCGACTTAATCGCGAGAGCTTTTTGCCAAGTGCTTCGGATGCAAAGCTCGATGATTTAGTCGTCGGTCAAACAATGCTGGTACTAGACCTTATTTCGGAAAAGCAGGGGCGGCTTCAGAGGTCTATTGCGAGACTCTCAAGTATTCACAAGCACTCAAAAGCGCTTGATCACTCGTCGTTCAAATCACTGGTGGCCTTTTTGACCGAGGCTGGTCTTGTAGATGCGTCAACGAGTGATTACCTGATTACCCGCGCGTCTGACCTGCGTGAATCGGATCTCCCACTTTCTGTGTAGTCGCTGACAGTAGCCTGCTGAGCGGAGTTTTAAGCGCTTCATTGACCCAGTTCGAGTCCACTCAGTCTTTGAGCCGATGCCGGCTTTGTGCGCGGATGGCTATTTTTAAATGCACGCGCAAAGAGTGAGCAACCTTAATTCACTCGCCCAAAAACCGTCATTTTTGACAGTTGCGGCACCTTCAACTCGCGGAAAAAGCACAAGCGTCAAAAGTCTTGACGGTTGATGTCCCAATAGTTCTAAACTATTTGCTTTCAGTAGTTTTTTGTAATTACTGAGTATGCTACTCCTATACTACAAAGCCAGGTTTATATGACCTAAGCTGTTGATTTATATAAATAAAAGCTAATTGCTACCAGTGTTCACATGGCAGGGGTCACAGGTTCGAACCCTGTACCACCCACCAGTAATTAGTTAAGTAAATCATGCACTTAGGAGCAATCTTGGGTGCTTTTTTTACGCCTCAAAGTAGTACAAACACGCTTTACTACCTTTGTTATGTTTCCACGCTGGTTTTGTTAGGTTTCTGAGGCTACTTTGCAATTTGACACGGATCTATTTGTATTTGCTGGTAAACCAGCGGTAAACGCCAAAGGCGCCTTGAACGCAAGCTCGGCCAACGTGAACATCGACGATATGTTCAACAGTCCCGATGGCCTTGTCTTACGCCGGTATTCACTCCCGCAAGAAATCGCTAGTATTGAAGAGGAGTTGATTTTCCCCAGAACACGCGGTAGGAGAATGCCGTGTAGGCGACGATGATTGGTAATACGATGACGACACCGTAAAAAATCACCATCAGTGCCTCCGTTGAGCTGGCTGCTTGCCAAAAGTTGAGCTGATCAATGACGAGCCAAGGGAAGAGGCTGTAGCCAAGACCGTACGATGAAAGCAAAAAAATACCAAGTGTTGCCATGAATGGCACTGCGACACCGTATTGATTGCCTTCGCCGAGCCGCAGTGGAAGGCGCTCCAAGCTACGGGCGATAATGAAGAAGAGCACTGCTGTCATGACCGGGATCGGGAATAGCATCACGATATTCGGAAAGCTAAACCACTTTTCGAAAATGCGTGCGCTCGCCCAGGGAGTTCCCAGGGAAATCGCAATGACGCCGATGGCGGTCAGTGCCAAGCTGCGTTTCGCCCACTGGACAGCGTTTAGCTGTAACGTACCTTCTGTCTTCATGATCAGCCAGCTTGCGCCCAACAGCCGATATGCGGCAATCAGCGCGATACCGATAATCCCGCTAAAAGCGTTGCCAAATGCAGTGTTTTGAAAGCCAATTATGAGTTGACCCAGCATGAAACCCTGTGACCATGAGGCGACGAGTGAGCCAGCGTAAAACGCCCGGTCCCACCATGGGCGGTAAGGGGCCTTCGCTTTGACGCGGAAATCGAACGCTACACCGCGTAAGGTAAGGGCTGCGAGCATGATAGCAACTGGTAGGTAAAGCGCACCTAGTATTGCGCCGTGTGCCAACGGGAAGGCAACCAAGAGAACGCCTACTCCCAAGACCAACCAGGTTTCATTGGCATCCCAGAAGGGGCCAATAC
>Ga0255752_10000961_pt1 | contig 34765 bp, 42 predicted proteins | sample 011ome_25_FD_179952 | JGI IMG/M metagenome (GOLD analysis project Ga0255752, IMG submission 179952) | Coastal salt marsh microbial communities from the Groves Creek Marsh, Skidaway Island, Georgia - 011512CT metaG (version 2) | ecosystem: Environmental > Aquatic > Marine > Intertidal zone >... | reverse complement strand
CTGTATTCGCTGGTGTTCGTAACCCAGCCTATGGTGGGGCAGGCTCCAAACGATGCTGAGTTCTTTAAGTTAGTGAACCCAATTGCCACCTTTATAGTCGGCGCTCTGTCTGGCATTATGGTCGGCACTAAGGGTAGCAAGAAGGAGGGTGAGTGATGCTAGGCGCACTGATTGGTCCAGTTACCGGCCTGCTTGATAAGTTCATTGAGGATAAGGATCAGAAAAATGCACTTGCTCATGAAATTGCCACTATGTCTGAGAAGCATGCGCAAGAACTTGCAATGGCTCAGATCGACGTCAACAAGGCAGAAGCTGCTTCAGGCTCTATTTTTAAAGGCGGATGGCGACCTTTCATTGGGTGGGTTTGCGGTTTTGCTTTTGCTTACCATTTTATTCTTCAGCCCATTCTTCTCTTCGGGGTTGCTGCTGCCGGAATATCTATTCCATCTCTTCCTGAGTTTGATATGAGCCAGATGATGCCTGTTTTGCTTGGCATGCTTGGCTTGGGTGGACTGCGTACTTTTGAAAAGCAAAAGGGTATAACAAAGTGAGGTGATATATGGTCTGGTTGCCTGTAGCTTTTGTCTGTTTGACAAACAATGTATGCTCGTTTTATAACGGCAACCTATCCATATCGCAGGAGCAATGCGACACCCAAAACAAGATTGCAGTAAGAGCCATGCAAACTGACGCCGATGTAAAAGCCTATCAGGTGGACTGCATCGAAATTAAACCCAAATCAACGGACTCTCTATGAAACTAACCGCGAACTTCTCTTTAGCCGAAATGACCAAGAGCGACACCGCTCTGCGTCTGGATATGGACAACACCCCCGGGGAAGCAGAAACTGCAAACCTGACCGCTCTGTGCGAGTGCGTTCTTCAGCCCGTGCGCAATCACTACGGCATGGGTGTTAAGGTCAACTCCGGCTTCCGTCACCCCAACGTAAACGCGAAGGTAGGCGGCTCCAAAACTTCTGACCACTGCAAGGGCATGGCTGCGGACATCGAGATTCCCGGTGTGGCTAACGCTGACCTTGCCAAGTGGATTGTTGAGAATCTTGAATTCCGTCAAGTCATCCTTGAGTTTTACACCCCCGGCATCCCTGATTCAGGTTGGGTGCATGTTAGCTACAACCCTGCCGACAACAAGAAGCAGGTACTCACTGCTACCAAAAAAGACGGTAAAACAGTATACTTACCCGGACTTGTTGCTTAAGAGTTACACATGCCATTACAAGCCATCAAAATCAAGCCCGGTATCAACCGAAGCGGAACTGCCACTTCTACAGAAGGCTATTGGTATGATGGCGACAAGATTCGTTTTCGTCTCGGAAACCCTGAGAAGATCGGTGGCTGGGTAAAGGATAACGGCGAGCATGGCTCTGGCCCCACGCCCCCTGCTGGCGCTTTCTGGGGGGTCTGTCGGTCTCTGTGGAATTGGGTTTCTCTCAAGGGCCGCAACTACCTTAGTCTGGGTACGCATCTCAAGTTGTATGTACAAGACTCATCCGATGGTGACCTGTACGACGTAACCCCCCTTCGACGTACCGCAACGGGTACGGCCACTTTTGCCGCTACTTCAGGCTCTAGTGTTATTACAGTAACCGATGCGGGGCATGGCGCTCAGACGGGTGATTTCGTACTATTTAGCTCCGCCGCGAGTCTTGGCGGTAACATCACTGCGACTGTACTAAATAACGAATACGAGATTACCTATATCAGCAGTAGTACGTACTCTATAGATGTGGGCGTTGCGGCTAACGCAAGTGATGTTGGTAATGGTGGCGGCTCAACTGTTGCCGCCTATGAAATAACTACAGGTAACGAGTACTACGCAACGGCTGCTGGTTTTGGTGCTGGTGGCTGGGGCGGTGCAACTACGGGTTTTGCAGCTACTGGCTGGGGAGAGTCTGCGGCTACTGGTGTGGGTGTTAACTTGCGCTTGTGGTCTCAGATTAACTATGGCGAGTACCTGATATGTAACCCACGGGGCGGCGCTCTGTATATGTGGGTGCCTTCCGCTACGCCAAGTAGTTTCCAACGCGCTCAGGTTCTTTCCTCTACAAACACAAATACGCAAGACGGAACCGCCTACTGGACGACAGATTCTAGCTGTCCTAGTCTTTGTAATATTGTCCACGTGTCAGACTCGTCACGCTTTGTAATTGCGTTTGGTTGCAATGACTACGGCAGCGCTACTTTAAACCCATTGTTAGTTCGTTGGTCCGACCAAGAAGACTACGGAACGTGGGCACCTGCAATCACTAACCAAGCGGGCAGCTTCACACTGTCAGCAGGGTCACAGATTGTCTCGGTTCGCCCGCAACGCCAAGAAATTTTGATCTTTACCGACGCGGCGCTGTACTCTATGCAGTACCTTGGCCCACCCTATGTGTGGGGCTTTAACCAGTTGGGGTCGAACATCTCGATCATTTCCCCCAATGCCGCAGTTACAGCGTCAAACGTTACGTTCTGGATGGGTATCGACAAGTTCTATATGTACGATGGTCGTGTGCAGACGCTCCCCTGCACGGTATGGCAGTATGTATTTAACAACATTAGCGGTGAGCAGAACTACCAAATTTTCTCTGGTACAAACGAGGGCTTCAACGAAGTCTGGTGGTACTACTGCTCGGCTGGGTCTACAACCGTAGATCGATATGTCATTTTTAACTACGCCGATCAAGTGTGGTATTACGGCAATCTTTCCCGTACTGCTTGGCTGGACAGCCCCCTGCGACACTACCCAACAGCTACGGGATATGACGGGCAGGTCTTCTACCATGAGAACGGTGTGGATGACGGCTCAACTAACCCACCGTCTGCAATCAGCTCCTACATCCAAAGCGCCAACATTGATATTGATGACGGCTACAAGTATGGGTTTGTATGGCGTCTGCTGCCTGACTTGAAGTTTGACGGCTCTACCGTAAGTGCGCCTGAAGTTACATTTGATTTGCTCCCTGCAGATAATCCCGGTTCTGGATACGGCACCGAAGGTGGTGGCGATGTTGTGAGTGCTAATAACTATAGTGCCACACGCCAGTACAAGATTCAGCGGTATACCCAGCAAGTCAATGTCCGCCTGCGCGGGCGTCAGATGGCGCTTAAAGTTTCCTCTGAAGGTGTCGGCACCCAGTGGCAGGTGGGTAACCCCCGCATAGATATTCGTCAAGACGGGCGTAGGTAATGGCTACCCGTATCCGCCCAGTAGCTCAGCCGCGATTACCCTCGGCCCCGCTGACGTATGCTGCGCAGTATCACGAACAGTATTCCAATATCCTGCGGTTGTTCTTTGAGCAGCTTGTTAATATCGTGGCGTCGCTTATTGGGCGTAATGGCGGGCAGTACGTAGAGTGTCCCAACGGCCTATTCTTCAATACTGGCGAACAGTTTTTTGCGGTAGTCAATACTGCGTACCCCGTTGCCTACAACCAAACGTATTTAAATAATGCAGTCGCATTGCAGTCAGGTAGTACGTCTCGAATTCAAGTAGACGTTAGCGGTATCTATAATTTTCAGTATACGGGGCAGGCTATAAGCGAAAACTCAAGCGCCAAGAGCATATATCTGTGGATTAAACGCAATGGGGTAGACATCGGGTATTCCACTCGGGCAAATACAATATCCGCAAATAACCAGTATTTAGAGCTGCAGTGGGCGTTTAACATTGATCTGCAGGCTGGAGACTATATTGAGCTCGAAGTATCTGTCACCGACACCGCGTTACATCTCCATGCAGAAACCGCAACTGCCCCACATCCCGGCATCCCATCGTCGGTTATGACGGTAAATTACATATCGCCATTGCCAGACACATTGCCGACACCTCCTTAACTTTGTAAAATACAGCCATGAATAACCTACACCCAATTGCGCAGGCTGTCCAGTCGCAAGGACGCAACAACGATACGCAACTTGTCCACATGACTCCCGGCGAAGTGCAAGGCTTGCAGGCACTAGCTAAAGCGCATGGTGGGTCTCTAAGTATTAACCCTGAGACGGGGCTGGTAGAGGCGGGCTTCTTGGAGTCTATTCTCCCAACGATTGCTGGTGCGGGTTTGATGATGATTCCCGGTATGCAGCCGATGGGCGCCGCGTTGATTACGGGATTAGGTGCTACTGCGCTAAACGGCGGCGATCTGGGTAAAGGTCTAATGGCTGGCCTCGGCGCTTGGGGCGGTGCTGGTATGGCGAGTAGTTTGGGAATCGGTGCCGCTGGAGCGGCAGGTGGGCTTGGGTCAGGGGTTACCGCAGCTCCCGCAGCAAATGCTTCTTTAGAAGCGGCAAATATTGGTGCTAATGCGGCCAGTCCAGCGAATTTCTCACTTGTCGATGGCGCTAGCAAATCTGGAATGGGCTTAAACGCAGCATCTCACAATGCCATGGCTGGGCCAAGCTCGTTTGCTATTGCACCGCCCGCGGCTCCAGTCACACCACTAACACCTATGCCCACAGCCGCAGGTTCGGTTCCAGCTAGTCCATACGCGCTCTCCAGCCAGCCCACCATGATGGATAAACTTGGCTCGGGGCAGTTCTGGAAAGATAACTGGCAGTCCGCTGCCGCTGCCGCTGCTCCCGTGGCTATGGACCTGATGGGCCAGAAAGATACTATTGCCCCCAAGGATAACGAGCAGTTCCAATACGACTACAACCCCGGACGCGTCTCTGAGGCAGATTTGGCAGCACAACGGGCCGCAAACCCCAAAGGGGAGCTGCAATACTTTAAGCCCTCATATGGCCCCCGACGTACCGTGCAGGTAGCTCAAGGCGGTATTCTTGGCTATGAAAACGGTGGCCCTATAGGTGCTGTTGAACCGGTAGGGATAAATACCCCCCAATCAATGGATCAGTCATATTTTAAAGATATGGCTACAGGTACGCTTAAAAACGCAGCTATAAGCAAACTGGGGCAGGCTCTTGGGCTTTCTCCGCAGGCTATGGCGCTGGGTATGGCGGCTAAAGGTATTTACGGATTCTTTAATCCGGAGAACCCCGCAGCTCCAGTAATGACTGGGAGTGACTTCCCTTCAGTTCCCGGACAAAATCCAAGTGGTGATTCAGGCAGTGTCACCGCCGACCCCACCGGAGCAACAGAAACTTATGGAGATGTAAGCCAAGGTACGCTATTTGCCCAAGGTGGTATTGCTGGTTTAGCTGCTGGCGGTATGGCTAAAGGCGGCTTTGTTGTCCCTGCCGACGTTGTCAGCGCTTTGGGTAATGGCAGCACGGATGCCGGTCTGCGTACACTTCAGCTCAAGTTGGGGTCAATCAAACCCATCAAAGGCAAGGGCGACGGGCTAAGCGACTCTATCCCTACCAGCATTGACGGTAAACAACCCGCTCGCGTTGCGGATGGTGAGGCCTATATTGACCCTAAAACCGTGGCTAATATCGGTGGTGGGGATGCTAAGAAGGGCGCGCAGAAACTGTACGCTATGATGGATAAGATTCGGCAGCAAGCCCATGGTAAAAAGACTCAGCAGCGTAAAGTAGATCACCGTAAAGTCGTGTAATGCAAATCCAACGCGTAGATATATCGCATGTGAATCAAGTTTGGCCGTTGGTCGAACAGTTCATTGCGAGCGCACTAGAGCACTCAAAAGGCGATTACACCGTAGAGCAGGCCCAAACGCTTGTATCTATGGGCTATTGGACTTTAATAGTTGCTGTCGATGAGGCTGGCGTTCAGGGCGCAGCTACTGTATCATTCAGTAATCGCCCTAACGACCGGGTAGCTTTTATTACGACTATTGGTGGCAAACTAATTTCCAATGCGGATACGTTTGCGCAACTGAAGCAGGTTTTAGCATCTACCGGTGCTACATATATTGAAGGCGCGGCGCGTGAGTCTATCGCCCGTCTGTGGTCACGGTATGGCTTTGAAGAGAAATACCGAATTGTAGGAGTAAGAATATGAGCGGTGGCGGTGGTGGCGGTAATGCTACACAAACTCAAGTAGTCGATGTACCAGAATGGGCGAAACCGTATGCCAAAGAGGGGCTAGGACAAGCGGCTGCCTTAACTGATATTGAGCAAAATCCGTATCAGACATACAGCGGCGACCGACAGGCTGACTTTACTGGGCTTCAGACTAAAGCGTTTACGGGCGCAGAAAGTATGGCTCCGTCGGCGGCTATGGGAACTGCTGCAAACATGGCGGGACAGGCGGGTCTTGGGGCGTTAGGTGCCGGGTCGAGCTTTAACCCATATCAAACAGGCCAATTTACTGGGCAGACCGCGCAAGACTACATGAACCCCTACATGCAGAATGTAGTGGATATTCAAAAGCGCGAAGCACAACGCTCTGCTGATATTGCTGGTACTCAACGTGCGGGTCAGGCTACTCGCTCTGGGGCATTTGGCGGGTCACGCCAAGCCATTATGGAAGCGGAAGCTGGACGTAATCTTCAGCAACAACTTGGCGACATTCAGGCTACCGGGCAACAGGCAGCATACCAAGATGCTGCGAGCCGCTTTGCTCAAGAACAACAACTGCGTGAACAGTCTCGTCAATACGGCGCTGGCTTGGGTATGCAGGGTTATCAGACTGCGCTTACAGGTGCGGGTCAACTGGCTAACATCGGTCAGCAGACTTTCGGTCAAGAAATGGACATCAACAAGCTGCAGCAGCAATACGGCACGCAGCAACAGGCGTTCCAGCAACAGGGCTTGGATACACGGTATCAGGACTTCCTGAATCAACAACGCTACCCATATCAACAGCTCGAGTTTATGAACTCTATGCTGCGCGGCACCCCCATGGGCACTGTGTCATCTATGTACCAAGCGGCACCCAGCCAGTTATCTCAGTTGGCGGGTATTGGCACTGCTGCGTACGGCGTGAGCCAGATGAAAGAAGGCGGCGAGGTTCAAGGATATGCTGTAGGTGGCGGTATCACTGGTTTGCTTAAAGACGAGCAGTTGCAGCAACGCACTCAGATGCCAACCGTATCCATGCTAGCTAAAATGGCTGCGCAGGACGAACTCCAAGCGCGCGCTCAAATGCGAGCCGGTGCTACGGCGCAACAAGCTCCCCAAGGAGACCAGCCTTCAGTAGCCGACGAATACATGGCGTCTCGTGGTATTGCAAACTTGCCCACTGACGAGATCAACATGGCAGGCGGTGGTATTTTGGCATTTGCAGGGGGCGGCGACGAAGGTAAGAAACGTTACATGCCTCTGTGGGAACGTGCAGAAAAGCAACGCCTTGAGAAAGGCAGCATTTACTCTCCAGATTTTGGCACGCCTATTGACGACCGCCAAGCCGCACTTGACGCACGAAAGGCCGAAGAAGCTGCTGCTCGAGAGACTCCAGCTTGGGAATCAGATTTCTACCCACAGGGCCAAGGCGAAGCGTGGGATGCAATAGGCGACGCGCTAATGTATAGCTCCGACAAAGCCGCTATGGAGAAACGAGCCACGGAAAAAGCCTCAGCGGTGGAGTCTAACGCTTCAGATGCTTTACGCGGTAAGAGCCGTAAGGACAGCCGCGCCGCTCGGAAGGCGAAAGAGGACAAACGCCCACCTGTTGCACAGCCTCAACAAAGCAAAACGGCTCCAGCGGCAGCGGCAGAAGCAAAACCACGGCCAGTAAGTGCGGCCACTGCGGGTACCGCCCCTGCGGAGTCGGGACTGAGTCTTGCGCAAGTGCAGGCCATGCACCGAGGCGACCCATCAACTCGTCAAGCGTACATCGACCAAATGGACTTGGCTAACGCTGCGAGGGAAGATACCTTTAAACAGGGTATTGCAAACATTAAGCGCGATCAAGAAGCACTGGGCGAGTACGGCACCGAGCGTGAGGCTAAGCTCAAAAAGCAGGAAGAAGGACTGGCGGGTCTGGAGAAACGCAATAAGAGTATGGCGTTCATCGAAGCAGGTCTGGCAATTATGTCTGGCAACTCGGCTAATGCGTTTGAGAATATCGGTAAGGGCGCGCTGGTCGGCACCAAGGCATACCGCGAGGGTATGGATAAGATCGATGCTAAGCGCACTAAGCTAGATGAAGCCTTCATGAATCTGTACGACATCCGTCGTGGTGAGAAGGTTGCTAATAAGAAAGAACTTCGCGCTGCTGAAAACGCACTCGAGACCGCAAAAGCTGATAGTGCTAAGACAATGGCGGATGTTACCGGAAAACTATTTGACGCCGACCGGGCCGACTCTAGAGCTGCCATTGATACATACACCAAGATAAAAGAAGGCGAGTTGGATCGTGCATCACGCGAGCAAGTTGCCAACATCGGTGCGAATGCCACAATGTCTGCCGCGAAATACAGGGCTAGCACATTGACGGAATACCAAAGATCACAACTGCGTAACCAAGCAGCGAGTGAAGTAGATAAGGCACTGGCGAAAAACGTCCGGCTTCAGATGCAAGCCGCAAAAGACCCCTCTATTCGAGACCGCATGATCGAGAAAGCCTATAACGAACGTTTAAACGCCGCGGGGGCTAGTGGTGGACAAGCCGATGCTGGGGGCGTTACAATGAACTTTGACGCGCAGGGGAACCCCATTTAACCCCCTGCGGAAACCCACGAAAGTGAGACTTAAATGGCGATTACCGCAAGACTGGCGGATGGACGAACCCTTCGATTCCCCGATGGTACAGACCCCGCAGTTATACAACAGACAGTTAAACGCGTAATCGCCGAGAGTCAGGGGCCAACACAGCCAGAAGTACCGCAAGAAGATCGTGAAGGTTTTGGTGCTGCCGCTGCAGCATCTTTGGCGCGTATGGAGGGCGAACGCGCGCTCGTCAAAGGTAAATCGGGCCTAATTAGCGAAGACGAGGCGATGCGCATATACAACGCGCAGAAGGCCGAAGCGGAACGTTTATTCACCCCGACGGACGATACCTTCTCGTGGCGCGGGCTTAAAGAGTTGGCTGGCGGCTCCCTGCCGTATATGGCTGCTCCCGTTGCTGCTGGCGTCGCCGGGTCTGTTGTAGGTACCCCCGCAGTGGGTATCGGTGCGTCGTTCGTTACCTCGGCAGCACAATTCTCTGGCTCCAACTTGGCGCGCCAGATCGATGAGGGTAAATCTCTACAAGAAGCCTCTGGCGGAAAAGCCATTGCCGCAGCTATCCCAATGGCGGCCTTAGATACGTTTGCGCTAGGTAAAATTCCCGGCGTCCGTCAGATTCTGGGCCGTGCCGGTATTGAAGTGTCAGAAGATGCTGCCGCAGCTATTGCCCGTAAGGGTGTCGCTCATGCCGCAATGGACTACACAAAGGCAACGGGCAAAGCCCTGACCTACGAAGGTGCCACTGAGGCTGGACAACAGTTCTTTGAGCGTTTACAAGCCGGACTAGATATTGCTGACGAAGCTGCACGAAAAGAATACTACGACAGCTTTATTGGTGGTGCGGTCTTGGGTGGTGCGCTTGCTCCTGCCGGTCGTTACGTTGAACGCCGTGGAGCCCAAAAAGATGTTGAGGCTAAAAAAGAAGACGAGAAGCGCGTAGCTCTTGAGGATCAAATAATTACTGCGCAGCAAGAGGAAGAGGCGTTAGCCGCCGCTCAGGATGTTGACCCAGAGACCCCTGTTAATGACTTGCTACGGGAGCGCTCACAACTCCTTATTTCAGGTAACACTGACCCAGTAACCCTTGCGCGCATTAAAGCGCTTGAGCAAGTTATTAACCCTCAAGTTCAAGGCGACATCAATACCCTCGAGGAAGACCTCTTTGGGGAGTTTGTACAGCCTACCGAAGCGCCCGCAGCCGAAACTGAAGAAGCACCCACCCTGACCAAAGCGGAGCGCCGTCTCCAGCGACAGGAAGCGGTAGATGCTGGGCAGATGGAACTACCCCTTCGCCGCACACCGGCTGGGCAGCCAACGACTACCCCAATACCCGTACCGGAACCAGTTGCCCCCCTGCCAGAGGGCGCGCTGTCTATGAAAGACATTGAGGACACAAACGTCCCAATGAAGACTTCCCGTGGTTGGTTCAACGAAAACGTAGTAGGGAAAACCCCAGAAGAAGTACAGGCCCTTGTTACTGCCGACCCTTCTTTAATTGAGGGTAGAGGGCAACGCGCCCGGGTGCTTCGTGAGATACTTGCACCTAAACCCCCAGCATTTGAGGAGGCCTCACGTGGACCTGAAACTGCTACTGGAACCCAACTCGAGTTCGGATTTCCTACTGGACCCGCAGATGCCGAACCTGCCGTTTCTGAACGAGCAGCAGATCAGCCAAGCGTGGGCATACCTGACGTTCCTGCCGTCGAGGAGCAGCCCGGAATGGCTGGAGTATCCGGACCCCCCGCAGAGCCTGCAGCACCTGAACAACCGGGAGTGGTCGATACTGGATTACCTGCTGGAGATGGAGCTCCACAACCTAAGTCAAGCAGAAAACGTACACTAAAGCCAGTTCGCGCTGAAGAGATAACTGTTGGGGACGAGCTAAAGAGCTGGCGCAATATCCGATCTCGTGTAAAGACCCCCGGTGCCTTAGTTGGCAATGCGGAGGTAGAGGCTTTCCTGCACGCAGTTGATAATGAAGACCATGTCGGCGCGAGGGCCGCACTGGATGACGTAGCGCGAGTCCTGCGTAGCCTACCTAAAGGGGGCAACCAAGCTGCGCGTGCGTTTGTCGAGTACATGAATAAGCGTACTCAGGGGGAGTTTGACCGCATCCTGACCGCCTCGTTTGACCGTATTAGGGAAATCCCTAGTGCGCCAGCGCCAGTGCAAGACACGGAAGCGCAAGACCGGACACGCCGCAAACCGACCATTGATAAGAAGTATCTTGAGCCTGTGCGTATCACGAAGGATAACCTCGTCGTACGGGGTAGCCAGCGCCTGCTTGTCCCTATGGATGATGCAACCGCTAAGAAATATCTGGCAGAGCGCACACTCGGTAAGTTGGAAGAGGCCGTTGAGCCAGCACCCACACGCCAAACGCCTCAAGCTGGCCAGAAGGAATTGGACTTCACCGCGAAACAGCCTGAGCCTAAAAAGCCTGAGCCTAAGAAGCCTGAGCCTAAGAAGCCTGAGCCCGTGGTAGAGAAGAAGCCTGAGCCCGTGGTAGAGAAGAAGCCCACCAAGCAGCCGTGGATGGAGAAGATAGCCTCTAACTTTAAGGGCGGAGCTCGAGTAATTCCTGTGTCTGATACTTTGGCGCTAGCTATGGTATCTGCTGACAGCGGGCGCACCGTTATTATCGGTACGAAACTAAAACCAAGTGCTCCTGACTCGTTCTCCCCAGACAGGTTTATACACACGACTAGCGACCTGTCCAACGGTACGAGCAAGGACTTCACCGCTGATGAAACCGCGCAGTTGATGGAGGCGTACGGTAAGCTAGCTAAAGAGCGTTCGGACTTGGATGCGAAGTACCCAGAGGGTAAGTTCCCTGCTGATTCAAACATCATCACCTCCCCCAAGACCGCCGAGTATGCGGGTTATATCCGTGGTTTGGTGCAGCAGTTGGGGCTTGGGGATAAACGTCTCTATGTGTTTATGGGCGGCGAATCTCGCAGCGACCCGATGGCGCTTGGCATAACCCCGCATTTCGAGCGGCTTGATAACTCACTCGGTGATACAACAGCGCGCTTTGCCATGATGACCGATCGCCCTAACGTCGGAGCGCTCGTACTTAACGAAGAGCAAATTGCTAACAAGAGCAAGCAGGAAATACTGGAGACTATCGCTCACGAAATTGGGCACATGGTCGAACACATGGCGCTGGCGCATGCAACCCCAGAGACTAAAGCGGCTTTAGAGAAAGCCCATAGAGCATGGCTGCAACAACAAAAAGGTGCGTCTATCCGCGACTTGGTTGAGGCTTTACGCAACCGTGAAATTGCCCGCTCTACTCTTGAAGGCGCGCAAATGGATGTCAGTCTCCCTGCGGAGCGTGTGAGTAACTATAGGTACCTCACCTCATTCTCTGAATGGTTCGCAGATAACGTATCTCGCTGGGCTACCACCGATGAGAAACCCGTCGGATTGGTTGAAAAGTTCTTTGCCGATGTAGCGAAGCAGTTGCGCAAGCTGGCTAGTATTGTTACAGGTAAGCGTTTCCTGCCAGACCGTGAGGTGGTTAGATTCCTCCGTAATATCGGCCCGATGGACGCCGTGTCACTGGACACCAACTTGCTAGGTACCAAGCCAGTTACGTCGGACCTGAACCCCTCCATTGATGCAATCGTAGCGTCAAGTGAACTTGCGCAGGCGCAGCCCGGACCCGTTAAGCGCGCCATGTCTTTGATGGTTGATGCTTTCAGTGATACCGCAGGAATCGACTTCGCGGATAAATTCCGAACACTAACTGTTGACACTGCCGCCTCCGCGGAACGTCGCTTGAATGTGTTGTTTGACGGCGCGGTGCGGTCCTCAAAAGGCATCTTGAACCCAATGGGGCTGTACCGTCAGGCGCAGGATACGACTAAACTTTTGCTGGATTGGTTTATTGATGGCTCCCTTGTAAAAGACAAGACGACGGGTCTATATAACACCGAGCAGAGCAAGACCTCCATGAAGTCCGTGCTGGGTAAGGTAGACGCGTGGGGTAAAGCTAACGGGTACTCATTTAAAGAGGCATACAACACGTTATCTAAAGTGCTTGAAGCCAAGCGTCTAGACGCTCTGCGGAAAGAGAACCAACTCAGAAAAGCCAAAGGCGAAGAACCATTCGGTATTAACAAGCTGTCAAACAAAGACAAGCGGTCCGCTGATGCGCAGATCGATGAGATGTTGGCATTTGCAGCAAAGCATGATGCGGAAGTTAAGGCTATCCAGTCTGAGATGGACCAAATACGTTTTGGCCTGATTGACGGCATGGTATCTACTGGACGGCTGTCTGCTGCGGATGGTACTGCATGGAAAGAGGCGACTGACTATATTCCGTTTGATCGGTTGTCCGCCTTTGACGAGAAGTTCCGCACGCAGAAACGTGCGGGTAAGGGTATATCCCAGCTCGGTAAAATCCCAGAATTTATTGGTTCAGACAGCCGCGAAGTCGGTAACACCTTTGATAACTTTGTGAAGACCGCGGGGTGGATGATTGAGCAGACGTTGAAGCAAGATGCCAACACATCTACTCTCAAGATGCTGGAGCGGCTTGGCCAAGCGACCAGCCGTAAGTCTAAAACTGGTATCTCTGACGCAAAACTTGTGTCCGCGTATGACAAGGGTGAGCAGGTTTACTACGAGCTACCTTCTCGCTGGGATGTCATGGCGTTTAAGGACCTCGCCCCACCAAAAGGTGCGCTGGTTAACTTCCTCGCGGGCTTCTCAAACATTTTGCGAACCGCCATTACGTCTCTGCCTCCGTTCGCGGTTCGTCAGGTCGTAAACGACATTCAGCGTGCGTATGCTACATCCGGTGTCGAGAAGCCTTTGAAGCTCGTGTACCCCGCCATTCGTAATTTCTTAACGATTAGTGGATACGAGTTGATGGGCAAACGCCATCCTTCCGTGCGAGAGTTCGGCAAAAAAGGCGTCATTGGTGATTATGACTTCAACACTCGTGACCCCATGGCCTCTATTTTGCATGACCTCGGGTACCAAGCTCGTGGGAAATTGTTCGGTCTACCACTAAAAGAAATGATGCACCGGCTGGAAGGTATCACCCGCGCGTCTGACTTGGCGGTCCGTAAGGCGATATACGACCAGACCATGCGCGAGAAGAACGATAAGCTCTTGGCTACTACTCGCTCGCGCGAATTCATTAACTTCCGTAGGCGAGGGGCTGGTAGTGTGTTGCCTGCTTTGGCTAGCACCATCCCGTTCTTTAACGCGTACCTGCAGGGTATGGACGTACTGCTTCGTGCCGCTACTGGCAAATCAGCCGCTGCTGGACTAAGTAAAGCCGCCGCGAAGCGCATGTTCTTCACCAAAATAACGCAAATGACCGCGTTCTCGACAATCTATGCCATCATGTCGTCCGGCGAAGATTACTACGACGAGGCGAGTCTTTTAGTTCGCCATAACAACTGGATGCTACCCGGCGGAATTAAGCTCCCCGTACCAGAAGAACTGGGCGCAATCTTCAAGGTGCCTGCGGAGATGATGGTCGAGTACTTCATGCGTAACGGCACGAAAGAGGAGATGGAAGCCGCCGACGCAACCTTTACTGCTTTGAAGTATGCGTTTGCTCAGTACGCACCAGTTGGCGGGCGTATGACTCCAATCCCCGCTGCTATTAAGCCTGTCATTGAGGCAGTAACAAACTACTCGTTCTTCACCGGGCGAGAGCTTGAGGGCGTCTACCAACGTGGGCAGCTCCTGCCGTCACAGCGTACACGTGCTAACACCAGCGAACTGGCTAAGGCGATCTCAAAGTTCACGGAGTCTATCGTCGGAGAGAACAACGCCATCTCCCCAATCATGATCGACAACACGCTGCAGGGATACTTCGGCTCCGTTGCCGGTATGGTTACGATGTTTACAGACCAACGGATTAACCCTGATCGTATGGATCGCCCCATACAGAAGTATTGGATGCTTAGCAACTTCTTGTACGACCCAATTGGTACCCGCCGTTTGGATGAGTTCTATGAGCTGCGCAGCAAGACTTTTGGGGTGAAAGGTACGTTGGAGAAGTTGGCCAAGGAAGACCTTGATGCCGCGGTTAAGTTTGCGGATGAACATGTAAACGAACTCACGCTCGCGCAGGGTATCGGCTCGGCACTGGCACAACTTTCTGACACGCGTAAATACAAGAACTACTTAAACTCCAGTCTTGCTGCACAAGAAATGAGCCAAGAAGAGCGCAAGACAATCATGGAAGAGGTACGCCGTATGGAGCAGGAGCTGGTAGGTTGGCTACGTGAAGTCCAAGCGGACATGAACAAAGCTAAATAACCCGCCAGACGCGCACACCGTAGAGTCCGTATTCACAACGATTGCGGGTCTCTACGCGTATGCGTAGCCATCTAGTGTACGGACGGAGCGCCTTCTGCACGTCTTCTGCTTGCGCAGTTGTAGGCAAGAAAAACGACGAGCCCGGTGCCAGCTTGTCCCACATGATGTAGAAAGTCACCCCGAGAAACGGGAACACGTTAATGTCCTCGCTCGGGATGTCCGGTTTCTCAGAGGGCTTGGTCTTCGTTGAACGCCGTCGATTCGATGCCAATTGCTGCTCCATCGAAAATGTAACACCGCACGGCAATACCGCTCATACTACCCAGTGCCCCGGCTCCAAGACGAGTTGGGTGAGACTTGCCGTCATGCTTCATATAGTTCAGCTTGGTCAGGTTCGCTACCGCCCGCTTAACGTCCACTGAACGACTGGCGAAGAACTTGCGGAACTCTGACACCGGTATAGCCAGCTCGTGACTTTCTGGGTCATACCGCATCTTCAAGTCCCCCTTGGGCATCATCGCGGGGCGCTGAGGTAAACCCCCTGCTGGAGTGTATGGCGCCACTAATGCGTTGTTGATATTGGCATGGATAAACTGAGCCAGCGTCTCCCGTGCTACGGCCACAGGGTCACTTACATCGGTACTGTGAACCAACTTACGCTGGGCGATTTCCACTTGCATGTATTGGTAGATACGCTTGATGTCAATGTCGTGCAGCCCCAACCGTTGTGCAATGAGCGCGCCGGTAAATGCAATCGTTAACAGGCATGAGTAGAACCGGTCACGCTGGTCCAACTTAAACTCACGGTCAACTTTCTTCTGCATGTCGGCCAGCATCTGCATGACCTTGTCCATGTTCTGAATGATGTACTCAATGTAGATTGGACCAGCCACGCCGTAGTTCGTGCTCAGCTTAGAGAACACCGCATCGATCTCCTCCTTGGTAGCGCCCATGTACACAGGTACATCCAACTGCAACACGCGGCGCAACTCACCGTCAGACATGTTCTTGTTCTGCATCAGCATGTCGATCACTGACGAGTTAGAAGACGTGATAGTAATGTTGCACCAAGTGGTTGTGTTCTGACGCAGAGTGTTGGACTGCGCGTTCATCCGGTTCTTGCCGCGACCATCAGTAACACCATATGCCATGTCTGAAATCATCTCAGGCGTGTCGTTACTAATCTCGTCAATCGTAGCCACGAGGCTGTTCAGCATGCCGACCAAATGGTTCTTGGATGCGTTTGTATCCCGTGGACGAATCAACAGTTCGTCAGCCGCACCGAAGATCGAGTTAGCTACCATCTGTGCCGTTGACTTACCTGCGCCTGACTCTGCGTTGTACAAGTGAACCAGAACGCCTTTAACGACTGGGTGATTCAACAGCTTCAACAAGGGCGAGCCAAACCCACAGAACAATGTAAACGCGTGCGCCTCTAGTCCAACTCGATCATAGAAGTTAGCGATGGTCTTCCACTCATCTAAGGTACCAGTTGGTTTAAATGCTGCCGCCATCTGCCTAGTGCCACTTGCGGGCGGAGCCAACTTTGTACCGCTTGCGGTGTACTCAAGGTCGCCAACAACGAAGCCGAGTTTGTCAGGAGTCCAGCCCATCTGGTGACGGGTCCGGTTGGCCGCATATTGTGACTGCAGGCGGCGCAATGAAGATGCAAAATATGCCATGAGTTCTTGAGTATGTTTGCCATAAGTAATTACACCATTACGGACCAACAGGTCGCGCAAGGTATCGGGCTTCATGATGTCTTTTACAGAACTGTAGAACCGGCGTAGACCGTCTTTGCGCATGTGCAGGTTGATGCCCACCATTTCGCCTTCGCCATCTCCGTTCGTATCAGAATCGTAAAACCGTTCAGTTAGATAGAGGTCGTCTCGGTAAATTTCAATCTCAGTCTCAGTCTCGCCGTCAGCGGCCTTGACCTTCTTAAACACCCCACCAGTCGCACCGCGGAAGTAAGGGTAGCCGTACGATGGGACGTTAATCTCCAAAGACACGTGCTCGTCATCTTCTGGTGCCGCAATAACGTATTCACCTTCCTCAGTGGTCGGGGCCTCGCTCACGGTCTTGCCCAGCATCAACGGGGTACTGCAGGTCTGCTTACATCCCTCACACGTGGCGCCGTAGTTTTCTTTGTACCAGCTACACAGGTACGGACCTTTCGTCTCCGCGGCTTTATCTTCCGTGGTCGATGGCTCGTAGTCTGGGTGCGGACTAGATAACTTATGGATAGCAATAACGCGGTCAGAGCAACGCGTAGCGATAGACAGCGCGGCCCTCCACAAGGGCTCCTCCAATGTCGCTGCTTCACGCAGTGCCTTATCAATCTGTGCACAGCCGTTGCCCTTGAGGCTAAGTTTCGCCAGCTTCTTAAACGAGCACTCGGGGTAGTCTCCAGCCAGTTCGCGTGATGTGGCATCCATGCCAAACATCTTTGCCGCGGATAAATCCACAGGCGGGGGAGGCAGAAGGTCCTGCAGGGTTTTAATATCTACAGGCTGCCCTTGCGTGATGATCTGTACTGGACGGCTCTGACCGTTCTTAAAGTTATTTGTACCCGGCACACGCAGAATACGAGCCGCGTCTGTGGTCACAGAAGGGTCGGCGTGCAAGGCTTGTTTACCACATAACTGTTTTAGAGAACGGGCCATTGGCTTCCACTCCTCAACAGTCACATCGCGGGTCAGCGGCCAGTATACGTGCAGGCCACCACCAGAATTTACAAGCGTAGGAGTGGGTAACCCCGTTGCCTTAAGGAACGCAGAGAGCGCTTTAGCGCCGTCCGCTTGGTCGATGTAGTCTTTCTTTGGTCCGCAATCAATATCAAGGAACAAGGCGCGAAGGAACTGGACATTGGGTACTTTACGCACGCCTTGGTCATCAAATGATGCCAGTGCAAAATACGCATCTACACCCGTAGAATTGTGCCCGTCCGCAACCGCCTCGATCTCCTCAACGGAATCGTGAAACGTCTGGTGAACCACACCACCGCGAATACCTACGGCGCAATATCGGCCACTCGTAGGTAAGATGGAGCGAAGAAAATCTGTCACATGCACTCTTTCAAAAAGAGGAAGAAAAGGGTGACACTAAGTGCCACCCCTTCGGACGACATCACTTGGAGTATCGGGAAATAAACTTCTCAATAGCCACAAGGTGAAGACGTGAGCGTGGAGCCGAACTGCCGGTCAGCCAGTTGTACACGGTTGCCCGAGTAACACCCAACTTGTCTGCCACGAATACTACGGGGTATTCATTTTGCAGGAGCAGAGCAGCCAAGGTCTTTGCAGGCTCAGTAAGAGCCGCACGTTCCACACGCCGCAAGAAATGGACGCTATGTCCACGCCCTGAGTTAGTCTTCATCGTCAGTCAACCACTGGCTCAAGACATCTTCCGCGGCCTTACCAGCTTTGGCGGGTTCAGCTTTTTGCTTCTGACGCATGACTGGTTCTTCCACGGGCTCGTCTGCGGGCTCTTCCACTTTAGCTTTCTTAGCCGGTATTGGAGCTTCTGCGAACGCCGCCGGTAATGCAGGTGCATTGTCCTTCTTAGCCGCAAAACGCAACTCCAATGCCGCACGGACATCATCAGTAGTGCTTTGAGCCTTGGCGGTATTCCACTCCTGCTCAGACAAGGGACGCACAGCACGGAACTTCAACACGGGCACTGCTTCGCTTGTATCGAAACGCGCTTCTGTAACAACACCAGTGATTGGGATACCGTGACCAGATAAGAACTTACCGTACGCTTGCAATGGCATCTTATCGCCATCAGGACGACCGAACAGAGACTTGGCGGGAACCGTCAAACGATACACATTACCAGCGATGTCATTCTCTAACGTAACTGCAATACGCTTGCTGAAACGGCACGCACGAGCTTTACCTTCGCCAGAACCTTCGATGTTCTGTTGGCACGTAGCACAGTTGGCACTTTGACGAGACTCGGCAGGCACTTCTTCGTTGGGCACGACACCTTCAGAAGACCAGCAGGACGGACGGATGTCTTTGCCTTCTTCGTACTTCTCAGCGTAGAACGTACGCTGTGTACCCTTGCTGGTTGCGATGATGACCATAGGCATCGAACGCTCTTCGTTTTTCGCGACTTCTTCACCACCGACCATCATGCGCCACACACCGCCTTTGATGGAGATGCTCTTACCGCCGGAGCTACCGGCAAGTTCACGGGTTGTATCGTCAGAGACGTTACGGAGATAGTCAGGGATTACTGAACCGGATTGAAACAAAGCAATATTACTCATGGTATTTCCTTTAAACGAGTTTTAGTTTGCACGTGAACGAGTCACCGTGACAGCATAACGTGAGACCACGTTAACACCTTCGGGCAGCAGGTCTGGGTGCTGGTTTATGAATTCAGAGAAAGCAGTTTGGCTGATGCGTCTCTCAAGAAGTTCGGGTACACCGTGCTCCTTAACAAACTCATACATCCGCTCCCAGTCGCTGGTTTCATAACGGGTTTTGACCGAACGACGGAAAGAACCTGCTTCGGTCTTGCCCCCATCTTGGCCAGTGTCTTTACATAACTGCAGTAGCTCTTGTTCGATTACATCGAGTTGCTCTTGCAGGGCGTCAATTTTCTTTTTAGCTTCCGCCTCGGCTTCGCGCTTTGCGTCACGAATCTTGACGTAGGCTTTTACTAACCTTGATACATCCATTCTCCTTCTCCTTGTCTTTGTAGGTATGGGTGAGGGCTCACATGAAGCAGTGTCTACTTGGAGCAGTAGTGATCGTTAACCAACGTTGATACGGCGCTAACCCGTACCCCCTCACCCATGAATCAAATTATACACTGTCAATCCTTTGAGTCAAGGACTTTCGATCTCCGCTTTGTAAAGTTCTACAAGGTCCAAGTGCATATCAATCTTCTGCTCCAGCATGGTGTACATCCGCTTCTCTACGGGCGACCCCTGCAGGTGGGTGACTGTAACCTTATTCTTCTGTCCTTGGCGGTGCGCGCGCGAGTTCGCTTGCAAATAAATCTCAGTAGAGCTTACTGGGCCCCACCACACTACTTGGTTTGCGCGAGTCAACGTAATACCGTGCGCTGTCGCTTGTGGCACCATCAGCAAGACTCGAACGTTATCCTCCGTCTGAAAGTCTTTAATAATCTCGGCTCGGTTCGGTGCTGAGACCCCACCGTGAATAGTAGCGGTCGTGTACCCCGCGGCGCGGACCTTATCTTCCACCAATGTCAATGCGTGGCGATACGGTATAAACACCAATACCTTCTCATCGGTTTGATCGATTACATCCAGTAGCGCCTTGACTCGGTTGGATACATCAAACTCCACCACGTCTCTATCGTCCGTGTACACCGCCCCTTGTGAAATCTGCAGGAGCTTGTTCAGCATCGAGGCGGCGTTCACTGCGGTAATCTCAGCGCCAGCGGCTAGTGCCACCATCTGTTGTTTGATGTTTGTGTAGTACTTGGTCTGCTGTGGAGTCAGGGGTACATCACGCACCGAATACAGCAGGTCTGGTAAGTCGAGACACTCCTCTTTGGTGTACCGAATCGCTGGCTGTAAGACCCTGTGCACGGTATCTTTCGAGTCCTGTCGGGGTACCCACTTGTACTGAGTAATCTTAACCATGACTTGGTCACGAAACTTGCCATAGAACAGCGGTACAGCACTGGGGTTAACCAGCTTGGCCAGCCCATACGCATCAAGCGGCGACTGTGAGGCGGGCGTACCCGTCATGAGCCAGAGCCTAGTCGTTGGGTCCATCAGTGCGGCGAGTGACTTCCATCGGTCCGTCTGTACGTTCTTGATGGCGTTAGCCTCGTCCACAATAATCAGATCGAACCCGCCCGCCTTCAGCTCCTTCTCGACTACCTTCACGCCGTCAAAGTTGATGATGACAAACTCGTAGTCCTTGGCGAGCACTGCCTTACGCTGCTCCCTGCTACCCTGCGCAATAGCGCATGAGCGGTGCATGACGGTCTTGAACAGGTCTGAGCGCCACGCCGTATCCATAATAGATACAGGGCAGACAACCAGTACCCGTGTGACTAGCCCCTTGTTCATCAGATAGTCGGCGGCCCATGCGGCGGCAGAGGTCTTACCCGTACCCGCCTCGTTAAACACAAAGCAGCGGGGGTGCGTAGCCAAGAAAGCCGCGGTGTCCCTCTGGTGGTCAAACGGGGTATACATGCCGGGCCACTTATACCGTCCCAGAATGGGGTGCGGTACTTCCTTTATGCCAAGATTACGCAGGATACGCATCTCGTCCAAGTCCCAATGGACCATGACTTTTGATACCTCACCGTTCTCGGCAAGGATGTGGCTCTTGGGTATAAGCGTAGTGATTTGTGACGCCTTCCGTGTATTGAACACGAGCGCCCTGTCTTGCAGGATTTCCATATAGCACCAATAAAAACAAACGAACAAAAAGGGCCCGGAAGCGAACTTCCGGGCTAATTCCAACTAAGGAGTCGGCGGAGAGGACCGACAACTAATCTTACATCACCTACTCGCCGAAGCGCTAGGATTTTTTGGTCTTCATCGCCCCTGTTTTTGTACGGGGGAAACTCCGATTGACAGTCTTACTTACAGCGCGTAGGTTACCAGCGGCAGTGGAGCCGCCCTTGGACAGAGGTTTCTTGTGGTCTACATCCATGCCATCTCCCTTGGATACTCGACCTTCCTTCGTCAGTTGCCTACGAGCCGCATTGCGCTTGGCGCGGTTCTTTTTCTGCTCTGGTGTGCCTTGGTACGTATCGTACTCAGCACGGTAATCTCTTTCAGCCATGATTTTCACAGGATTCAACTGGGCAAAATTTGCACAGCGCTGAAGGGCGAGGATTCCATACCCCGTGCGTCAATGCCGCGTTGATACCATCTGCTCTGCCTGCCCATTTCGACAGAATCTCAGGTAGTTCTGACCTAGTGTACTTGGCTTTAATGACATCGCCAACTACTAAAAATAGCAGGGCCCCCTTGACAACTTCCACCTCTGGGTGGTGCACAAATACCATTGCTGCCATCAGCTCCAATTGTCCCTTGTCTGCATAGCGGCTTGACTTTCCAGTCTTGTAATCCACCACAAACGCGGTCTGCTTCTCTTCGTCCACCAGCAGGTAGTCGGGTATACCCCTAAACCACGCATCATCCCCAAAGAACTCCGCGGGGCGGAAGTCGGCGGTAATAGCCATCTTGCGTTCACAGTAAACCGTTCCCTCCATCTGAGCCAACGGCTCGGCGAACTTCTTAAACTGCGAGAACTTGGCGGGTATATCCACGCCGTCCTGAACGTAGTCTTCCAGCGCTTTGTGTACGGCAGTGCCATACAGGGTAGCCTCAGTGTCTTTTGACTTGAACTGCTTAAGAATACGAACAGTGTGGAACCTGCGGGGACATCCCTCAAAATCTTTAATTGAGGAGTACGAGTGCACGAGCTTCATATAGACGACCAGTAGTTCTTTGAGGCCTATAGTATACCGTTATTCGCCATTGGCGACGCGTTCAGGTCTATCCGCCATAGCTGTCTCCAACATCTGACTCACAGGCAAGGGGTAATCCTTTAGCCCAGCTCGGTTGCCACGACATACACGCCTCAATATAAGCCACCGCTTCTTCCTGCTCGTCACGTTTAGCCAATGCAACCACCGAGTCATGCACGGTCAGCGCCACCTTGTACCGTTTAGCGATACGTAGCATCTGCTCGCCCACTACACAACGCGCTACGGCTTGGGTGAAGTTCTCCACTACCTTCCCACCATAGATATACGTCTTGATGCCCTTGGATTTATACGTCCACTGGTCGCGCCCCTTATCCGCATCGTACGACTTGTACAAGTTGGGGTACTGGATAAACAAACCGCTTGGCAGCGTCAGCCCTGACCATGGCACCACGTTGATAATGCCCGGCGCATCCACTTGAAATGTCTGGCCCAACCTCAACGCGTCCAATGCTTCGTCTGCTTTGTACCATAACTCTTTTATACGAAAGTTCGATGCGCGATATGTGTCGATCATGCGTTTGGCTTCATGCAACTCCACCTCGACTCCAGCCTGCGTCTTCAAGAATAACTGCAGCTTATGGTGCCCAACGCCATAGCCCGCGCCAAGGATAACGGTCTTGCCGACTTGCCGCTGTTGCTTATCAATCTTCTCGCGCGGTGTGTCATAGATCGCCTCGGCCATGATTTTGTACACGTCTTCTTTCTGAGCGAACGCCTCAACCAAGTTGGACTGCCCAGCCAGCCACGCCAATGTACGCGCTTCGATCTGCGCCGAGTCACAGTCAATAACGACATAACCTTCTGGCGCTTTGATCGACTGCTTAATCTTCTTGGCATTGGGGCCACGGCTCGGCAGGTTCTGCAGGTTGACTTTATCCTGACCGGACCACCGTCCTGAGTGCGCACCGTAGTAACGCAATGGGACTGGGAACGACCCCCGATCTGCCATGTCAATGAAGCGCTTAGTGCGGGTCTCCTCGATGGTGGACTTGTTACCTAGACGTGCCGCAACGATAGCCTGAACGCGGTCGTCCTCATGGTCAGACAGCGCTTGGAACTCCTCATCCGTCTTGGCAAACGCGTACGCTTGCTTACCCGTGGTCAGGCTAGTCTTCATCGGGGGCTCCACACCAAAGCTCTCCAGTAAAGTCGCGAACTTCTGGTTGGACATGAGTAACTTCTTCACATCCTCTTCGTCATTGGCATGCAGCATTTTGCGCACAGTATCCAGAAGCAATTCCTTGCGTGTCAATACGTCCTCGTAGTGGTCGGTCAGGTGCTCCTTGTCCAATACCAATGCAGGTTCTGTAAACATACGCAGGGTTAAGTCGATGAGTTGCATCTCCTTCTTTGGAAACCCCATGTCCATGTAGACGTTGAATAGCCCGTACGTCAACTCCACGTCATTACAACAGTAGGCCGCGTAACGCTCCATCTCTTCTGGTGTGAAGTCGTCGTAGTGTTTACCCAGCGCGTTCAGCACCTCATCGCCCTTCCGCCCCAACCGCATACGTTCAGCCTGCTTGGCGAGTGAGTGTGACTTCTCGTGCGGGAACAGAGCGCGGGACATACCCAACGTGTCCGCCCATGCCATCGGCTTGATACCGTAGCGCCAAGACATAATCGCGCCATCGAACGCGGTGTTCTGCGCGACCACCATTGCATCAGACCAATCGATACTGGCAAGGTGATCGGCCACGTCATGCTTAGGAACCCACACGGGCTTCTCGTTGTTAATCTGCGTGGCTACCCCAATGGTCTCAAACAGGGGCGAGCGTACGTATTCTTCTGTGGTGACTTTGGTGAGGCTAAACTGGCGGTCGTAGTAGGTCTCAAAGTCAATCGTTATCAGTTTCATCTAAAACTTTCTCGTAGAGGTGATAGTTGTGCTTTGCGGTGTGGATGTCGGCAAGGCACGTGTTTAGGTAGTCAAGGGTTTTTTCGTTAATCACAAGGGCTAAGCCGCCTGCTTCCGCAATCTTTCGCAGGCTCAACACTTGGATGCCAGTTGGTTTGTTGTAGCCAGCCTTCGCCTCGATTCCAATGAACCGCCCATCAAGGCAGGCGAGGATGTCTGGTGTTCCATTTGCTGCATACATACCACCGATGTAGTTTACGGCGTATGCTCCGGCGTCTTTGAGCGCCTTGTGTATCTTCGCTTTTACTTTGGCTTCTGGTGTTGCGGCCATAGGACTCCTTTGTTGGGGGTGGGGGGATATGTAGATTCGGTGCCCCCCTCACCGTTGGGGAGAAAGTGCGCTACCCGCCTAGATTCTCGCGCCTGAGTGGGACGAGTAGCGCCCTCAAAACATGTTCGCATCTACAAGGCTTGCATGTGTTGAGATGGTGTACTCACCACTCAGACTGAACTTCTTTTAATTTCTGCAGGTAATGCTTGGCCTTGCCCGCATCATCCGTGTTTTCTTTATGTCCGGCACGCAAACTGTACTTGATAACGTTGCCCTTCAAGAACCCCACAAACTCATCGTGGGTCATCACCGCTTGCATAATCGCCCACGGCTGTATCGCCATCTCTTTGTAGTGATTACCACTGACCTGTATGTCGTCGGCGCTCATGCTGTTAGTTTCAGTCATCATCATCTCCTTCGTAAAACTCACCATCCTCTGCGCTACGAAACATCTCGTTGTACGCAAGGTACGCATCGGTAAGCGCGTGTATTACGCTCGCCATCTCTAAATCTTCTTTGTGGGTTACGTGGGCTAGCGCATTGACTAGCACGTTGACCTGCTCCATACCTTCACCCGACACACTTAGCGTGAGGTTTACCTTGCGTATGGCGGAGGCCATCTCCACGGGGGTTACATCAGGCTTGCGGCTAGTCATACAAAGTTCTCAAGATTGGGTTGACGATAGTTCGGGCCCTTCTTGATTTTGCCTTGCTCTGTGAAGGTAGGCTGACCATTGCTGTCGAACTTGCTCCAGTTACTCGAGTTCACTTCGTCCACCGCATCTACCATCTTCATCTTGTCGCAGTGTGCCACCCCAACCGCTGTTACCACTTGGTCAGCCAGTGAGTCCAAGAACTCAACACGTTGAATAGGGAATGCTTTGTAGTGCCCAGCCTTAAAGCCTTCTGCCAAAGTCATCATCGCCAGACGCACATCACTCAACTTGTTACTGCTCTTCCCGTCCTCACCCTCTAAGGCGATCAACATCTCGGTGATCTCTTCAAAGTGGCAGCCCAACTGCACATTGAAATCCTCAAAAGTCGGCTCGGGCCGTGCTCGTTTATGCCATAACGCAATTGCTTCGATACTCATATTTGCCCCGTGATAAGACTGCCATAAATAAAACCGAACATACCAGACACAACCACCGTCCATGCCAGTGTAGCGCCGAGTGTGTAAATGATACCGTGGTAATCCCACTCGTCATTAAATTCTGCGCGCCAGTCTATAACCTTTTTGGGGTGTAGCGCGGGTTTCGGTAGTCTATTGACCATCCGGTCGGTTTTACGCATTTCCTGTTCAACTGTGGTCATACTGCCCCCTTTATTGGCGTTGCCCGTTTGTGTTTCATCTCGTCATACACAATCTTCAGCGCGTTCTCCATGTCTTTGATTGTGATTACGTCCAACTGCGCATCATGCAGCTCCATTGCTTCGTTCAAGGCGGCCATCTCCTCAGCCCGCAGGATAAACTTCTCGGACTCAATACCCCGCGCACCTACCGAACGCAAAGCGCGTAGCCCTGCACTGACCACATCCTTATACTCACGTCCAAACCCAAGTCGGTATAACGACTCTGTTATGTTCAGCGCGCTAATCAAGACATCGAGGTCTTTCTTAGTGGCTTTCCCCTGTGTAAGCATTGCCATCGCCATATGATTCGTAAGCCGCAGGTCCACGGCAAAAGATTCATGGTGGTTAACGGGCTTCATGCTATCCATCACGTACCCAATCGTGTCGATACGCACTCCCTTGGGTCGATATTTACTTCTTTTTCGCATGGTTGGCCTTGTGCCTCTCGCTGTTCTTTGTCCTCAATCCCGGCACGGCGTCACCGTTGGTATTACGGGCGCGTACCTTCCCTCCTACTGTCCCTGCGGCGCTCCGTTTAAACGGTAGTAGGTCAATCTTAAACATCTCTGGGTTGGTAAATGGGTTCATTGGGCTCTGTCTTTGTACGTGGTATACCGCCAAGCGGTAGCCTCTTTATCGATGCGTTGCCATATGACTTCGCGCTCTTCATCGGTAAAGAAAGGCCACTGGGCGACTTCTAGATATGTTCTACCACATCCCTTACAGATTTCATCAAACAGCGTTGTACAAACCGCAATGCAGGGGCTGTCAGGTCGCATAAAACTCTCCTAGAACGGAGCCTCCTCGGTCTGCTCAAGGGTACGTTGGTGGCGTATCTTCGCAGCTTGCCTCTGTACCCACTCAGGTTTGACCCCAAACGGATTGATACACTTGCCTGTCTTACTGCAATAGCCGTAGTCTTCCAACTTCATGTGGTCTTCCCCTCTACGTACAGTCCGAGTCCGTACTTTTTTCTAATCGCATCAACACAGTAGTGACCATCCATACCGTTGTCACCAAGGTCTTCACAAATAGACATGACATCCTCTAGAAGCAACTTGGCGAGCTTTTCTACGTCTAGCCGCTCGGTCTGATTGTCCCAACACTTTTTCTTAAGCTCCGTAATTCGGTCGTTCATTTGCTTTCTCCTTTTCTAAGCGTGCTTTCTTCTCCAAGTACTTGCGCTTGCGGTCTTGTGGTGTGCGCTTGTACTTTGGTTTGTCAAACCCGTCCCCCGTTGCGTAGATCGGGGTCTGGTCTCTACCGATAGTATCTTTGTACCACCCGACTACGTGGACGCAACGCATCTCGTGTAACGTGCGTAGCCATAGCCAAGCGGTGCGTTTAGATATTTGTAAGATTTCCACCAACTCGTGTGCCGATACCTGCCTGCCCATCTCAAACATCTTCCATGTCTTAGCGAACAAGTAGGCATCAACACGCGGAGCTGGTTTCTTACCTCCCCTCACACATAGTGCCCAGTGAAGACCGCCTTGATACGCCCCCACAGGGACAGCGTCTTGGTAGAAACTGGGATGTACACAGGCTGCCCAACCTCGAGCACCATGTCTACTTTCTCAACTACGGGCTTGGCGGCCTTGGCGGGCTTGTACGCCGTCTCCTTGTACGCGTGAGTCAGCTTCTGTGACAACGGGCGATACTCTTTAGCCGCAGGGGTCAGCTTCATACTCTTGGGGTTGCGCTCGACCAACCCTGCATTGATGAGATGCGTCACCGTGCCAATCACCGAGTTCTTCTTCTCCCCGAGTGTCACGAACGCATCGCCGTACTCACAAGCCCGCAGGTTGGGATACTTCTTAATGAAGTCGAACACGCGTTTAGATAGTGGCGGACTGCCAGTGGCGTCAGTGTTTACTTTACGATTCTTCAAGACATCTTTATTGCGAGTCTTGGCGTTGTACACCGCTTGAACTGGGACCTTCATTGCGGCGGCAATCTCTTTTGGTTTTTTGCCTGCGGCGAGTTGACGTAAGATGTCGCGAGTTTGTTTTTGCATGATAGTTCTCCTAAAGTTTTAAGGCTTAAAACATTTCCAATTGGTTGGGGTCTTTGGGTAGGTCATGGGTGTAGTCCTCCCACGCCGCGTTTACGTCAATCCCGTAAGACATTGCATGCTCGACGACTGCATACAACAGGGGCGATAGGGTGTTGCGGCTCGGCGACACAAGGTACAGCTCTAGCGCGCGGTCAAGTGGGGGTACGGGTTTATCGTGTATCAGCATGCTGTACACATCTTGTGCAATAGTCATTCGTCCATCTCCAAAAAAGTAATCAAGTTGTAGTCTTTATCTGTTGTGAACCAGCAGATAAATTCCGGTGGTGGAGTGCCCACTATGCGCAGGCGCTTCCCTATACGTGCGGTGTCGATAATGACGGTGAGCCAGTCTGGTCGCATAAGTACTGGCATAGCCATACGAGGAGGTTCAGCCCCCCGTTCTCTGTGCCAACGCTGTATGGAGAACAGCCCACCGCCTTCTGTGTACCGCATTTCGTATGCAGGTTTAGTCATTAAGACCCCAGTCAAATGCCTCGAGGATGCTATCGACTTTCTGTTTAATTTCCATTCGGTGTCCCTCATGTTTACGTAGTTCATCAGGCTCTACGCCCTGCAACGTATCTTCCAACTGACGCCGTGCTTTCTCAAGCGCAGGGTCTTCCGCTACGTTTAACGTAGAGAGTAGCTCGCACAGTTCAAGCGCTCCCGTGACCATCGTGTCATGGAACTTGCGCTTTTTACCATCCTCCTCAACCACCAACCGGTCGCTAAGTCGGGTAAGGGAGGCATGCAGTCGGTCCCACAAATCTTTCGTTGCATCATTCACACGAGCCGCCGCAGCTTGCTCATATTGTTCAATCAACTCACGCTGTACTTCAGACTCAATATCCAATCGGAAGTCACCACTCGTAGGCAGAGGCATGAACGAACTAAAGAACGCGAACTTATGCGCAACTACATCACGCTGTGGATATTCGTCACGGTCGAATAGTGTACCTAACTGGAACGCTGCCTTCGCCACAAGTGTGTCATATTTATCAAGATACAACGTTACCAATTTATAAAAATCGTTCTCGTAGACGTTCATTACTTTCTTGTATTCCCGCATGGCTTTGGTCGGGAGTAAGCGTGACCCGTTGTCGCTCCATGGGATTGTCAGACGGTAATGTTCGGCTCGTGCCTTGGCTTGGAACTTAGAGATGGCGTCCAGTTCAGCGCAGTCAGCGAACAGGTTTTTGTAGACAGAAGACGCACGGCTAGACCCTGCATGACTGTCGATGACTACACGCTCTTGAGTGTACTTATCTTTCTTACGGCCCGAGTACACCTTGATGTTTAAGTCAACGAGCATGGCTGAACGGGCTACACCTGCGATAGGGTTGGTTGTTATATTCATCTGAATTCTCCTGAAAGTTTTAAGGCTTAAAAGTTTACTTATCGCCACGCATGGTGGTGATTGCTTTGTAGGCTTCGTACGTTTCTGTGTCAATCATTTCACAACGTATAAGGTCTGTCAAGGGCGGTCGTATCTTGGTCATGTAGGCCATCTTGTACCCATGCACACCTTTACCTTCACCCACGTGTTCTTCTTCAAGGCGCTCTGCCGAACGGATGATAGAAGTCACTGCCTCTAGCTGCTCCATGGTGACAATCACGCGCTCGTCCATTAGTCGTATTACTGCTTTCATGCTTCCACCTCATATTTAAGTTCGTTCCAAATCGCTGACTCAATGAAGGCTTCTTCACTGGTCAGATACTCATAGTCATCTCGCAACTCTGCGTACAACTCATCTGCCAAGTCACAGAAGAACCGAGTCGCCTCGCCCTCCCAATCTTCAGCCTCAATCTGCGCGGTAATCAGTTCGTCCCATGCGTCTTCAGGCAGGTGCGCAAACACGCCATTCGGGTATGTAGTCCATGACGTGAGACTGACATCAGCCCCACGAATATGTGCCCCCCTACTGCTAGCGATTGGACTAACTTCAGTGTGGAGGCCTGAGACGTGTATATACAACGCAGGGTACTTCTCGTCAAACTTTTTCAGGGACATGAACTTACTGAATTGCATAAACCCATCGAACCCAGCGCCATCACCCTGCGAGTAGAACCCCGAGAACCAAATCTTGCCGACCTGCAAGTCATACAGCCGCGCGCATCGGTCTCGAAAGTTATCGTACGTTGAGTCCCACCACTCGTAGTCCAGCCCATGCTCCACATACTTCGCGTGCTCACGCGCAAACTCATCGGGGTGTTGCTCCTTAAGTTGTAGTATGTCCATGTCACACCTCCACCTGAATCGTTGTACCGAATGGTGCCTTGATACTGCTTGTGATTGCCCACAATGTCGGCACGTCAGTCGAACCCCAGTTGTCGATGTATCCGTCAGTAAACTGCACGATAGCCTGTGGCTTGATACCCTGCTGTTGTAGGTACCGGAACAACACCGAGCCATCTGTACCCCCGCCACCCTTGGGCTTGAGATTCTGTACAGCGAACTGCCCATCATCGAACGTCTGGTGTCCTGCCACCTCGGTGTCCCAGTAGACTACATGCACTTTGCTTGGCGTTACATCCTCAACGATACGGGTAATCTCAGACACAAAGCGCGTCATCTCATCACCACCGAAGCATGAGCCTGACGTATCGAACCCGATGACCAACTCCTCCATCTTCGTTGCGATACAAGAAGGCATAAGGATGTCGTCTGCCAAGAACCTACGGTTGGGGCGCTGCCACGTTGTCTCATCACGACCACGACAGGTCTCACTAATAAAGTCACGCAACACGACACGCCAATCTACCTTGGGATGCAGTAGGTCACCGAACATACCGTCCTTACCGCCTGTACCCTTGCCAATCTTCTTGGCGAGAATCTCACCCTGACGCAACGCACGGTCAATCTCCTTACCACGTTCGGCTTCTTGCTCGCCGTCTTCACCGCCGTCTTCCCAGTCATGCTCGTCGAAGCCATCGTCAATCTCCTCACCTGATTGCTTGAGGTCTTCATAAATCTGTGCCACAGACCACCCCTTGTACTTCTCGCTTGGTGGGATACCGATGTCGGGCATCTTGATAAAGCCAGTTGTGTCAGCGTAGTGCAACTCAGTATTCACAAAGTAGTCAGCCGCTACGTTAGCCAGCTTGGCGTTCTCCTCGAACAGCCTGCGCCACATCTTGTTGTGTCGGTACGCCTTGTGCATACCCTCATGCAGGATAACGAATCGCAAGGTAGCATCGTCAGCCAACATACCGTTAACGAACTCAGGGTTGTATCGTACGTTCCAGCCATCGGTCGCCGCCGTGGGTAGCTCATCTGTGAACGTTACATCGCCACACGCCAACACACCGCTGAACCGACAGAACTGTGGGTGTTGCATGATTGCAAGGTGTGCCTTACGCACTCGGTCTTTCGCACTTAACATGATGTTCTCCAAAAAGTTTTAAGGCTTAAATGTTTACAGTAAATACGAGCCGCTTGTTGTCAAGCGGTTCACACATCATCGCGGTGATTTCAGCGTCACGCTCCGCGCCCAGTGATAGTGCCTCGCGCACCAACGCCTCCCGTTGGGCACTCAACGCGTCCGATACCCAAGAGATATATGATTGCGTCTTTATACCCGCGAGGCGTCTAGCGACCGACTCTTCCACGGTCTCGTATATACGGTAATGAGACCTCATATTGTCCAGCGTCGCATCAACACGGTATAGCTCCTCTATACGCGCCCACCAGTCTGGCGATGTCTGCCAGTTCACTCCGTACGCATACGCAAGCACTGCGGGAGTACCCTCTGGGGCGAACGCTGTGTACACAGCGTGGGCTAAGATACCTGACTGTGACCGCGACCACTTGTTGAACTGACGTGAGACGACAATCTTCTTAGCTAGTGTACGGACACGCGGCGAGACGCGAGACATATCAATCGTGAACGATACGTCAGAGATAAAGTGTGCGCACTGCTTGGCTTGGTTTAAACGTGTTACTAACATTATTTGACTCCCTTGCCGATTAAGGCTGTTTGGACAAGCGCGGTGTCCCTGCTGAATTGATATGTACGAAGGGGTGGCATATACGCACGGCTGATACGCGATGGTGTCCAATCCTTACGAAACTTGACGATGTTGCGACCGTTAGATGTGTACTCAATTATCAACATTGCTCTCTCCTTAAAAGTATTTACCCAATGACGCACACGCTTTGGTGAACGCCTGACTACGACACGCCATGCCGACCTTCTGGTCATTGGATGCCAGAGACATAACGAACAGCGAGTACGCCTCGAACGACACTTCACCCACACGCCCCATGTATGTCATGTAAGCCTCGAGGTTGTCCACATCCGCAGTAGCCGCCAGACTAAACGCCATCAAGAACCGAGCCGCTGTACCCTCGGGCAGCTTGGTACCCGTTGGGTCTTTCGCCACCGCCTTACGGCTTGGCAGTGCATCCGCCAGATTGACCATCGCATCAAGGTCACGCGCCGCTGACTCACCAATCGTGCCAGCCAACAGAGGTAAGAACGCCTCGCCCAACGCATCTTTAGACCAGACAAGGTGAGACGCATGAGCCATCGAACGATGAGACGCGAATGTCTTGGTGTTGCCAGTCAGCGGGTTAAAGTTGTACGGGTTCTTGTCATCAGGGTAGTCTGCGTAACAGTTGAACACTTGCGGGTACTCATGCACGAACGCCATGACTGCGGGGTGTACGTTATTCTTCATCGCCCAGTCATTGAGCCATGCGTCAGCTTCAGGGTTCGCCACATTCACCACAGTCATACGGTTGTATGCGTGAGCAGGAATCATGTCACCCACACCATCGGTATCAAGGTTGGTTGTCGCGAACACAATCGAGCCAGTGGGCAGTTGTACATCGCCGAGCCTACGCTCGAGAATCACAGGCAACAACATATTAAGGATACCCTTGCTACTGGGCTTACCCAACTCGTCGAGCATCAAGAGTACGGGCTTCTTCTGGTTACGCGCCAGACCGAATCGAGACGACGGGGCAAACTCGGTCACCATACGCTCACGGTCTACAACGGGCATGCCGAGGTCACCAAGGTCAAGGTTAGCCACATCGATGTAGCAGGCATGGTAGTCAGGCATCTCGCGCTTGAGTTGGGAAAAGATTGCGGACTTACCGATGCCGGGCTGACCGCGCAGTAGGATGGTGTTGGATGTGCCGAGTGTGCGGATTGCGTTGGCGGCTTGGGCTAAAGTTACATTCATGTCAGTTCTCCAAAAAGATTTAAGGCTTAAAAGTTTGTCCCGCGGGACGGTGATAGTTGTGTTTAGGCTTGCGCCACCGCCACAACTGAGCGCATATCTTGTGTGCATTTACGGTACAGCGCGCTCCATAGCTGCTTGGGAGTCACACGCTCCTCCACCTCATCGTAGGCGTACCCCTGCCACGCGTCTACAATGTCGGAATACTCCTCCTCGGCTTGACGCTCCAAGAGACTTACTGTACGTTCGCGGACGAATTCATAGTGTCGTTGCGTCGCATACCATCCGTTACGCTTGTTGACCGTAGCCTCAATACGCGGCTTACTCGTTGCCAACAACACAGGCATCACATCCAAGAATGGCTTGGCGTCCTCCTTGAATACAGCGCGTGCCTCCTTGTCTGCCTCGTACCTATACTCAAGCGCGGGCGGCGTCATGAGCGCACCACTGCTGTCGAACATCATGTTGTCATAGTATACGTATGACTGGCCATTTATCTGTACCATGGTGTTCTTGTACCCGTTGTTCCACTTCGAGGTGATGGGTATCCCAAAGTGACAAAACGCGGCTCGTGTTGTCTGGGTGTTCTGCCACCCGCGAGCGTTGAGCATCACTCTACCATCCGCGTATGCAATGATAATCTGTGTCGAGTGGAAGATAACCCCCATGCTCCCATCACGCTTGACGATACGGAAGTGGGTCTTGGCTCTGCGTCTACTGTCGGCAGGTGCATCGCCTGTGTAGGCTCCACGCTTATAAACATGGCGTTCATGTTGAAAGAATAGTTTAGTGTACAAGTTCATGTCAGTTCTCCAAAAAGTTTAAAGGCTTAAAAGTTTGTATCGAATGGTCGCTTTCCCACTCGATGTATCTATTATACTCGTAGTATACCGTTATGTCAAGTCGGTCTTACTGTTGCTCGTGCGTCCGTAGACTGTCCGCGTCTTTACTCGGTCTCTGCTCTGCGCGGGTGTCTCGTCTGGGTGCAGCATCTTGGCGTACTGCTCTGCGAGTTTCCTAGTCTCGAACAGCACAGGCTGTCGCATGGTATCCGTGTTGTCACCACGAACATAGTATATCTCTGAGTTGTCCATTAGAGTTCCTCCTCCCAAATTTGCTCAACGTCCCACGTCGCGTCGCTAGTATCCGCATCCTCTACCTCGAGCAGAGCCCATGCTTTATCTTCGGCTTCGCCCTCGTCGGTCGCTTCGACTACATACGATATGTATGACGTGCGCTTCAATTCCACAACAAAACTTCTCATATTACACTCCCTCTGGTTATTCGGTAATGACGCCTTGGGCTTGCAAAGCGCCTCGCATGACCCTGACCGTAGCTCTCAGTGCATTGGCCCTACCAATTTCTGTGTAAGTTTTTGCTTTAGCCGTCATTGTTGCGGCTCTTTTTTCCAGCGTCTCCAATTTCTTGACTACTTTAGCGTTGGTGTTCATGTGTCTCTCCTTACGTTGTTCGTTTAGGGTTTAACTGCTTCAACAGGCTTGGGTCGGTAAACAGTATGTAGTTGCTCTTGTTCATCGGCGCTACTGTGTGCTTCTTCTGCTTGGCTTGCACCTCGCCACACGATAGACACGTTCTGTATCCTATGCGGCTCCGTGCCGGTGGCACTCGCTCTGCGTAACACGCTGTACAAATAAGGGGGTGAT
>Ga0255752_10000959_pt1 | contig 34775 bp, 34 predicted proteins | sample 011ome_25_FD_179952 | JGI IMG/M metagenome (GOLD analysis project Ga0255752, IMG submission 179952) | Coastal salt marsh microbial communities from the Groves Creek Marsh, Skidaway Island, Georgia - 011512CT metaG (version 2) | ecosystem: Environmental > Aquatic > Marine > Intertidal zone >... | reverse complement strand
GTTAGATCAAAAACTTGAAGTCCGTGGTTCTGGGCTTCACTTACTATAAAAGCATGATTTTGAAATACCTTGATATCTCTCCAGGGGCTATTGGAAGTAGCTGTAAGAAGTTTACCTATAAATAAGGGGTTTTCAGGATCACTAATGTCTACAAAGGCCGTTCCATCATCCAGACCTACAAGCACATATTCTTTCCCTGTTTCTGTGTCTGTCCATCCCCAATTATCATTCGCATAACTACTCCCAAAGGAAGCAGGAGGAAGATGAGCCAACAAATCATAGCCCCAACAAGGATAGCTTCCTGCTTTTCCATCTTCACAGGGGAGGCGTTTACTCACAATAGGTGAAGGTTCCTCTACAATGGTTGAGGAAGCAGTATCAGTTTGTTCTTCTACAACCGAAAGTTCTTTGGTACAAGCAGTAAAAAGAAAAAGAGTAAGCAGGGCTACTTTTTTCATAATGTTTCAGGGGGATTATTCATATTCTCAAAAATAAACAAAAATCACTAGGTCTAATTGGGTTTAACATTTCACTGGGATGTGTACTTTTGTAGTATGCTAGAAGAAAAAAATCCCTCTAAAACAGCTCTAAGTGCACTCGGTGAATTTGCATTAATAGCTCACTTGACACAAAATTTTAAAGTAGAAAACAAGTCCTCCCTAGTGGGAATAGGAGATGACGCAGCAGTAGTCGAACATGCGAAAGAAAGGACTTTAATAAGTACCGATTTATTGGTAGAAGGGATTCATTTTGATTTGAGCTACATGCCTTTAAAACACCTGGGGTATAAAGCCGTTATGGTCAATCTTTCTGATCTCTATGCCATGAATGCCCATCCCCAGCAAATCACGGTATCAATAGCTGTTTCTAACCGTTTTACCTTGGAAGCTCTAGAAGACCTTTATAAGGGTATTGCACTTGCTTGTAAAAACTATAAAGTAGATTTAGTAGGAGGAGATACAACAAGTAGTACAACAGGCCTGATTCTTTCCATCACTGCCTTGGGTAGTGCTCCAAAGAAAAAGATTGTATGTCGAAGTGGAGCCAAAGAAAATGATTTGCTTGTAGTGAGTGGCGACTTGGGAGGTGCCTATGCCGGTCTTCAAATTTTAGAACGGGAAAAAGCCGTTTTTAAAGTCAACCCCAATGAGCAACCCGATTTGAGTCCCTATAGTTATAGTATCGGAAGGCAGCTAAAACCTGAAGCGAGAAAGGACGTTGTTGAATTACTAAACACGCTAAATATCATCCCTACAGCAATGATAGATATCAGCGATGGCTTGTCTTCTGAAGTATTACATTTGTCTAAAGCCTCTGGTGTTGGATTTCAGGTCTTTGAAGAAAAAATCCCTATTGATCCAGAAGTAAGCCTAATCTGTGAAGAATTCAAATTCAATCCACTTACTGCTGCATTAAATGGTGGTGAAGATTACGAATTGCTCTTTACTGTAGACCAAAAACACTATGACGCTATTAAATCACATCCATATTTAACCGTAATTGGTCACGCGTGTGAAAACAGCAGGGGGTGTAATTTGGTCACTGGACTAGGACAACAAATAGAGCTCACCGCACAAGGGTGGCAATCTTTTTCTGAAGAATAGTTATCCAAGAGCTACATCTAGGGTCATCATCACAATGAACCCTCCTATAAAACCAAGAGTAGCAATATCAGTATAACGGTCTTGTTGAGTTTCTGGAATCACCTCTTCCACTACCACAAAAATCATTGCTCCTGCAGCAAAAGCTAAAGCATAGGGGAGTAAGGGAGTGAAAAAAGTAACTGCTATAGCTCCAATTACAGCAGCAACAGGCTCTACTATAGCCGAAAGCTGACCATACCAAAAACTTTTAAAACGAGAAACGCCATGTCTTCTCATCGGCATAGAGACTGCAATTCCCTCGGGAAAGTTTTGAATCCCAATTCCCAGAGCCAGTGCAACTGCACCTGCTATGGAAGCCTCTGGTATACCCGCTGCGACACCACCGAATAATACCCCGACGGCCAAGCCTTCAGGTATGTTATGCAAAGTAATCGCTAAAACCAATAAAGTCGTTCGATGCCAAGGTGTTTTGATTCCTTCAGTTTCCTTAAAATTAATGTGTACATGAGGTAGTATCTTATCCAATCCAAAGATAAATAGAGCCCCAAGTGCAAAACCAACGGCTGCTGGAATCACTTTAATAAATCCTTCCCCTGGACTCATGGCTATACCTGGAGCAAGTAAACTCCAAAAACTAGCCGCCACCATAACTCCCCCTGTAAAACCAAGCATCCCGTCCAAAAGCGCTCGGTTCATTTCTTTCACAAAAAATACCAGTGATGCACCTAGTGCTGTCAAACCCCAAGTGAACAAAGTAGCATAGAGTGCACCTAGAACAGGGTCTGTTTGATTAAAAAATTCAAGTACGGTTTGCATAACAGAAATTTTAACTAAAGTAAATAGATTGGTTGAAATTTTAAGTATCTAAATTGCTTTTAGTTATTTTTACAACTCAGCTATGAAAGAAACGTCCTTTGATTTTATAATCTGTGGAGGAGGAGCCTCTGGTTTACTACTACTCGATGCATTGAGAAAGGATTCTTTCTTTGACGATTACCGAATTCTACTTTTAGAAAAAGAAATCAAAAACAGTAATGACCGCACCTGGTGTTTTTGGGAAACTCCTCAAGGGCCATTTGATGAGCTCTTGACAAAAAAATGGGACCATGCTCAATTTAAATCCTCCGAGCTACAATTGGACTTTCAGCTAGCGCCCCTTTCTTATAAAATGTTGCGTTCTTCAGGGGTATACAAACAGCTACATACCAATTTAAAACACTCAAAGAATACCTTTTTTAAACAAGCAGAAATTAAGGAAGTCACCTCAGAGGGAAATCAAACTCGTGTTTTTACTTCTCATGAATCTTTTATTGCCAAACGAGTTTTCAACAGTCTTTTTGATCCTAAGCCCCTTAAAAAACAAAAAAAATATCCTGTATTGCAACAACATTTTGTGGGATGGTATATCAAAACTGAAGACCCTGTCTTTGATCCAGAAAAACTGCTTTTTATGGATTTTGATATCCCTCAAAAAAAGGAAACTCGTTTTTTATACCTACTCCCACTAGACACAAAAACTGCACTCGTAGAATATACCCTCTTTTCTGAGCATTTACTGCCCCTAGAAGAGTATGAAATGGGCATACAGTCCTATTTAAAAGAAAAAGGTATTACCGAATACACCCTTGAAGAAAAAGAACAAGGGACCATCCCTATGACCTGTTTCCCTTTTGAACAATTCAACACCCAAAGCTTACTCCATATTGGAACTGCAGGGGGTTGGACTAAAGCAAGTACAGGTTTTACTTTTATGAATACACGCAGAAATGTTGCGCGCCTATGTGCCTTTTTAAAAACAGATCAGGACTTAAATAACTTTAAAATAAAAAACCGATTTCGTTTTTATGACTTGCTTTTTTTGGATGTTCTGACGCGTTACAACTCAGAAGGTAGTTCACTTTTTAGCCGGATGTTTGAAAAAAATCCTCCAGTTCGAATTTTCCACTTTTTAGATGAAAAAACAAGTTTTTGGGAAGAGTTGAGCATTCTAGCCTCTTTTTCACTAAAACAAAAAAGTTGGTTTATAAAAGCGTTGTTCCAACGGATTTTTTAAAATTTTCGCTCCATCAATTGGAGACCGAAGCCTTTAAATAATTCTTTCCCTTCGGTAGAAATTACAAGCTCGTCAATCTTTTCAAAAGCCTTTTCAGTAAACTTTTTAACCAGCTCTACACTAGCAATACGAGATCCAGTATCTTCAAAAAGGGCTTTGACCTCCTGGATTTTTTCGGTTTTTTTAGGGGCAACTGAGGGGCTAGAAAACCAATGAAGAAGCTTTTCCTTTTGCTCAGCAGTCCCTTTTGCCATTGCTTGGTGATAAAGAATAGTTTTTTTATTTTCAATTATATCTCCCCCCAACTGTTTTCCAAAGGACTCTGGATCACCAAAAGCATCTAAGTAATCGTCTTGTATTTGAAAGGCGGTACCCAACAGGACTCCAAATTCATAAAGCTTATGAGCGTCTGTATCTGAAGCACCTCCAATCCATGCCCCCATTTGTAATGCACAACCCACCAGCACGGCTGTTTTCAATTGAATCATTTCCAAATACTGAGGTTCTGTAACCTCTTTTTGAGTTTCGAAATCCATATCGTACTGTTGCCCTTCACAAACTTCAAGTGCAGTCTGGCTGAGTAAACGGGTCAATTTTCCAAACAGAGGATCCGGGTAGGCTTCCAAAGCTTGATACGCTTTTATCAACATCGCATCGCCAGATAAAATAGCAGTATTTGTATCCCATTTGTGATGAACAGTTGCAGCTCCCCTTCTAAGAGGAGCAGCGTCCATAATGTCGTCGTGCATCAAGGTGAAATTGTGAAAAATTTCAATTGCCAAAGCTGCACCAACAGCCTCTTTTTGATTTTTTCCAAAAGTTTCTGCTGCCATCAGAGTCAATACTGGTCGCAAGCGTTTGCCCCCCAAATTAAGTAAATAAGAGATTGGTTCATATAAGCCTTTTGGTCCAGTAGAACCTAAGCTTTCTTTTAAAGCATTTTGAAAAAGTTGTTGATAGTCAGAAAGCACAGTTATTTCTTTTTTATAAAAATAGGATTTCTAAAATAGAGTCTCCAAAGAAACTGTGGAAACTTTTTTTGTATTTAAAGTTTCCGGTTGTATATTTGCCTAAAATTGAGGTGATGAAAGAACAAATTGTCGAACAGGCAATACCCCTTTTCCTACAATACGGCTTTAAAAGTGTCACAGTAGATGACATTGCAGAACGAATGAGCGTTTCTAAAAAAACCATCTACACCTACTTCCCCAAAAAGGAAGCCCTTGTAGAAACCGCAGTGATGCATCATTTTGACACTGTTATGGAAAAGATACTGACCATTGCAAAGTATTCGAAAGATCCAATTATAGAGCTCTATCAAATTAAAAAGGAAGCATTAAATCATTTGTCTAACGACAAAAATTCTCCTGTATATCAGCTTCAAAAATATTACAACGGAATCTACAAAAAATTAAAATTAAGAGAGTTCACGCTGCTTCAAGATTTATTTTATAAAAGTCTTCAAAAAGGGATTGAAACAGGACTATTTCGTAGCGATCTCGACCTAAACTTTGTCATACGAATATTTCTGAACGGAATCCGAGGAATTCAAGATATTGAACTCTTCCCTGACAATGAATTTAAGATTGATCAAGTATTAATCCATTTTTCAGAATACCATTTACGTGCTATAAGCACACCAGAAGGAATTGAAAAATTAAATAACTATAAAAAAGAAATGAACTTATGACCTCAAAAACAGCCATACTGCTTCTTTTTACCATGAGCTACTTTACCTCCATAGCTCAAACATTACCCGATGCAGTTTCCTTAGAGGAAGCAATTGCATTTGGAGAGCAAAACAACCGGACGGTACAGAAGGCCAGCATGGAAGTACAAAAGGCCTACAAAGAAAAGTGGAGTACCATAGCAATTGGACTCCCTCAAATCAGTGCCAGCGCGAATTATCAAAACTTCATAGAACTTCCAACTTCACTTATTCCCGCCCAATTTTTTGGAGGGAAAGAAGGTGAATTTGCAGAAGTACAGTTTGGAACACCCCAAACTATGGATGCAGGCGTCACTATGCAACAACTCATTTTTGACGGTTCCTACATCGTTGGACTTCAAGCCTCCAATATTTTTTTAATGATCTCTCAAAATGTGCTTGAAAAAACATTACTAGAAGTGCGAAAAAGTATCGTAAACAGCTATTCCACTGTATTACTGGTTCGTGAAAACATCGACTTTCTCGAAAAGAATAAAACCAACCTCAATAAAAATTTGGAAGAATTAAATCAGTTGTTCCGAAACGGTTTTGAAGAAGAAGAAAGCGTGGAGCAACTCAGACTAACACTCTCTAGCATAGAAACGCAATTGCGCTATGCCAAAAACTTGGAACGAATTTCACTCGATATGTTAAAATTGTTAATGGGCTTCCCAACCCAATCTCCTTTATTATTGTCCGATACCCTGGAGGCCTTAACCAACGAAAGTCTTTTCAACGCTTCCGCACCAGACAACATCAACTTAGACTATAATATTGATGTAAAAATTGCTCAAAACAACTTGCTTTCAGAAAACTTGTTGTATAAATACGAGCGCTCAAAGAATTTACCCAGACTTTCTGCCTTTTTAAACGGGAATTACACGGGAAACAGTCAGAGCTTTACCTTTACTCAAGCTGATCAAAAATGGTTTGGTGCCGCTTTATTTGGTGTCAATTTACAAGTCCCCCTTTTTAGTTCCTTGAAGCGTCGTGCGCTTTCACAAAAAGCAAAAATTGCAGTGTCTCAAGCAGAAACCGAATTGACAGAAACAAAAGAACGTATTTCTATAGAAATTCAAGCCGCTGAAAACGACTACAAACTGGCTGTTGAAAACTACTTTACAAACAAGGAAAATCTGAGATTAGCCACTAGAATAGAGCAAAAAAATCAAACAAAATATTTTGAAGGAGTCGCCAGTTCTTTTGAATTGAGAGAAGCACAGCTACAACTGTATAGCGCTCAAAATAACTACATCAAATCCATTCAAGAAGTGATTCAAAAAAAACTATCCTTAGAAACCTTACTTAACCTTCCACAACAATAAAAATTATGAAAAAATTTCTCCCATTATTTATACTCACTCTCGTCTTTTCAAACTGTGCTAATCCAGAATCAGAAAGCACTACAACTTTTACCATTGAAAACAGTTCTTTAGAAGAACTCAATGCACAAAAGACGATCTACTCAAAGCAGTTAAACGAACTCAATCTTAAATTAGAACAAGTAAACAATGCTATTGAAGCACTTGGAGGCAGTGAAAAACGCGTACTCATTACTGCTTTTGAAACGAAAACGCAACTTTTTGAGCACGCTGTAGAAGTACAAGCAAATATCAAAACACGTCAAAATGTATTGATCTATCCCGAATTTGCCGGACGTCTTTTAAAGCTGAATGTAAAGGAAGGGCAAGAAGTAAAAAAAGGAAGTCTTTTGGCTGTAATTGATGATGCAGGTATTCAAGATCAGCTGGAGCAGGTTACACTTCAAATGGAATTGGCCAAAACGAGTTATGAACGCACACAAAGACTTTGGGATCAAAAAATAGGATCTGAAATGATGTTTTTAGAAGCTCAAACACGCTACAAAGCTGCCCAAAAACAGGTTAACCAAATTCGACAACAACTAGCAAAGACAAAAGTTTATGCTCCTTTTGATGGTATAATAGACGAGATCCCCGCTCGAGTCGGTAGCGGTTTAGTGCCTGGGGCTACTCCTCTATTGCGAATCATAAACCTAAACAGCATGTTTGTAGAATCCGATGTTCCTGAAAACTACCTAACTAGTATTGTAAAAGGAAGTAAGGCACTGGTGAAAATTCCTGTTTTAAATCAGACCCAAACTACACGCATCCACCAAACAGGAAACTTTATTACCCCGAGCAACAGGACCTTTCGAGTTGAGGCTGCTTTAGAAAACCCTTCAGGAATGATCAAACCCAATCTCAACGCTCGTTTGAGCATAGTCGATTATACCAACCCGGAAGCGATTATGATTCCCCAACGTGTTGTTCGTGAAAATGCGCAAGGACAATCCTATGTCTTTGTTCTAACACAACCCGAAGCAGATAATGTATATACTTCGGAACAACGCCTGGTAACACTAGGGAAAACCAAAAATGAATTCGTCGAAATCATCAAAGGAATAACCCCTGGAGAGCTGGTAGTTGACGAAGGGGTAAGCCTTTTGGTAGCTGATCAAAAAGTTAAAAGAATCTTAGAATAATGGCAAAACAAAAAAATACTCCCAGAATCAAAGAATTTTTATTCTCCTCTTGGGCCATAGAACACCGTACGGTAGTCTATGTCATCATGGCTCTGTTTTTTATACTCGGGATCTCTTCCTACTTTTCAATGCCTAGGGAAGCCTTCCCAGAGATCAACGATACCAAGGTTTTTGTAAGTACTGTGTTTCCTGGAAACACGGCAGAAGATATCGAACGTATTGTAACTGATCCTTTGGAAGAAGCGTTGAAAGGGGTTCCCAATATGGTGGAAATTCGTTCTACCTCCTCAGAAGATTTTTCAGTTATAGAAGTTGAGTTTGACGAAAACATAACTATAGATGATGCCAAACAAAAGACCAAAGATTTGGTCGATGGAGTTACAGCAGGTCCCGATTGGCCCGTTTTTAACAATGCTAAAGTAGAGCCTAATGTTTTTGAACTGGACTTTTCCGAACTACAACCCATATTAAACATCAGTCTTATAGGTGACTACCCTATTGAGCAACTAAAAGTATATGCTGAACGACTGGAAAACCGAATTGAACAACTGGCACAAATCAAAGAGGTAAACATCAGGGGAATACAAACCTTTGAAGTAGAAGTTGCAGTAGATATCTACAAAATGACTGCTGCTAAAGTATCCTTTAATGACATCCTGGGAGCCATCTCCAGGGAAAATTCTACCCTATCCGGAGGAAACATCGTAATGGGAGGACAACGGCGAAATATTCGCTTGACAGGCGAAATACAAAACCCGCAAGAACTCAAGTCTTTTGTCATTAAAACAGACGGTGGACCTGTTTATTTAGGAGATGTGGCAGAAATATCCTTTAAGGAAAAAGAAATTACTTCTTTTGCGCGTTCCTTTGGAAAAAAAGCTGTTTTACTAGATGTGGTGAAAAGAGGAGGAAAGAATTTGATTCTGGCTTCTCAAGACATTCGAAAAATAACGGCAAAACCGCAAGAAATAGGACTCCCTTCCGATTTAGAAATTACAATTTCAAATGACCAATCGGATATGACCTTAAATCAAGTAAGTGAACTGGTCAACAGTATCATCTTTGGTATTTTATTGGTAGTTACCGTTCTGATGTTCTTTTTGGGATTCCGCAACGCCTTGTTTGTAGGGTTTGCAATACCCATGTCTATGTTTATGTCCTTTATGATCCTTTCTGCGCTGGGTTATACTATGAATACCATGGTTCTTTTTGGCTTGGTGATGGGATTGGGAATGTTAGTGGATAATGGAATTGTGGTGGTTGAAAATGTTTATCGATTAATGGAGAAAGAAGGGATGTCCCGTATTGAAGCAGCAAAAGCAGGAATTGGAGAAATCGCCTTCCCTATTATTGTCTCCACGGCAACCACCATTGCTGCCTTTGTCCCATTAGGTGCTTGGCCGGGCTTGATGGGTGAGTTCATGATCTATTTCCCCATTACACTTTCCGTAGTACTGGGATCTTCTCTCGTCGTTGCTATCTTTTTTAACTCAATGTTGGTTTCCCAGTTTATGGAAATTTCTGATCGTGAAATATCCACAAAATCACTCTGGCGCTTGACCTTTATTATGGGGGGTCTCGGCATTCTTCTATTATTTGGTGGACCTGGAGTACGCGTTTTTGGAAACATCATGATTCTGACATCTGCCCTGTTTTGGCTGTATAAATTCTTTATCAAAAAATGGGCCTTGGCATTTCAAAATGGCTTCTTAGTTCGTTTGGAAAACAGCTATAGAAAATTCTTGAATTTTGCTTTGGGAGGGTATAAACCAATCCTGTTTTTAGGAGGAACGTTTTTATTGCTTTTTACCTCCTTTGCCCTCATGGGCATATTCCCTCCTAGCGTTGAGTTCTTCCCAGAAAACCAACCCAAGCAAATCCTTGTTTTTATTGAATATCCTGAGGGAACTGCAATCAAAAAGACCAACGAAACAACACGGAGAATAGAAGAAGAAATTTACAATGTCATTGGACGTCCTCAGTACAATAAAGATAGCTTCAATTTATTGGTCGAGTCCGGTGTCGCTCAGGTGGGAGAAGGTGCTGGAAATCCTTTTATTGACAATGGGAATACCAATGAACTGCCCCATAAAGGAAAAATAACTCTCACCATGCGCGAGTTTAAAATGCGAGGGGGAGTCTCGAGTGAGGCTTTGCGAAAAGACATACAGCAACAATTGGATGGAAAATTCCCGGGTGTCGCACTTTCTGTAGAAAAAGATGCAAACGGTCCACCAGCAGGCTATCCGATAACAATTGAAATTACAGGAAAAGACTATTTAGGACTCATTCAAACTGCTCAAAGTATGAAAGACTACCTCAATCGCATCAATGTGGCTGGGGTAGAGGAACTCAAAATTGATGTAAACAAAAACAAACCTGGCATTAAACTAACCATCGATAGAGAAAAAGCTGGAGAACTGGGTGTTTCAACCTCTCAAGTGGGACAGCTGCTGAGAACCTCATTGTTTGGATCTAAAGCAGGTGTCTTTAAAAAAGACGGAGACGATTACGACATCAATGTACGGTTCAATAAAGCCAACAAATATGACAACAACGCCTTGTACAACCAAAATATCATCTTTAGGGATCAGGCTACGGGACGTATTAAAGAAATTCCTGTATCAGCTTTGATAGAACGCGAAAACACTACGAGTTTTAATGCTATAAAACACCGACAGCTAAACAGGGTAGTAACACTGTATTCTCCCGTTCTAGCCGGATACAATGCAAATGCTGTGGTGGATCAAGTGAAAAATGCTTTGGCCAACTATGAACTACCTAAAGAGGTGAATTTTAAATTTTCTGGAGAAATCGAAGAGCAAGAGAAGAACATGTCTTTCCTTACCAATGCTCTTTTGGCTGCCTTGGGGTTGATCTTGCTCCTGCTCGTTTTCCAATTTAATTCCATTTCAAAGCCCCTGATTATTTTACTCTCCATATTCTTGAGTTTTACAGGGGTCTTTTTAGGGTTGATTGCGTTTCAAATGCCTTTTGTGATTCTAATGACCATGATGGGAATTATCGCGCTGGCAGGTATTGTAGTAAACAATGGTGTGGTATTATTGGATTACACCCAGCTACTTATTGACAGAAGAAGTGCAGAACTCAATCTACCCAGTAATAAAACTTTAGACAAAAAGGAAGCGACACTAGCTATTATTGAAGGAGGTACTGCGCGCTTACGCCCTGTAATTCTCACAGCAATAACAACTGTTTTGGGATTGATTCCACTTGCAATAGGATTAAACATTGACTTTTTCTCTTTGTTTTCCGAATGGGATCCACAAGTTTATGTGGGTGGAGACAATGTTATTTTCTGGGGACCCCTAGCCTGGACCGTTATTTTTGGGCTTACATTTGCCACCTTTTTAACTTTAGTTATTGTCCCTGCTACCTTCTCCATTGTATATTCGATAAAACTTTGGTATAAAAAGATGCTATAAAGACCATAAAATCCTAAGGTTTGCGCTTTAGGATTTTTTATTTTTGTCCGAACGAAACAACTTATGTACAGAACACACGACTGCGGAGCCCTTAGAATTGAAAACGTAAACCAAAACGTAACCCTTGCTGGATGGGTTCAAAAAAACAGAAACAAAGGATTTATTGTATGGGTAGACCTCCGCGATCGCTATGGGATAACACAATTGGTTTTTGACGAAGAAAGGACTCCAAAAGTTGTCTTCGAAAAAGCCCAGCAGCTAGGGCGTGAGTTTGTTATACAAATTCACGGAACAGTAATTGAAAGGGAATCCAAAAACCCCAATATGAATACAGGGGCCGTTGAAGTATTGGTGAACGAACTCAATATCCTCAATCCAGCCAAAACTCCTCCCTTCACTATTGAAGATCAAACCGATGGAGGCGAAGAACTGCGCATGCAATACCGCTACTTGGACATACGCAGAAATCCTGTTAAACAAAATTTACTCTTCCGTTCTAAGGTATCCATGGCGGTTAGAAATTATTTGACCGATGCCGGTTTTATTGATGTAGAAACTCCCTATTTGATTAAATCCACACCAGAAGGAGCTCGAGATTTTGTGGTGCCTTCACGGATGAATGAAGGACAGTTTTATGCCTTACCCCAATCCCCTCAGACCTTTAAACAGTTGTTGATGGTGGGTGGTTTGGATAAGTATTTCCAGATCGTAAAATGTTTTCGAGATGAAGACCTGCGTGCAGACCGACAGCCCGAATTTACCCAAATTGACTGTGAGATGACCTTTGTGGAACAAGAAGATATTTTAACCCAATTTGAAGGCTTGACCCGACATTTACTCAAAGAAATTAATGGAATTGAAGTAGGGGATTTTCCTCGAATGAGCTACGATGAAGCAATGAAAACCTATGGGAACGACAAACCCGATATCCGCTTTGGGATGACCTTTACTGAACTAAACGATTCTGCTCAAGGCAAGGGTTTTGGAGTTTTTGATAACCAAGAGTTGGTGGTTGGAATTGCAGTACCCGGTGCCGCTTCTTACAGCCGAAAAGAAATCGATGCGTTGATTGACTGGGTCAAACGTCCACAGATTGGAGCCAAAGGTTTGGTTTATGTAAAGTGCAATGCAGACGGGACTTTTAAATCCTCTGTAGATAAATTCTTTGGTCCAGATGATCTTAAAGTATGGGCTGAAAAAGCAGGGGCTCAAGCTGGCGACTTACTGCTGATCCTTTCTGGAGAAGCACACAGTACCCGAACCCAACTCAGTGCCTTGCGTATGGAACTGGCAGAACGCATGGATCTGCGTGATCCTAAAGTCTTTGCTCCCTTGTGGATTACCGATTTTCCTCTGTTGGAATGGGATGAAGACACCCAACGTTACCATGCCATGCACCACCCTTTTACTGCACCCAAGCCTGAAGATTTAGAAAAATTAGCTACTGATCCTGCAGCCGTAAAAGCCAATGCGTACGATTTGGTGTTAAACGGAAATGAAATTGGAGGAGGATCCATTCGAATTCATGATCAAAAGCTCCAAGCCCAAATGTTTGACCTCCTTGGCTTTACCAAAGAAGAGGCGCAAGCCCAGTTTGGCTTTTTAATGGATGCTTTTCAATACGGAGCACCGCCCCATGGAGGAATTGCATTCGGGTTAGACCGATTGGTAGCAATTCTGGGAGGAGAAGAAACCATACGGGATTTTATTGCCTTCCCCAAAAACAACAGTGGTCGCGATGTAATGATTGATGCACCCGCTTATCTTGCCCAAGAACAACTGGAGGAATTAAATCTTAAAACATTACCTAAAAAAGAAGCATGAAATACGTCCTTAGGGTGCTCTTTCTGATTCTTATAGCCTCCATATCCTACGGTGCCTACCATAGAACAGCAATTGATTTTGCTACTGGTGAACGCATTATTGGCTTTAGTGTACTCTCTGGGGTAGTATTCTTTCTTCCCCTTTTTCTCTACCACCGCTGGAAGGGTAAACGCCTTCAAGATTACACCCTTAGTGAGGAAAACATCAAAAAAATGCGTGAGAAGAGATAAATACCCAATTTATTCGGTTAATTATTGAAAATCAACCACTTTGATATGAAAAAAGTGTTAAAAAAAGAGGCTGACCGAATAATAAGACTACCTTTGTCAATAATTTTTAAATACAAACATGACTGGTACAGTTAAATTTTTCAATGAAGCCAAAGGATTTGGTTTTATTACCAACGATGAGTCTGGACAAGATGTATTCGTTCACATTTCAGCCCTAAACGGCGTTACCCTTTCTGAAGGGGCAAAAGTAGAGTATGTAGAAGAAGAAGGAAAAAAAGGCAAGCAAGCTTCCAATATTACCTTATTATAGTTTATATATTATTACTAGTAGAAAAGCATCTTTTGATTAAGATGCTTTTTTTTATGCTCTTTTTTTTGCAAAAAATTGATCCAACAAGGCTTTTGCTTGGTCTTTTAAAACACCCCCTGATAGAAGTGTTTTAGGGTGCAATTGAATTCCCGCTTGGTGAAATCCTCTCTTGGAATCTGAAGCGCCATAGACCACCCGACTCAACTGGCTCCACTGTAAAGCTCCAGCACACATAATACAGGGCTCTAAAGTAACGTATAGGGTACACCCTACTAGATACTTACCGTTTAAAAAATGAGCCGCAGCTGTAATGGCTTGCATTTCGGCATGTGCAGTAACATCATTGAGACGCTCTGTAAGATTGTGAGCCCGCGCAATAACCCTTTGATCTACTACCACTACTGCCCCAACAGGCACCTCTCCCAACTCTTGTGCTTTTTCTGCCTCTTGTAAGGCCAATTTCATGTAATAGGCATCGTCCTGATCCATGGAATAAAAATACACATTCTCTTGGGTTCTTAACTGAAAATGTTTTGCAGTACCTTTACTCCATGGCCAGTCATCCTTTTAAAGAGATTCAAACACCAGAGCAACTTCGATTACTCCCCCCAGAGGAGCTTCAGGCATTTGCAGAAACACTTCGCCAAGAAATTATCCATACACTAGCACGAGGGGAAGGACATCTGGGTTCCAGTCTGGGTACGGTAGAACTCACCGTTGCACTTCATTATTGCTTCAATACCCCAGAGGATATTTTGGTCTGGGATGTGGGACATCAAGCTTATGGTCATAAAATGCTCACCGGAAGAAGGAAAGAGTTTGAGCATCTCAGACAGCGACACGGTATAAGCGGGTTTCCAAAAAGAGAAGAAAGCACTTACGACCCCTTCGGGGCTGGACATGCGGGTACAGCACTCTCTGCTGTATTGGGGATGGCTTTGAGTGCCTCCAATAACAAAAGACAGCACATCGCAGTGGTAGGCGATGCCTCTATAGCCAACGGTATGGCTTTTGAAGCCTTAAATCATCTGGGAACGACCAAAGCCAATGTACTCATTGTGTTGAACGACAACAGTATGGGTATAGATCCCAGCGTGGGAGCGCTAAAAAACTATTTTGATCGGGTAAAAAAAGAAAAATCCAGTAGTACAAACTTTTTTCAATCGTTAAATTTGGACTATCAGGGACCCTTGGACGGTCATGATCTTCACGCTTTGCTGAAAGCTTTTGAAAAACAAAAAAACAATACAGGACCACGTATACTCCATGTAGTCACAACCAAAGGCAAAGGGCTGCCCTCTGCTGAAAAAGAACAGGTGCGCTATCATGCACCTGGCAAATTTGATCCAGTAACGGGTAAACTCAATCCCAAACAAAACCACAAAAAAATCAAATTTCAAGAAGTTTTTGGTCAAAGCTTACTTCGCTTAGCACAACAGAACAAAAAAATAGTAGCCATTACACCAGCCATGCCCACAGGAAGTGGCCTAGTCGATTTAATGAATGTCCTCCCCGAACAGTGCATCGATGTAGGAATTGCTGAACAGCATGCTGTAACCTTAGCTGCAGGAATGGCCACACAGGGAAAGATCCCATTTTGTATCATTTATTCCACATTTTTACAGCGGGCTTACGATCAAATTATTCATGACGTAGCCTTACAAAAACTCCCAGTAGTTTTTTGTATTGATCGAGCTGGGGTCGTAGGACATGATGGTCCCACCCACCATGGTCTTTTTGATCTCTCTTTTTTAAGCTGCATCCCTAACCTATACATTGCTGCCCCAAGAGACGCAGCTGCACTTCAAAACCTTTTATACACCGCTCAACTGGGAATAGAAGCCCCTCTAGCGATTCGCTACCCTAGAGGTTACAGCGAAGTAGAAACACTCTCTTTCGATTTCCAAAAAAGCGCTTGGGGAAAAATGGAACAATTGAAAAAAGGAAGTCAGATTGCTGTTCTTTCGCTAGGAACAATGGCAAAAACAGTAGCTGCTGCCTTGGATACACTCCATGAATCAGAAGCTTTTGCCCACTACGATTTGTGTTTTGCCAAACCTTTGGATGAAGAAATGTTACAACACATATTCAAAACCTACAGCGCAGTAATGATCGTTGAAGAAGGAGTAAAACACGGAGGTGTAGGAAGTGCTATTCTAGAATTTTCTTCCCGTCATCAGTACTCCCTTCCCATCCAATTAGAAGGAGTAGAAGATGTATTTGTGCCCCACGGCAATGCGTCAGAATTGTTAGTGGAAATAGGTCTAGATGCATCTACCCTTGCTAAAAAAATGGAGTTGTTGCTAAATAAAGTTCTGGGATGAAGCCCATTGCCGTATAGTTTTTTAAATTTATCCCAAACGAATCCATGAGCACACAAAAACGCCTTTTTTTACTCGATGCTTTTGCCTTAATTTTTAGAGGATATTACGCCTTTATCAAAAACCCTAGAATCAATTCTAAAGGTATGGACACTTCTGCCATCATGGGTTTTACCAACTCTTTGCTCGACGTTATTAAAAGGGAACAACCCGACCACCTGGCCGTGTGTTTTGACAAAGGGGGGTCCCAGATTCGAACAGAAATGTATACCGAATACAAAGCGAATCGCGAAGAAACTCCAGAACCCATCAGTCTAGCAGTACCCTACATCCAGGAGCTTTTAAAAGCCATGCACATTCCTGTGGTAGTAAAAGAAGGTTATGAAGCAGATGATATCATAGGGACGCTTGCAAAACAAGCAGAAAAAGAGGGGTTTCAGGTGTTTATGGTTACACCAGACAAGGACTTCGCCCAACTGGTTTCTGAAAATATTTTCATGTACCGCCCAGCCCGTATGGGCAATGGTATAGAGATATGGGGAATTCCTGAAGTACAGCAAAAGTTTGAAGTAGATCGTCCAGAACAGGTGATCGACTACCTCGGAATGATGGGTGATGCGGTGGACAACATCCCCGGACTGCCCGGTGTAGGAGACAAGACAGCAAAAAAATTGTTGAAAACCTATGGCAGTATGGAAGCGCTATTAGAACATGCGCACGAAGTCAAAGGAAAACTAGGCGAAAAGATTCAAGAAAACAAAGAACAAGGAATATTATCAAAAGAACTGGCAACCATTCTTTTAGATGTCCCTGTGACTTTTGAAGCCCAAGACTACGCCCTCAGCACCCCTGATCACAACAAAGTAGCTGCTCTTTTTGAAGAACTGGAATTTCGTAGGATTGCAGAAAATTTTAAAAAACTCTTTGACCCTCAGCAGGCGACATCCTCAGAACCTACAACTGAAAAAAAAGAACAAAAAACACCACAAGCAGGACAGCAGTTCGATCTATTTGCAGCCCCAGGCAGTGGAGAAATGGCTCAAAGAGAGGCTTCTGAAAGAAAAAATTTATCCACTACTGTACACAGCTATCAACTGGTGAACAGCCCTATAGCACGAGACTTATTGCTGAAAAAAATAATGGAGGAAAAACAAGTCTGTTTTGACACCGAAACCACTTCTTTAAATGCACTGGAGGCGGAGCTTGTGGGTATTGCATTTTCATGGATTCCCGGACAAGGTTATTACCTCGTCCTTCCAGAAGCAAGAGAAGAAGCTCTACAGATTATTGCTCTTTTTAAACCCTTTTTTGAGGATCCTTCAATTGAAAAAATTGGACATAACTTAAAGTACGATCTGAAAGTCTTGAGAAACTATGGGATTCAAGTACAAGCGCCTCTTTTTGATACGCTGATTGCGCATTATCTGATCAATCCTGACATGCGTCACAACATGGATGTTTTAGCAGAAACTTACCTCAACTACAGTCCACAGCCCATTTCTGAATTGATTGGAAAAAAAGGAAAAACACAAGGAAGTATGCGAGAAGTTCCCCTCGAGGAACAAACCCAGTACGCTGTAGAAGATGCTGATATTACCCTTCAGCTCAAACACCATTTTGAAAAAGAACTCAAGGCAGCAAATACACGTACACTTTACGATCAGGTAGAACTTCCTTTAGTGGAAGTACTTACTGCTATGGAATGTGAAGGTATTAATCTAGATATTGCTTTTTTAAAAGAGCTTTCTGTTGGGCTCTCCAGCGATATACTTCAACTGGAAAAAGCTATTTTTGAAGCCGCTGGCACTACCTTCAACCTCGCATCACCAAAGCAGTTAGGTCCCATCTTATTTGAAAAACTCAAGTTGGTTGATAAACCCAAAAAGACAAAAACAGGACAGTACTCCACTGCAGAGGAAGTGCTTTCTGTATTGGCCAAAGAACACGCTATCGTTTCCGATATTCTTGACTGGCGCTCTTTACAAAAACTGCAAAACACCTATGTAGATGCACTACCAAAGGAAATCAACAGTAAAACGGGTCGTGTCCATACCATTTATAATCAAGCAGTGGCTGCTACGGGAAGACTGAGCAGTAACAACCCCAATCTTCAAAACATTCCAATTCGAACAGAACGTGGACAACAAGTAAGAAAAGCCTTCATTCCTAGAGATGAAAATCACGTCTTATTGGCTGCAGACTACTCTCAAATTGAACTGAGAATCATTGCGGCACTAAGTAAGGATGAGGGAATGCTTAGTGCGTTTAACAACAACGAAGACATCCACGCTGCCACCGCCGCTAAAGTGTTTAATGTTCCTTTAGAAAAGGTTACTCGCCAGCAACGCAGTAATGCAAAAACGGTCAATTTTGGAATTGTATACGGTGTTTCGGCTTTTGGTCTCAGCCAACAAACCGATCTGAATCGAAGCGAAGCCAAAGAGCTCATCGAAACCTACTATGCGACCTACCCTCAACTACGCGCCTACATTCAAGATCAAATAGATTTTGCTCGTGACCACGGTTATGTAACCACTGTGCTGGGAAGGAGACGTTATTTACGAGATATTAATTCCCAAAACGCAATTGTTCGAGGTGCTGCAGAGCGCAACGCTGTAAATGCCCCCATTCAAGGAAGTGCTGCGGATATCATCAAGCTAGCCATGATTGCCATACAAAAAAGACTTTCTAACGAAAATTGGAAAACTAGAATGTTATTGCAAGTACACGACGAACTTGTTTTTGACGTTCCTAAAGATGAAGTTGATTCTTTAAAATCCATGGTCAAAATCGAAATGGAAAACGCATTTAAACTAGAGGTTCCCTTGGTGGTCGATATTGGGATTGGAAACAATTGGTTAGAAGCGCATTAAACCTTGTTTGTTCTTCGCCAAAGGCCCTAATAAAAATCAAAAAAAAATTTTTTCAAAGTAATTTATAATTGTACATTTGCAGCCCGTTGAAGCAATTTTCAATAGGAGATAAATTATATATTGTGAATACACTGAGTTATAAAACCGTATCTGCTAATGCAAACACTGTAAACAAAGAGTGGGTTGTATTAGATGTAAAAGATCTTCCCCTTGGAAGAGTAGCAACAGTAATTGCAAACTTTTTAAGAGGAAAATACAAAACCAACTACACACCACATGTAGACTGTGGTGATAACGTGATTGTAGTAAATGCAGCCACAGTTACCTTGAGCGGTAATAAATGGGAACAAAAAGAATATGTTCGTCATACAGGTTACCCAGGTGGTCAGCGTATTTTAAATGCAACTCAGCTTCACAACAAAAAAGACACCCGCCTTGTGGAAAACGCAGTACGTGGGATGTTACCAAAAAATAAATTAGGTGCTGACCTTTTCAGAAACCTTCGTGTGTACGCAGGTGCTGAGCATAGCCAAGAAGCACAAAATCCAAAAACCATTAATATTAACGATTTCTTATAATGGATACAGTTCACACTATAGGTCGTCGCAAAACTTCTGTCGCTCGTATTTTTGTTAGCGAAGGAAAAGGAGCGATAACGGTAAACAAAAAGAACTATACAGACTACTTTCCAACACCAAGTTTACAGTATAAAATTCAACAGCCTTTCCAGTTGACCAATACGGAAGGAGCTTACGATTTGAATGTTACAGTAAAAGGTGGTGGAACCAATGGACAAGCAGAAGCCGTTCGTTTGGCAATTTCTAGAGCCCTTTGCAAAATAAACGAAGACTTTCGTGCAGAGTTAAAACCTGAAGGTTTATTGACTAGAGACCCTAGAATGGTAGAAAGAAAGAAATTCGGTCAAAAGAAAGCGAGAAAAAAATTCCAATTCTCGAAACGTTAATTTGGTACCGTTTTGCAAACGCAAAACAAAGTTCATTCATTTAATAATCAATCTGTTGCTTAAACCGCTAAGGCGGATGTTAGTTTAGCATCTAAACAAGTTTCGAACTTGTTGCTAATCAAAAAGGAACGTAAACTAAAACACAATGGCAAATACACAAGTAAATGACCTGCTCAACGCAGGAGTCCACTTTGGACACTTAACCCGTAAATGGAATCCAAACATGGCGCCCTACATCTATATGGAGCGCAATGGAATCCACATCATCAACCTCTACAAAACAGCGGCTAAAATTGATGAAACAAGTGCCGCATTAAAAAAGATTGCTGCCTCTGGTCGTAAGATTTTATTTGTAGCGACAAAAAAACAAGCGAAAGACATCGTTGCTGAAAAAGCAAAAGCAGTAAACATGCCTTACATTACTGAGCGTTGGCCTGGGGGAATGTTAACAAACTTTGTTACCATTCGCAAAGCAGTAAAAAAAATGGGGGCTATCGATCGTATGAAAAAAGACGGAACTTTCGAAACCCTCTCCAAAAAAGAGCGTCTTCAAGTAGATCGTCTGCGCGAAAAATTGGAAAAAAACTTGGGGTCTATTACAGATATGACCCGTTTACCAGGAGCTCTCTTTATTGTAGATACCACACGTGAACACATCGCTGTAAAAGAAGCTCAAAAACTCAAAATTCCCATTTTTGCAATGGTGGATACCAATTCAGATCCTAGAGATGTGGACTATGTAATCCCTTCAAATGACGATGCGTCTAAATCCATCGAGAAAATATTAAGCCTAGTTACTGCTGCAGTTGCTGAAGGCTTGAGTGAACGCAAAAATGAAAAAGATGGTACTTCTGACAACGACGCCAAAAATATGGAAGCAGCTGCAATAGCAGAAGAGGAGACTACAGCAGCTGAGACTGCCACAGTTACCCCTGAAGTGAAGGAAGCAGCTCCAGCAGAAGAAGTTCCTGCTGCAGAAGAAAACCAAGAAGAAAAAGAAGCCTAACCCAACAAAAATAGAATACTGTGAAAATTACTGCATCTGAAGTAAATAAACTCCGCCAAGCAACAGGAGCGGGAATGATGGATTGTAAAAAAGCCTTAGTTGAAGCTGAAGGAGACTTTGACAAAGCGGTAGAAAACCTTCGTAAAAAAGGACAGAAAGTAGCTGCTAATCGTGCAGATAGAGAGTCCTCTGAGGGAGCTGTTTTAGCAAAAGTGAATGCTGACAATTCAGCAGGAGTAATCGTTTCCTTAAACTGTGAAACCGACTTTGTCGCTAAAAACGAAAGTTATTTGACACTGGCAAGTGAGCTTACTGACCTTGCGCTGGAACACAATAACTTAGAAAGTTTTCTAGCAGCTGAATACAAGGGAATGACTGTTGCCGAAAAGCTAACAGAGCAAACAGGTGTAATCGGTGAAAAAATCGAAATCGGTGGTTTCGAAAGACTTGAAGCTCCCTATGTGGGATCATACATCCACGCTGGAAATAAGATTGCTACCCTTGTAGGGCTCTCTAGTGCTGTAGCCAGCGCTGCAGAGGTTTCTAAAAACGTTGCAATGCAAGCAGCAGCGATGAACCCCATCGCCCTTAATGAAGAAGGAGTGGACGCTTCTATCGTAGAAAAAGAAATAGAAATTGCCAAAGAGCAATTACGTCAAGAAGGAAAGCCTGAGGCAATGTTAGACAACATTGCTAAAGGAAAATTAAAGCGTTTCTTTAAAGACAACACCTTGGTCAATCAAGACTTTATCAAAGACAACAAGGTGTCCGTAGGTGACTATGTAAAAGCAGAAGGTGGTGCAGAAGTAACTGCCTTTGCCCGTGTTGCTTTGGTTTAATAAAACCGATACATTTTAAATTTAAAGCACCTTTCGAGGTGCTTTTTTTATACCTTCACGACATGCCAAAGAAAAAATGTGACTGGTGTTTAGGAGATTCGCTCTACGAAAAATATCACGATACCGAATGGGGTAACCCTGTATATGACGATCAAACACTTTTTGAATTTCTAACCTTAGAGAGCTTTCAGGCAGGTTTAAGTTGGATCACAGTTTTACGGAAACGAGAACACTTTAGAAAAGCTTTCGATGGTTTTGACTACCAAAAAATAGCCGCCTATAGTACCTCAAAAAAAATGGAGTTGTTATCCAACTCAAAGATCATTAGAAACCGACTCAAAATAGAGGCCACCATAAAAAATGCTACTGCTTTTATCAACATCCAAAGTGCACACGGGAGTTTTTCAAACTACATTTGGGATTTTGTTTCGGGAACACCAATTGTGAATGCTTATGAAAGCTTGGAAGAGCTTCCCTCATACACTCCTCTAGCAGAGCAAATAAGTAAAGACTTAAAACAAAAGGGATTTACCTTTGTCGGTCCCACTGTGGTTTATTCCCACATGCAGGCCACAGGAATGGTCAACGACCACTTGGTAGATTGTTTTCGCTATGCTGAGTTGACCTAAAAAGGTAAATCGTCTTCTACTTCATTGGCTTCCCCTTCTGCAGGTTCAAAAGCTGAAGGAGGGGGCATAGGAGGCATCTCAGAGGGCGCAGCTCCTTCCGATGCGTCGATTTTCCATCCTTGTATGGAATTAAAGTATTTCGTTTCTCCCTGTGGGTTGACCCACTCTCTTCCCCTCAAGTTGATTCCAATTTTGACGTTTTGTCCTACCTGAAATGTGTTTAAAAGATCACATTTGTCTTGGATAAATTCAACCAAAAGGTGTTGGGGATACTGTTCTTCAGTGGTGACGACAACCTCTCTTTTACGAAATCCATTGTTGCCATAGGTTTTTGTTTCGTCTATCCACTTTATTTTACCTATTACTTCCATACTCTTGTGTGCTTAGAGCAAAAATATAAAAAGTTTTGAGTGGAGAAAGGCGCATTTCCTCTAATTTATCAAATTGAAGTATCTTCGTTTGGAACCTCTTTGTATGAAGCTACTGCAACACATAAAATCTCAGCTCAAGTATTCTTGGTTGTTGTTTGCTTTTATTCTTGTATTTCTCATTGTTTGGAATACAAACACCTTGCTTAGCAGTTTAAGAAAACAAGAAAGGAGTAAAATGGAGCTTTGGGCCATGGCTCAAAAAGAATACATTAAAACCCCCAACTTAAGCAATCTGACCTTTGAGGTCTTGCAGCGTTCTGGAGTGAACCCCATGATTCAGGTAGATGCCTCAGAGCGTATAATCGAAATTCGGAATATCGAATGGGATAGAGACAAAAAGGACTCTACTGCATTATATGCTCTGTTGTCTAAAATCAAAAAAGAAAACGAGCCTATTCTTATTCAATACCGAGATGAAACAGGTAGCTTACTCGTTGATCAAAAACTCTATTACGGCAATTCTGCACTTTTAAAAAAACTACAGTACTATCCCCTAGCCTTATTGTTGATTATCCTCCTTTTTGGTGCTGTGCTCTATTTCGTATTCAAAACTGCCCGTATTGCCGAGCAAAACAGGCTGTGGGCGGCAATGGCAAAAGAAACTGCACATCAAATTGGCACCCCTCTGACCTCTATGATGGGATGGATCACCTTACTCAAAGAACAAAGAAAAGAGACAAGCTCCTTACTTGAAATTGAAAAAGATATTGATCGTTTGCATGTCATCACCGAACGTTTTTCTAAGGTAGGCTCTGCTCCAGAACTTACCCTTTTAGATCTGAATGAAACCCTAAGAACCACCCTAAATTATCTACAAAAAAGAAGTTCAGAACACATTGTTTTTGAGTGCACATTACCAAATAAGGAAATGCTTATCCCTTTTAACCCACAGCTGATGAGCTGGACTATCGAAAACCTGATTAAAAATGGAATCGATGCTATGAAAGGAAAAGGAACCCTAACTATTGAGTTAATAGAACAGGAAAAACAAGTACAACTTCTCATTTCTGATACAGGCTCAGGAATTAAAAAAGAAATATTATCCAAAATATTCAAGCCCGGATTTACCACAAAAACTAGAGGCTGGGGGTTAGGACTTTCACTTGCAAAGCGTATTGTTGAAGATTTTCACAAGGGAAAGATTGGTGTGCTCGCAACTCTTCCAGGCAAGGGAACTCAGTTTCAAATTCTCTTGAATAAAACCTAAACCAATTAAAGTTGCACAAAGGCTGCGATTGCTTTTGCCGTTTGTTGCATTTCTTCGGGACTGAGGCTTACCTTTTTTTGAAAACGTATATCTTCCATTTCATCTAAAGGGATTAGATGAATATGAGCGTGTGGGACTTCCAGGCCTACCACGGAAAGCGCAATGCGTTTACAAGGCACCGCTTTTTTTAATGCTTTTGCTATTTTTTTTGCGAATGACATCAGCTCCAGGTACTCTTGCTGTGGTAAATCAAAAAGTTGATCCACAGGATTCTTTGGAACACACAAGACATGACCTTTTGTATTGGGATTGATGTCCAAAAAGGCGTAACAACTTTCGTTTTCAGCTACTTTATAGGAAGGGATTTCTCCCGCAATGATTTTACTAAATAGTGTGGCCATCACGAACGTGATATGGATAGAATTTCCAATTCTATCTTCCCGTTGGGTACCTCAATTACAGCTACCTCTCCAACTTCCTTTCCTAGAAGCCCTTTCCCAATGGGAGAATCTACAGAAATTTTTCCCGTTTTTAAGTCGGCTTCGCTTTGTGCTACCAAAGTGTAGTTCATCTGAGCGCCGTTGGCTTTATTTTTTACCGATACCGAAGATAGCACCAGTACTTTGGAAGTATCCAATTCCGATTCATTTATTATACGAGCATTGGCAAGGGTGTTCTCTAGTTTGGCAATTTGCATTTCTAGCATCCCTTGAGCTTCCTTGGCAGCATCGTATTCCGCATTTTCACTTAAATCTCCTTTGTCTCGAGCATCTGCAATAGCCTGAGATGCTTTTGGACGTTCCACATCTTTGAGTTGGTTTAACTCCGCACGTAATTTTTTTAAGCCTTCTTCGGTGTAATAAGATACTTTACTCATGATTTATACGTTTTATATAAACAAAAAATCCTCCCAAGGGTGGATTTTAAATCAAAGATACACAATTGAGCCTTGTCAATAAAACATTTCACTCCTTCTCCTTACTCCTTTTGGGAAGTTTTTTAATTGTCTTAGGATGCGGCAAAACGCCCCTTCAGCGCAATCCTTATCTGGTAGATCTCCGATTTCAGCGAGAACTCAATTTATCGTTACCTCTTTACAACAGTCTCAATTTTGTAGGCGGAAGTATTTTAATACGAGACCTGGGAATCAATGGGGTGATTGTCTTTAATCTCAATGGAACTACTTTTTTAGCTTGGGAAGCGACTTGTCCCAATCATTTACCACAGGCCTGTTCAGTCCTTTCCATCACAGGTGTATTGGCAGAATGTAGTTGTGAACAATTTCAATACAGTCTCGCAACCGGGCAATTGCTTAACCCAACTGAAGCGTTAAACCCACCTCAAGGGCTCTTGTTCTATCAAGTACAAAATTTTAATGGTACCTTGAGAATTACAAACTAATGGCCTTAAAAATGGGATGCTCTAAAGGATTTTTTTACAGTAACAAAGTGGGATTTTTTGTAGGATTTATGCTATTTAGCTCCCTTTGCTTTGGACAGTTATTGGAGGTAGATTACAGCGGTGGCACTAGGGAAGAAAGCCGACTGAGAGTACAATTCTTGCGATCGGGGACCCTAGGAGTGAGCAGTTTAAAGCATTTGGACCTTACCGTCGAAGGGGCAAAATTCCGATATGACAGTAGAAACGGGAGTCAGTTGTCGGTAACGCTTTACGGCACACAAACCCTTTGGAGGGGAAATCGAATCGATGCCCTCAACACCTTTGATTTTTTAATGAATCCCATTGGTGGAAGTGTAAATGGAGCTCTTTTTTACAGTATCCCACTTTCTTTTAATGAACTTTACCTCAACAAAATGGCACTGGTTTTGGGTAATAAATGGATTCAAGGACCGCCTTTACCCAATATGCAAAACACCTCTTTTTTTGATCGTTACGGCCGTTTGGGATGGATGTATCAAAGTAAAATCACTGAAGACCCGCTGACCAACAGCAGTTTGTACTTTTGGTCTTTTCCAGCACTGCTTCTTCATCAAGGGAGTCCCCTCAGTCGGCAACAGTTTTTTAATGGAGAGTTAGCCCCTTGGTCCTATGGCTATGCTGTTGAATTGGGAATGGAATACAACACAAAGCTCAAGGTCACCCTCCTGGGACAACAGCTTCTTAATACCGTTCGTAAAAGCCCTTTTGGTCAATTTGTTGCCCGGATCGTAGTGAGTTACCGGTTCTAAAAAAGCACTTTTAGCCCCGTTATAAAATGAATCCCTGCTTGGGGGTAATAGCCTGCTCCTTCTATCGTAATTATTTGTCCAGGCGAAGACCAGGTATCGTCATAGGTATAAAAATAGCCGTTGGATGAATACAATGTGTTGAACAGGTTATTGATTAACAACGACCATTGAAGTTCTTTGATCCAGCGCCTGGGTTGCCAGCGGTATACCGCATTTAAATCGGTAGTAAAATAGGCTTCCAATAGCGCATTTTCAGAATTGTTATTGCCCATGTACTGTTTCCCAACATATTTGGACAACAGTCCCACCTGGAATTGGGTTGAAGGAACATACATCAAAGCACTTCCAGCAATCAAATTAGGTGAATACGCCAGGGGAGTAGCCCCTAAATTTTCTAATAGCCCGTTGCGTTCAAAATAAAAGTCCCTATTTTGATTGCTACTGATCGCCAGATTAGGTTGCCACAGCCAGTTGGAATGAAGCATCATATTCATTTCTATTTCTAAGCCAATTCTTCGACTTCTTCCCACGTTCTGCCGAATAGGTGCCCCTACGGCATCTATAGCTCCCGTTAAAACCAATTGATCTTTGTACTCCATCCAATACACATTGGTTTGTGCTTGAATTTTTGGCGTTTTGAAACGCCACCCCAGTTCAAAATCATCTAATTTTTCAGGCTTGGGAGTGCCGTTTTCATAATCGGTGCGGTTAGGTTCCCGCTGGGCTTTGGCATAGGACAGATACACTTTTTGATCGGGAGTTAAGGAATACGTAATTCCTCCCTTGGGATTGAAAAATAAAAATTGATCGTCTACCGAAAAGGGAGCCGGTCCAGCTAGTTCTCCTGCTACTTTGTAGTCTATAGCTCGAAGTTGAAAATCCACAAATGCCACTAAACCCTTGGCCAGGGGATGTGTCGCTTTAGCAAAAAAGCTGCCTTCTGTTTTTATTCCCTGATTGTCATAAAAACGATGGTTGGGTGTGGTCTGCCCCAACGTCTTCCCCCAAATGAGTGTTCCAAAATGATCCCCTACATAACGGCTGAAAAGCCCTCCAAAATTGAACTGGCTAGATCCCTGTTCATAATTTAGTCCCAGTGTCGCTACATAATAGTCATTGTTCAGTGCTTTTCTAGTAATGTTTTCACTACTGTCGATTGTTGTTTCCCCTAGAAGAAGTGGGTTGAGCTGCAGGTAGGTAAAAGAGGTCGTACCTAAAAAACCGACATTCTGATCATACCACAAATCGTTATACTCTTCGTAAAAACCCTGTCCGTGGGTATAATTCAACCCCAAATTCCAATTCCATCCGCCCTTTAAACGCTTGTTCCAATGAAATTGATAGTGGGTTTGTGTATAATCATCTACTTGATTATCATAAAAACCGTTTGGATTACCTTGATTGTCGAACTGGGCTCCAGCAGGATTGTATCTTCTGTTTGAAGCCAAAGTAGCAGCATCCAGACCGTACCACGATTGGTAGGTAATCTCATTTCCTCCAAATACCAACGCTTTTACTAAACTGTTTTCGTCTTTATAGGTCCCTTGGAAAAAAAAGGCATTTAAATCTGAGGCGGCACGATCTACATAACCGTCAGATTGGATTTGGGACCATCGCCCAGAAAAAGTGAACCGATCATTGAGAACACCACTAGAAAATTTTAAAGTGTTTTTTAAGGTATTAAAGCTCCCTGCGCTGGTCGCAAGAGAGACATATGTCTGTTCTTGAACGGCGTCGGTTTCTATATTGAGGCTAGCTCCAAAGGCTGCAGAGCCGTTGGTGGAAGTCCCCACTCCTCGCTGCAATTGAAGCCGCTCTACAGAGGAGGCAAAATCGGGTAAGTTTACCCAAAAGGTCCCCTGAGATTCTGCATCGTTGTAGGGGATGCCGTTGATGGTAACATTGACCCGTGTAGCATCACTCCCGCGTACACGTATACCGGTGTAGCCGATTCCAGCTCCGGCATCGCTTGTAGTAACCACACCTGGAAGGTAATTCAAAAGGATTGGAATGTCTTGTCCTAAATTTCTGGGAGCCAGCTCTTGCCGGCTAACGTTGGTGTAGGTCACGGGCTGCTCTTCATTAGCTCGAATCCCATTGAGAAGCACTTCTTCTAAGCTTATAGTACTTAAACTGTCAGATGCTTGAGCAGCTGTATCTGTTGTCTGTGCCTCTAGGACAACTGTGATGAGGAAAATCAGTATTGAGAACTTCCGTTTCATTCGAATGTTTTATTCAAATAAAAGGGGTTATTATCCGATTATTGGTTTTGTAAACACTTCCCTTGGCAGCATGACCTGCCCAGGTTCTATGGGTATGCTCTCAGCCGCATACACGGCACCCCTTTGAGATGGTGTAAAGGTAATTAAAAATCCTTATTGAATCAGGTCCATTATGGACTTTACGGGATGGAAGGTTTCTGCTGGTAATTCGATAAAAAGGGTGTTCCAAAAGGCCATACCACCATTCCACAAGCCGGGCCATTCGAGTATGGTAATCGGTTGGCGTGGGTCTGCTTTCACACTCACCATATAGCGTTTTTCATCTCTAAAATCATGCAAGGCAAATTTCTTTCCACGAAAATCAGTAATACCACAGACCATCATCACGGGATTGAAATGGGTCCCTTCTTCAAGTGCTTTTTTGTGTGTAGCCTCATTGGGGTCCAACTCTACGCCTTCAATTATCTGAAGCGTCTGACCTCGGGTTTCCTTTTTCCAAAAAGGGCCTCCACCCACAGCCCCTGCATTGGGAATCATTCCACAAACACGAAGAGGACGATGTAGGTAATCGTAAAGAGCTGCATGGGACATCTTTCCTTCTGCTTTAAGGCTAAATTGAGGGTCAAAATGCTTTTGGATAAAAGCGATAATGGGTGCTAAATCGGTTTTTTCTTTTTGCTCTGAAAGCTGTATTAAATGAGCGAAGAGCTTTTCTTGAACGAGTAACAACTGCCCTGCCAGTCGTTTCATCCACAATTCTCCAATTGCATTATTCGCTCCCAGCTGAACGTTATCAATATTTTTTATCCATACACAATCTGCATCTAATTGATTGAGGTTTTCCAAAAGAGCCCCATGTCCTCCTTTTCGAAAAGCCAGGGTACCGTTTGCTTCCCTTACCCACGCCTTGTTTCTGTCGATATAGGGAGTGTCTGTCAAAGGATGTTGATGGGAGTATTCGACTTGAACCGTGGTAAAGTCCAATCTACTTCTCTTTTGTTTAAAGACCTTAAAAGCAGCATCAAATGCTTTGCGGTGTGCTTTATCAATCGTTAAATGAAGGGGTACAACACCTTTCCGCTCACTCAAACGAATCAATTCTAGAAGCTGTACCTCAAAAGGGGTCCATTCCTGTCCTTTTTCATCCGTAAAAAAAGGAATCAATCCCTTCGGTTGGTTTGCATAGTTGGCCAGCATAAGTTGAACAAAATGCTTAAAATAGGTGTCCGCGTCTTTTACATCAATCCCTTCGGCTTCCTTCATCTGTCCGAAGATCGTTCCAAAAAAAGGAAGGGTTTTGAGTTTGGTTTGGAGCGCTTTGACCTCTTTTCCTTTTGAAGAGTCCCAAAAGGAGGTGGGTATTGTTTTATTTTTTTCTAACGCTTCGAGATAGCTGTACAAGGGGCCAAACATTCTGCTGGCAGCACCAGAGGCGGGAACAAATTTTATCCAACGCTTTTCGTCCGACCTATTGTTGTAAAATTGCAGTGCTTGGTCAGCCTCCTCCTCACTCAGTCGAAAGATACCATCACCCAATTTGGCTGGACGAATGCCTGCAAGGGGCACTTTTGGAGCTGTCAAGTGCTCGTATTGCCTTTGGATGAGCTCTAAGGAACGTCCACTGGTTTGTAGCTGTTGCAAATCAGTTGTCGAGAGCATTACTTATCTTTTAATTCCTTTAGAATCTTTTTTGCTTGACTGAGTCTTTCCTCAAGAGATCCACTTAAAAGTGTATAGGGCTGTTTTTTTTCTTTGAGTAGTGCTTCAAACTGAAGCAAGAGGGTTTCTCTTTCGTTGGGCTGATCTCTTAAATCGTCTTTCTCCCAAGGTACATCAATGTTTGTTAAAAAAAAATAATCGTAACTAAAATTATCTACACACGCTTGAATTTCGGGAGCACAATAGCCGTTAAAATGGGACTCAGACCACAGTTTAGTCACCCATACGTTGGTGTCACAAAAAAGGAAGTCTTTGGCCGTTTTCAAGGCTTGATTTTCGAGCTGTAACTGCCCCTCAGTGATGTGCAAGAGATCTTCCAAATCACAAACCTCCTTTTTTTGATCCCATTTTTGTTGCAGGTAGTCTCTGGCAAATTCGGGCACCCAAGCAGTATCGTAGGCAGCCGCTAGGGCTTTTGCCAAAGTTGTTTTACCCGTCGACTCTGGACCGTACAAAACGATCCTCAGGCAGCTTGTTTGCTGTTGTTGTAACTTTTTTTCCATTGGATGTAGCCAAAGATAGCAATTAGGGTAAAGATAAAGTACTGCAAACTGGTGAGACCTAATCCCTTATACAGGTATAAAGGAACCGAGATGACGTTTCCAATGATCCAAAAGATCCAGTGGGCAATTTTTCTCCTGGCCATCAGCCACATCGCGACAAAAAAGAGGGCTGTTGTAAAGGCATCTATAGGTGCGGTCCAGTCGGTCCATTTGTCAAACAACTGATATACGATAAGGACAAAAAAAGCGGCTCCTAAAAACAAAACGAAGGACCAACGGATTTCCTTTTTATCAAGAGTCGAAATCGGATTTACCAGCGTTCCTCCCTCGCGCTTTTCCCAAAAATACCAACCGTAGATGCTCATCAAAAAAAAATAGGCGTTGATCAACATATCCCCCAGAAGATTGGCCTGAAAGAGGAGGTAGACAAAGATTGCTGTGGAGAGCATTCCAGTGGGATAAACAGCAATATGATCGCGTTTGGCATACCACACGCTGAGGAGTCCCATTACCACCGCTAAGGCTTCTAAGAGGATGTCTACTGTGCCATAGCCGCGATAGGGATCGATTAAATAATCAAAAATCGGGTTCATAACGGCTGCGGTCTCCTTTGACCATTTTGAGGTGTAACATAATGGCTTCTTCCTCTTGGAAAGTAGCGCGAATTAAGGGAAGTAATCCCTCCATAACTTCGTCAAAGGGTCCGTATACTTGGGTACTCAATGGCGTTTCTTTAATTTCAAATCCCAACGAACGCAGTTTTTTGATAAAGGTTTTGATGGCAGGGACATAGTCTTCTTTTAAGGGTGTAAGGGTCAATTCTACGGAGAGTTTCATGATTCTTTTTTTAAGGAGTGGCTAGTGTAAGACAAAAATCTTCAAAATAACGGTAATGCAATTGATACCTGTGGGTTTGCTTTGCATCCAGCACCGTTCCTGAACCAATTGCATCGTTTTTTTGAAAAGGAGCAATGCACAGCTGCGTGTTAAAATGGAGTCCTGGTTTTCGGTAAAGCTTGTACAGGGCTTCTTTTGCAGTCCAAATTTGGGTAAGATATTCCATTTGAGTGGCTTTTTGGTGGTCAGTACTTTCATTTTGATGTAAAAAACGGGGTCCAATCTTGATGATTTTTTCCTGATAGTGTTCCAAATCCACTCCTACTGCAGTAGGCGATAAGGCTACAGCGGCAACGTCTTTGGTGTGAGAAATGGAAAGAAATCTACCGTCTGTAAGAAAGGGGGCGCCTTCACTGTCGTATTGATGCATTTGTGGGGCTATTTCTAACTCTTTAAGCAGTTGCCTGATCGCTAAATAGCCTTTTCTGTGCACTTCACTCCTGCGTTGCGAAAGACGTTCCAATGCCTCAGGCGAAAGGGTAAGCCCCTGCCTCAGCTCCGCTTCGGTTTCTGTGATCTTCCAAACCCTGAGCTGGATGCTTTCTTCTATGGTTTCCCTATGACAATTCGGCATTTGATTTTGGCTAGAAAGGTTGTACTTTTGTCCACTAAAATTCAAAGGTACAATTATGGAAACAAAAACATCACAACGATTACCCTATAAAGTCAAAGACATCACCTTGGCAGACTGGGGACGCAAAGAGATTTTGTTAGCAGAAAAGGAAATGCCGGGATTGATGGCCTTGCGCAAGGAGTTTGCTGATGAGCAACCCCTTAAAGGAGCCCGTATAGCAGGCTGCCTTCACATGACCATACAGACAGCTGTTTTAATTGAAACGCTAGTCGCTCTGGGTGCAGAAGTGACCTGGAGTTCTTGTAATATTTTTTCTACCCAAGACCATGCCGCTGCTGCTATTGCTGCTGCTGGAATACCCGTTTATGCCTGGAAAGGAATGAATGAGGAAGAATTTGACTGGTGTATCGAGCAAACCCTTCACTTTGGGGAGGAACAACAACCTTTGAATATGATTTTAGACGACGGTGGAGACCTCACCAATATGGTGTTGGACCGCTATCCTGAGCTGGTGGCAGACATCCGCGGTCTTTCTGAAGAAACGACTACAGGCGTTCACCGCTTGTACGAACGAATGAAAAACGGAACCCTTCCACTACCCGCCATCAACGTAAACGACTCGGTTACCAAATCCAAGTTTGACAACAAATACGGTTGTAAAGAAAGTGCTGTAGACGCCATTCGTCGTGCTACTGATGTAATGTTGGCAGGAAAACGCGTCGTAGTATGTGGATATGGTGACGTAGGCAAGGGAACAGCTGCCTCCTTTAGAGGTGCAGGTGCCATAGTAACGGTTACCGAAATTGATCCTATCTGTGCGCTGCAAGCAGCAATGGATGGGTTCGAAGTTAAAAAGTTAGCGAGTGTTATTCCAACAGCGGACATTGTTTGTACTGCCACTGGAAATAAAGACATCCTCAAAAAGGAACACTTTTTAGCTCTGAAAGACAAAGCCATCGTCTGTAATATCGGTCACTTTGACAACGAAATCGATATGGCTTGGCTGAACAAAAACTACGGCCATACCAAGTCTGAAATCAAGCCTCAGGTGGATTTATACACCCTAGAAAACGACCAGCAGATCATCGTTTTAGCAGAAGGGCGTCTGGTCAACCTAGGCTGTGCTACAGGACATCCCAGTTTTGTGATGAGTAATTCTTTTACCAATCAAACCCTGGCACAAATTGAGCTGTGGACACGATCTGACCAATACGAAAATAAGGTGTATATGCTCCCCAAACATCTGGATGAAAAAGTAGCCGCACTACACTTGGACCACCTGGGTGTTGAGCTGGAAGCCCTTTCTTCCGATCAGGCAGAATATATTGGAGTTACTGTAAACGGACCCTTTAAGCCAGACTACTACCGTTACTAGCTAGTCTTCCAAGGCTGACAAGCCTTCCGTTGTAAGCATAAAAAAACCCACTTTTTCAAGTGGGTTTTGTTTTTCTAAGATCGTTTGTTTGTTACGCTTCGAAAGGAACTACAGATACGAAGGATTTGTTGTCTTTCTTTTTGGTAAACTTAACGATGCCGTCCACCTGTGCGTGAAGGGTGTGGTCTTTTCCAAGGTACACATTTTCACCGGGATGGTGCGCTGTTCCACGCTGACGGATGATGATGTTCCCAGCACGTGCTGCCTGTCCACCAAAGATTTTTACTCCGAGGCGTTTCGATTCGGATTCTCTACCGTTTTTAGAACTTCCTACTCCTTTTTTATGTGCCATGACAATATAATTTTAATGTTATTTAGATAGTGCCGCGATCAGTTCCGCTTTTTTCATCGAAGAGCTTCCCTCGATTCCTTTTGCTTTTGCTTCCGCTTTGAGCTGCGCTACAGTCATGCTAGCAAAATCTTTTTTTGCTGCTGCCTTGGGAGCTGCTTTTTTGGGAGCGGCTTTCTTAGCTGTTGCTTTGGTTTCTTTTTTAGGTGCTTCTGTTGCCTCTACTTTTTTGGCTTTGGCTCCGCTTGCCTGAATTTTTTCTATAACCAATTCGGTAAGGGCTTGACGGTGTCCGTTTTTGACACGATAGCCTTTACGTCGTTTTTTCTTAAAAACGATCACTTTGTCTCCTTTGAGGTGACTCACCACTTTTGCTTCTACCGAAGCTCCAGTGATAGCCGGGGCGCCAATGGATACTTTTTTACCGTCGTCCAACAGATAGACTTTGTCGAAAGAAACTTTTGCTCCTTCTTTTTCTGCTAAACGATGTACAAAAAGCTTTTGGTCTTGCACAACTTTAAATTGCTGCCCTGCTATTTCTACAATTGCGTACATTTTTTGTTTATTTAATGGTCGGCAAATATAGTGCTTTTTAATAACAAAACAAGCGGGTGTTTTGGCTTATTTTTTATCTAAGGAATACTTCCCTGCCCCTGTAAAAAGCAAGCTTACAAAAGCTATGAGGTATACAAAAGCTTTTTCCTTTCTAGAAAAAGGGTCCCCGTCATGGGCAATTAAAAAGGCTACCAACATGGTGATCGCTGGAAAAATACTGAACCAGCGGGTCTTCCAACCCAAAATGATCAAGATGGGCGCAATAAACTCTCCAAAAGCTGCTAAAATTAAAGAGGGGGTCGATCCGATACCAAGGGGGTCTCCAAATTTAAAATCTCCCTCTAAAACTCTGAGAAACTTTCCATAGCCGTGAGTCATCAGTCCTATTGAGCAACCGACGCGAAATACTAGTAATCCGATGTGTAAACTGAGCTTATTCATAAT
>Ga0255752_10000957_pt1 | contig 34794 bp, 30 predicted proteins | sample 011ome_25_FD_179952 | JGI IMG/M metagenome (GOLD analysis project Ga0255752, IMG submission 179952) | Coastal salt marsh microbial communities from the Groves Creek Marsh, Skidaway Island, Georgia - 011512CT metaG (version 2) | ecosystem: Environmental > Aquatic > Marine > Intertidal zone >... | reverse complement strand
CCAAACAAAAAGCCGCAGGATTTTTACGGTGAGTGCCTGATTGAAGCGAAACGCTTGATGGCTGAAGATTTGGAAATTTACCTGGCCCAACAGGCAGAAGATCCGATAACCGATGACGATGATGAGGATGCCTTTAAGGCAAAATCAAAGCGTGACGGCAAGATCAGGACAATCCAAATTACCCTTGCCAACCCGGACTACACCCGTTCGACGATAAAAAGGGCGGGCATGACTCACTCTTACGGGTCTGAACAGTTTGGTTTTGCTAACCAGCTGCGTGAAGATTGGATGTCAGAATACACCAAGGATTTACGCCGGGGGCTAATCAAGGAACACCCATACGGTGATGATCGTGGATTTGAAGCATCCATCTACCTTGGTAACGTGCATGAACGGGCAATCCGTAATGTGGTGACTTCGGTCGCTGCTGGCATGGATTTCTACCAAGCCTGTGCGGCGGCGCTGGCTGCTGAGGGCAAGCATTTCAAGTTTGTCGCCAAGACTGGCTTCCCGATGCACCAATACTACCGAAAGATGAGGCGTTCGAGCCAACGTGTAACACTCTACAATCAAGAGTTGAAGCACCGAAAAAACACAACAATCCAAACATCGGTGGGGCAGGGCGAGGTCAACAGGCTGAAAAGCATGAACGCAATTAGCGCAAACATTACGCATTGCACCGATGCTGCCATTCTGACCAAGGCTGTACTGCTGTGTAAGGAAAGGGGCATTACAAACATGATGTGCGTTCACGATAGCTTTTCAACGAGCATTGGCAGCGCCTTCACGATGTCCTGGGCAATCAGACGTGCATTTGTTGATTTCTTTGACGACTACTGCCTGTACCAGGATGTCCTGGACCAAGTGCGTGAGCAACTAGACGATCCTGACAATGCTGACCTGCCTGAAATCCCACCCAAAGGTAACCTCGATTTAGAGGGCGTGATGGCGAGTGACTACAACTTCTGTTGATTGAAAATACCCCAGATACAGCCGTGCAAAGTTATGCATGGCCTTAGAACAAGAGAGCGGCCAAGTGCCGCTTTTTTGTTATCTGGAGCCAATTACAGAAGGAATTTTAATGGACCCAAGAGAACGACTGCTCGGCTTGGCGGTAATTTACCGTCAGCGGGGCGACCCCATTCCGCTCGATGTACTTGCGGAAGCAGACCAGCTTGGCTTGTCGCTGGAAGAGTTTGACGAGCCGGTAACTTTTAACAAACAACATGAAGGAGAATAATTCATGGCAAAAAAGAATTTGTGGACCAGCCCGAAAGGATTGGCTCAATACCCGTGGTTGAATACTGCAGACACGCATTACGACAGCAACGGTAAGTACAAGTGCAACATCAGAATACCCGTTGCAGAAGCCAAAGACTTGATGAACCAAATCAAGGAAGCGGCAAAGGACCATTTCGGTGCCAAGGCGACAGATGCCCGGATGCCGTTCAAGATTGATGAAGAGACAGGCGAGGCTGTTTTTACAGCGTCCTCAAAATTTCCACCTAAGTGGGTGGACTCAACTGGCGCTTTGATCCCAGAAGGACAAGAGCCGGAGGTTTTCGGCGGTTCTAAATTGAAGCTAGCCGGTGGCATGTACTGCTACGAAAACGGGCCAAACAAGGGCCTGAGCCTTCAGCTGTCAGGTGTTCAAGTCATTGAGCTAGCACCTGCCAAGCAGATGCTGTTCGAAGCTGAAGAAAACGGCTTCGTTGCTGCTAATGATAACCGTGAGCCATCAGGTGACGGTGATGAGGTGCAGTACAATTTCTGATTTAGCCCGTGGAATTGCACACGGGTACAGGAGCGGGCTTGAAGAGAAAATTTCCAAACAGATAGCAGATGCCGGTATTCCGGTTTCATACGAAGAAGACAAAATTCGTTACACCTGGCCATCTAGGGAAAGTTCCTACTGCCCTGACTTCCGCATACCCGGCAAGGACGGGAAATCGATCTACATCGAGACCAAAGGCAGATTTTTGGTTGATGACCGGCAAAAACACCTGCTGATCCGTCAGCAGCGGCCTGATCTCGACATCAGGTTCGTCTTCTCGAACATGAACTCCCGTCTTTACAAAAACAGCCCGACGACACTCGCCATGTGGTGCGAAAAACACGGGTTTCAATACGCAAACAAAACCATTCCAGACGAATGGCTAACCGAAGGGAAGGAGTGACATGACACAGGAGGGCCAGATGCGGATAGCCGCCAGCAATAATAACAACAATAACGACTCCACATTTGTGATGCACACTAGCTGCGACGCTTGTGGGTCATCAGATGCAAATGGAGTTTTCGATGACGGACATACGTTCTGTTTCTCCTGTAACACCTACAGTGAGGGTGAAGAACCCAGTAGCCCGGCAAATGACAACGGATCGAAGCCGGTACAGGACCAAGGCCAAGCCCAGCAAAAAAGCCTACTCAAGGGCGTCGCAAAAGCGATCCCCGCTAGAGGCATAACTGAGGCCATAGCCAAGAAGTTTGGCTACCTGATTGGTAGCTACAATGGGCAAGAAGTTCACATCGCCACATACCGTGATAAGAACGGAAAGCCCATTTCCCAGAAGCTGCGGACCAAAGACAAACAGTTCATCACTGTTGGTAATCATAAGGAGGCTACCATCTTTGGTTCGCACCTTTGGTCCAGCGGTAAAATGCTGGTTTTGACCGAGGGTGAACTCTGCTGTCTTGCTGGTTCAGTAATGAATCAAGGACGTTTTCCAGTTGCCTCGATCAGTCATGGCGCAGCTGGTGCAGTCAAATGCATCAAGCAAAACTGGGACTGGATCAATGGTTTTTCCAGTGTGGTGATTGCTTTTGACATGGATGAGGCTGGGCAAAAGGCCGCTTTGGCTGTGGCTGAGGCGTTGCCCACTGGTAAAGCCAAGATTGCTTACCTGCCTTGTAAAGACGTCAATGATTGTCTTACTCAGGGCAAATCTAAGGAATACACCGATGCCATTTTCCAGGCGAAGGAATTTCGCCCTGACGGCATCAAGTCGGCGCAGGATTACCGAAACGTAATTAGCGTTGACGAGACTGCCAGTGCGATAAGCTGGCCCTACAGCGTTTTGAACGAGATGCTGTTAGGAATGAGAAAGCGTGAATTGATTTGTCTAGCTGCCGGTAGCGGCACTGGCAAAACAACATTCACTAAAGAGATAGCCCATCATCTAATGATGTCCGGCCAGAAAGTCGGTCTGATTTCATTGGAAGAGGCACCGAAGCGCACTTTGCTTGGCTTAGTGGGCGTTCATCTTAACAAGAACCTGCTCATTGACAGAAGCCAGGCGACAGATGAAGAGGTGCTTGATGGGTTTGATGACCTGTTCAAAGACAATCCCTGCGTTCTTTACGATAGTTTTGGCACCAATGACATTGACGTCATTTGCCAGCGCATCGAGTACATGAGCCGGGCATTGGATGTCGATTGGGTCATACTTGATCACGTCAGCATCCTAGTGAGCGGGGCTGAAGGCGATGAACGCCGGATGCTCGATCGCGCAGCTACGGCTTTCAGGACACTAGTCCAGGCTGAGGACATAGGCATGATCATGGTCTCGCATTTGACCCGCCCAGGTGGGCGAGGGCATGAGTCCGGCGCAGCGGTGGAACTTTCACAGCTTCGTGGCTCACACGCCCTAGCACAGCTGTCTGACAGCTGCATAGGCATCCAGAAAGACCCTGATGATCCAGACTCCGACATTCGTTTGCTGCGGGTGTTGAAGAACCGTTTCTCAGGTCAAATTGGTGATGCCGGAACACTTCAATACAACCGTGAAACTGGCCGTCTGCTTGAAGCAGCGGTCGCGAGTTTCGATGAAGAACAAACAGAAAAGGAGAGCGATGATGCTCAATGAACAACTTGAATTTGATTTAGATGACCATCGGTCATTTAGTGCAGACAATGATAACAGACCACCGCTTAACAAATACGAAGCAAAATGGCGTGAGTTTCACGCAGAAAACCCTGAAGTCTACGACCTGATTGAACTTTACGCTTACAAAGCGATTGCGGCAGGCAAAAGTCATTACGGGATACAAACCATACTTGAGATGGTGCGCTGGCACACCATGCTGCGTAATGGTCCAGATGAGGATGGCTACAAAGTGAACAATAACCATGCGGCTTACTACGCACGGCTGTTCCACGCTGAGAACCCAAGACATGACGGATTTTTCAAAACAAGAATGTTGTCGACCAATGGAGGCCAGTCTTAATGCGTGAACTGATTGAGCAACTGCCTGAGGCAGAAACCGGTGAGGTTGATGAGATTTTTGAATTTCATGACTTCGGCCTGGATGAGTACCAAGAGGAAGCTGCTGATTTTGCGTTTTACAATGGCATTTCTTACCCAACCTTGGGTCTGTGTGGGGAGGCTGGTGAGCTAGCAAATCAGGTCAAAAAGCTGATCCGTGATAGCGGGATGCCAGCTGATCACGACGTGCAGATCGATGACCAATACATGACCGAAGACATGCGGTCTAGCTTGGTTTTAGAGGCCGGAGATGTTCTTTGGTACTTGGCAAACTTCTGCAATGACATTGGCTTTAGCCTGTCGGAAGTTGCTGAATTAAACCTTGAAAAACTCAGGCGGCGCAAAGAAAATGGGACCTTAACGGGATCTGGTGATTACCGTTGAGGCGCTTCGCCTTTGACATTGAGACAGACAATCTACTACCCGACTTAACCACCTGCCACACAATAGCCATTCGCAATCTAGACAACCTAGATCAGGTCACATCATACGGCCCTGATAGGATCGAAGAGGCTTTAGGTCACATGAATACTGCTGACCTGCTGGTAGGCCACAATTCCACGACATTCGACCGTAAAGCCATAGCCAAGCTGTACCCGGATTTTGCGTTCAAGGACGACATGATCTGGCGTGACACGCTTGTGCTTGGCCGAATGTTGAAGCCTGACGTAATCACAGACGATTTCAATGCAGGTTTTACCGATGCGGAAATGCCGAAGCGCCTTCGAGGTAAGCATAGCCTTGAGGCGTGGGGTTGTCGGTTAGGTGTCCATAAGGGTTCATTTGGTAAAACAACCGATTGGAGTGCCTGGTCTCAAGAAATGGAAGATTACTGCCGTCTCGATACACTCGTAACGGCTAAGCTATGGTGGGCATTGAACCCAGATAGCCATAATCAAAAATCAATAGCATTTGAACACCAGATCGCTGAAATCTGCGACCAGATTGGTAACGCAGGGTGGGTGTTCAACATAGAAAAGGCCACGCAGCTTTACTCACAGCTAAAGCTGGAGAAAGAAACGCTGGAAGAGCAGCTGCAGGATTTGTTTCCCAGCTGGACAATCGACACCGAGTTCGTGCCGAAAGTTAATAATGCAAAGCTGGGTTACGAGAAGGGCGTGCCGATCATTAAATCGAAGCCGGTCAAGTTTAATCCAAATTCAAGACACCACATTGAACGCTGCTTGAAAGAGAAATACGACTGGCAGCCGACTGAATACACACCAGCTGGTGACGCAAAGTTAAGCGAGTCGGTGCTTGTTGGGCTTGAATACCCAGAAGCCCAAGCATTGGCTCGTAGTTTCATGCTGCAGAAGCGCCTCGGCCAGCTGGCTGAAGGCAACGCAGCCTGGCTCCGTAAGGTCGATGAGGATGGCAAATTACGTCATACCATCAACCCGATCGGGGCTGTCACCATGCGATGTAGCTCATTTGGGCCAAATCTTCAGCAGGTGCCATCCACTAGGGCAGCCTACGGCAAAGAATGTCGTGAGTTGTTCACAGTGGAAGAAGGGTGCCAGCTGATTGGTGCAGATTTGTCATCGATCGAGGCGAGGGTGCTAGCGCATTACCTGCCTGACAATGGCGAGTACGCCAAACAGCTTCTCGAAGGCGACGTACACCAAGAAAACGCTGATCGCCTGGGGATCGACAGGGGGAGTGCGAAAACTTTTTTGTACGCTCTTTTGTACGGTGCCGGGGATGCTCGGCTTGGCGAGACAATAGGCCAAGGGGCAAAGGCTGGCCGTGAACTGCGAGATCAGTTTTACAAGGCTAATCCTGCCTTCAAAACCCTTCAGAACCAGATTAAACGTGCCTTTGAAAGCCGTGGACATCTGATTGGCCTCGATGGTCGGCAGCTAACAATACGCAGCGCACACTCGGCGCTGAACGTGTTGATCCAGTCAGCATCAGCAATCTTAGCGAAAAAGTGGGTCCAGTTAGTGACCCAGGAAATCAAGCATCGAGGCATGGACGCACAAATCCTTAGTTTCATCCACGATGAATTACAAACTCAAACGAAAGGAGACCCGCATGACGCAGGTAATCTCATTTGCCGATTGGCAACGGAAGCGGGACGAGCTTTCAAAATCCAATGCCCAATCGAAGCAGAATACTCAGTCGGCCTCACATGGGCAGATACACACTAAAAGTGATGAAGAAAAAGAAGTGCTTGGCATTTTGTTTTCGGTGCTGCTAGAGGCCCGTACACGGCCATTCACCACAAAGTCAGACTTTGCTCGGGCAGCTGCGACCGAAATCGGATTGCTGGCCAGTGAGGGACTGATGTCTACCGAACTCCAGCCAGGTCATTTTACCAACAAGTGGTTGGTTACTGAGGCTGGTTTGGAATGGATGTCGGAGGTGTCTGATGTTTTCACTGATTGATGCCGACATCCTGCTTTGGAAGGCAGCCATTTCAGCTGAAACAGAAATTAACTGGGGCGGCGATGTGTGGACTTTGTACGCCGATGTGGCTGAGGCCAAACGTGCCTTCGAGGTGCAGGTTAAACGAATTGAAGACCGGCTAGACATCAAAGAACACGTCTTTTGTTTGTCTGATCCACACGCCAACTTTCGCAAGGTAGTAGACCCAACATACAAGTCTAATCGCCGGGGTACACGCAAGCCAGTAGGCTTCGTTGCCTTGTGTGATTGGGTAAAGGCTAACTTCAAAACATTTAGCAAACCAACGCTCGAAGCAGACGACTGCTTAGGCATCCTTGCCACCATGCCTTCAAATGTGGGCAAGTGCATCATCGTCAGTGATGATAAAGATTTGAAAACGATTAAAGGTAAACTTTACAGACCAATGTCAGATGAACTTCTGACAATAGATGAAGCTGAGGCTGATCGTAATTTCTTAATGCAATGCCTCAAGGGCGACAGCGTTGACGGGATCAAGGGCGTGCCGGGCATTGGCGAGAAAAAGGCGGCAACCATCCTGGGCAGCCGCCCAAGTTGGGGTGCGGTCGAACAGGCTTACATCAAAGCTGGCATGACCCGTGACGACGCAATTAGGCAAGCCAGGCTGGTGCGAATACTGCGTTGGTCAGAATGGCACCCAGAAATTGAAAGTGTGCGCCTATGGACCCCGTAATCATCAGACATGAGGAGTTCATGAGGCTCAATCGAGAGCATGAGGAGATGCAAATGAAAAAGAAAAATCAAGAACCAGACATGGTCAACAGCCCCCCGCATTACACACAAGGGGACATCCAATGCATCGATGCGATTCGGTCAGCTTTAGGCCCGGAAGGGTTCGCTGCGTTCTGCCGAGGCAACATCATCAAATACAACTGGCGGTGTGATCACAAAGCCGGGGTACAGGATGTTGAGAAGGCAGGTTGGTACCTAGAAAGATTGATTGACACAATGAGAACAAAACCAGAACATAGTAAACCCCCAGAGGAGGAAGAATTACTTAAATGACGTTTCGAAATAAATTCGCTGAAGACATCTTCAATTTGAAATACCGGCACGAAGGATGTGAAACATGGGCATCTTTAGCTGCTACCTTGGTCCATGAAGTTTGCGACGGGCTAATGTCGACAACTGAGGTGGATCAACTGGTCTACTACATGACCGAAATGAAGTTCATCCCTGGTGGTCGTTACCTTTGGTACGCTGGCCGGGATGTAAAATACTACAATAATTGTTTTTTGCTCAAAGCTGAGAATGACAACCGTGAAGACTGGGCAACGCTGGCTAACAAGGCCACATCTGCTCTCATGTCTGGCGGAGGTATCGGCGTGGATTACTCGATCTATCGCCCTTCAGGCAAGCGTTTGAGCCGAACCGGTGGTGAAGCATCTGGGCCATTACCAATGATGGAACTGGTTAACGGCATTGGCCGAAATGTCATGCAAGGCGGGTCACGGCGCAGCGCCATGTACGCAAGCCTTCACTGGAAGCATGGCGACATCCACGATTTCTTGAACATGAAGAATTGGGATGAGATGCAGGTGGGCGACACCACCATGGCAAAGCTAAAAGAGGCTGATTTCAACTTCAAAGCCCCGATGGACATGACCAACATTTCCGTCAACTACGATACTGAGTGGCAGCATAATTACTGGGCAACCGGTGAAGTTGGCGATGTCTTCATGGAGAACATGAAACAGGCTCTCAAATCGTCTGAGCCGGGCTTCAGCTTCAATTACATGAAAGACGACGAGACATTACGCAACGCCTGTACTGAGGTCACCTCGGCTGATCCAGACGACGTCTGCAACCTTGGCTCGATCAATCTGTCACGCATTGAAAGCATCAGTGAGTTCGCTGATGTCGTCGAATTGTCGACAAAGTTCCTACTGTGCGGAACCATCCGAGGCGAAGTGCCTTACGAAGGCATCAAAAAGACACGGGAAAAGAACCGTCGTCTGGGCCTCGGTTTGATGGGGATGCATGAATGGCTGATCCAACGAGGAGAAAAGTACAATGTCACCCCAGAATTACATAAGTGGTTACATGTCTACAAGATTGTCTCGGACAAGGCGTCGAAGGAATTTGCTGATTTTCTCAGCGTCAGTCGCCCTGTTGCTAATCGGGCTATTGCACCAACTGGTTCAATAGGCATCCTGGCTGGAACATCGACAGGCGTCGAGCCGATCTTTGCTGTCGCTTACAAGCGCAGGTACCTCAAAGGCGGTACACGCTGGCATTACCAATACGTTGTCGATAGCGCAGCGCAGGACCTCATCGATCGATACGGCGCTAATCCTGAGACAATCGAAAGTGCGATTGACCTAGCAGCTGACCCAGAAAGACGGGTGAAGTTCCAGGCTGATGTGCAGGATTACGTTGATATGTCGATCAGTTCGACAATCAACCTGCCAGCCTGGGGAACCAAGCTGAACAATGAGGACACAGTTGAGCCATTTGCTCAAATGTTAGCCAAATACGCTCACCGGCTGCGGGGCTTTACTTGCTACGCAGACGGCAGCCGTGGTGGTCAGCCACTGACATCAGTGCCTTACTCCGAAGCCTCGAACAGGCAAGGTGAAGAAATCCTTGAGACGCATGACATCTGTGACATCACAGGACATGGAGGCAGCTGTGGGGTGTGAGACTGAGTTTGAAAGAATACCAGTGTGCTGTGGGCAGGACATGACACAAGAAGCATTTGACTTTTACTCTTGCTCAAAATGCAATGGCGAAGCTGTTTACGATTGCACTGAGGACAGCTGGTCATACGACTGCCCTTGGAGCAAAACAGCATGAATGTTGAACTAATCGACAGTCTTGGTTCTGATCTCACGGTCGTGAACGCTGCCCGTGTCTCATTCGCTAAAGAAAGCATGGAGATGGATGAGAGCGATGAACGCCTCATTCATTACCTTGCTACGCATGGGCATTGGTCACCCTTTGCCCACGCTTTCCTGCAGTTCAGGATCAAAGCACCAATCTTTGTCGCCCGGCAGCTGGTTAAGCACCAGGTTGGACTGTCGTGGAACGAGGTGTCACGTCGCTACGTCGATGAGCCACCTGAGTTCCACAACCCGACTGTCTGGCGTGGACGACCGAAGAACAGCAAGCAGGGAAGCCATGGCGAGGTTGATGACCAGAACACACCGAAGCTAATCCTGGAGCAGACAAACCTGTTAGCTCATAAAAACTACACCAGGCTCATCGAGCAAGGTGTAGCACCGGAGCAAGCACGGATGATCTTACCTCAGACGATGATGACTGAATGGTGGTGGTCTGGTTCACTCCATGCATTTGCTAGAGTGTGCAACCAACGCCTCGATCATCATAGCCAAGAAGAAACGCAAGAGATTGCCCGCATGATACAGGAACAGGCCATGAGCAAGTTCCCAGTCAGCTGGCCTGCCTTAAGCCAAACATAGAATAGCAAAGCCTACCAGTGACTACGCTGGTGGGCTTTTTTTCGTCTTTAGAAGATGTGTCGCCCGAATAGGCCATGCGTAACTATGAGCTAGAAAAGAGCGAAGGCCAGCAAGCGGTTATATGACTATATGCTTGAACTGGCCTTCTTAATGTTACTCGTGACGAAACTCGGTCGATATAATGCCTCCCTTATCACGCCCTCCTAGCAACATAGATGGGGTCCGTCCTTATTCAGGCTCTCAACCGACATCCAGATTTTAATATAGCAATATCCACGCCATTATCAATGTTATTCCCGTCTTAACTCATTTCGAAGTTATGTATGGTCTATGAGGGACATAAGGCGACATAGAGTAATATCATTAATAATAATATAGATGATAACCAAAGATACGATTAGTCCACGACTCGCAGTTCGAGGGATGACGAAGGTAGACGTAAGTCACCGATCCCGATTTGTAACGAAGACTAATCAGGTCATCCCAATAAATTTCTCATAATGTCCTAATGTCTGGAACAGAAGGGGGCAAAAGGGCAACGGATCGTGCATCCGATCACCTGACACTTTGTTTCATTACAACAACTTAGCAGGTGTTGACGAGATTTCTGGTTCCATCCCCTGCGATTTGACCCCCCTATACCCATCAATATCAATCAATTCCAAAAATCCGCTAAAGGTTGTTGGTTGTTGTTGTCGTTGTCTGTCTTTTCAAAGCAGCGTCCACCTCCGAAAAACCAAGGAATACTCATTATGGCACCGTTAGAAACAGCTACCTATATCGATGGGCTTGTCGCCACAAACCCAACCTCAGTCGATTCTTTAGCACAAGCAGATGATCATCTACGTCTTACCAAGTCCACCATCAAAGCCACGTTCCCAGCGATAGCCGGAGCAGTCACAAGCACTCATACGGAGCTAAATGCTTTAGATGGCTTCACAGGCACATCAACCAACCTAAATGTATTGTCGGGAACGTCAGTCACACCTGCGGAGTTTGGCTATCTTGGTGGCGTCACAAGTGCCATCCAGACCCAAATTGACGCAATTAGCACTGAACTGGTCAACGACCCTTCACCCCAGCTATCTGCTGAACTAGACACCAACGGCAACGCTATCCGCTTTGGAGCATCCAAGTGGACTATTGAACTTGATACAGGCGATAACGACCTGAACTTCAAGTACAACGGCACTACAGTATTCAAGCTACAAAGCACTGGCGCAGTCACATCTGCCGCTGACATCACTGCCTTTGGCTCACCGTAATGGCAGTCACATCATCCGGCGTCATCAGCCTCAGTGGCGATATTGTAGCTGAGTTTGGTGGAACAGCACCCCATGCCCTATCGGAATACTACCGTGACGCTGGCATAGTCACGGCTGGAAACACAGCAATCCCAACAAGTGGCGCAATCGCTTTCTCAGATTTCTATGGAACTACAGCAACAGTAACCCGCGATATCCGTGTGCAGATGACCTACTCCGCAGGACATACATACACTGCTTTCGGTATTACTTCTGCCAATAGTATAGCTACGCCTCAAGCCTACTCAGGCAGTCTTTTGTATAACCCATTCACTGTCTATTCACCTGCCTTCAGAGCAGGGACAGGCTATCTGGGGCAGGACATCGATATGTCTATGCACCAGAACGAGGATGCCCAACCATCCAGTGTGACACTGTTTGGCGGCACTTCTAGAACAGCAGTGAATGATGTCGTGCTTCAGTTGAACGGTGGTTACGACAATTCAAACGGTGGGGCTAGGTTCTTCACCATCGCCTTCGACAGTGACGGTGGCTGCACAAGCATCACCCAAACGTCAACTTTGTACAACTTCGGCATAATCACAGTCGCCACGAATAACCCCAGCACCAGCCATCGTTGGTATCAGTGGCGAGTGGTCTCACCTAACGCCAGTGACAAAGGCTCAACGCTTATCCAAGGCGACCCAACTGGCTTCAGTGCCGTTACGCAACCAACATAGAGAGGGAGAACCGTCTATGGCTATTCTCCCAATCCGTGACCTTGGTTCCGTTGGTGTCGTTACTGATATCAGCCCGTACAACTTGCCAATTAACGCTTTTAACGTGGGTATCAACATCAGAGCAGATGAAGGAAAAATTAGTCGTGCGCCTATCTTTAGAACGATCAAAGACAGCCTTGGCTTCAGCCCGAGGTTCGCCTATGGCGTCGTGCCTAGTGTGGGCTTCGATACTATTGTTATCGCCTCTGATAGTTGGGACATTAAAGAATATGCTTCAGGCACTGTAACTGACGTGTCCGGATCAATAACCGGCACCTCTAGCCCACGCCCATACACAGGCACGTCACTTGCTGATGTAGTCTATATCAATCGCCCGGACAGAGTTCCTGTGTACCGAGGTCCATCTTCTTCTGGCTTCGCTGATTTACCTACATGGAATAGTGCATGGCGGGCGGCCTCAGTCCGCAGCTATGGCGATCAGCTGATTGCTTTGAATATGACGGAAGGTGCCAACAACTTTCCCACACGGGTGCGCTTCTCAAACTTTACCCTCGCTAACTCTTTTCCAGATAGTTTCGATGAAACAGACACAACCAAATCCGCTGGCTTCAACGATCTAGTCCAGATTGATACAGAAATTGTAGATGGTGCAACCCTGGGTAGTAATTTCATCATTTACGCCCGTGACCAAGTCTGGCGCATGACTTTTGTCGGTGGAACTTTTATCCACCGGTTCGATAAGCTTTTCACTGACTCAGGGATTATTAACCAAAATTGTGCGGTCGAGATACAAGGCCAGCATTATGTGTTTGGCTCAAACGATATCTACCGTCACGACGGAAACTCGAAGCAATCGATATGCGATGAGCGAACCAAGAATTTCATTTTTGGCTCATTAAACAACTCCGCAGCCGACGTCTGTTTTGTTCAGCATAACCCAACTCTAAATGAACTAATGTTTTGTTACCAATCCGGTGATCCATATGTCGCATTTCCTGCATCTGACCGTTGTAACAGGGCAGCTGTCTATAATTATAGACGTGATGTCTGGGCCTTTGCTGACCTACCAAATGTCAGCGCAGGGACGGTTGCAAACGTCAACTCAGTTGCCACCTATGCCACCAGTACAGCATCTTATGCATTGATCGGTGGATCTTATTACGGTCAAGAGGACAGCTTCGCCAAACATACGCTTATGGTTGGTGAAACTCTTACCGCAGACGGCATCACATCGGACAAGCTTTACGGTATCGACCTGGCAGACACAGGGCAGATAGCCTTTCCTCTCGACACCGAGGCAACCAAGCCCGTCTTACTTGAGAGAACCGGCCTGGATTTAGACGAAGCTGGATTAGGCGCATCTCAATATGTTGTCTGCACCAGGCTATACCCCCAGGCAAATACAGTTAATTCAACTGATACAATTTTGAATTTTGAGTTTGGTGGGTCAGACATACCATCAAACACACCAACTTACACAAGTAGCGCAAGCTTCAATATCAAGACTGATCACAAGATCGATAGTCGAGCAGCCGGTCGGTATCTCTCATATCGCGTCACAATACCCAGTAACGCCGACTTCGAGCTATCCGGCTTTGACCTCGAGGTGACGTCTACTGGGCGAAGATAGGACACGAGTATGACCCTAAGCGACAAAACAAACCTGGTTGTCCAGACATACCAGAAAACGCAATACCCAGTGATGGAAGAGGGCGTCAGAAGATATTTCCAGGACGAACTGCAGCGGATTGAAACCGCTATATCAAGCATAGCACTGGCGGCCCCACAAGTTAACGATGACCCACCTGAAAACCCTGTGAAGGGAATGATCAGATATGCAGTCAGCCCCTGGAACCCAGGGTCAGGTGATGGGCTTTACGTCTACAACGGTACGGCATGGGTAGCGGTATAAAAGTCCCAGTTGTTGAGCGACCACAGCAGTACATAATTTACTTTGAAGGATTAGAAACGCCACTTGGCCTAATGACCTTCGTCCACTGCGACATCTACACAAACTGGACAAAAGACATCAAACGCCAGCTTGAAGCTGACTTTTCATGGCTAATCAAATCACGACAGCAGCCTTTGTACTGCTTACGACACAACAAAAAACAAGAAAAGTTCATCAGAATGTTTGGCTTTCAATTCAAAAGCGAGATGCCCAATGGCATTGATGTTTACACCTTGGAGATAGAATAATGGGTTCATTGGCAGGATCAATGGGAGGACAGATTGCTCAGTCCATAATGGGCAGTGTGATCGGTGGTATGGGTGCGAAAGCCGATCGCAAGGCAAAAGCAGACTCCGACGCACTTAACGCTCTCGGCTACACAGACGCTCGTCCTTACATTACACGCGGTTACGAAGGCGGTGAAAAGGCATTAAACGATGCTTTGGAAACTGGTTACTACAGTGGTCCAACCTTCGCTGACCTGACACCAGAGCAAATCGCTGCCCTAAACAACCGTTCGACCTTCGGTAACTCAGCTTTCAGCCTCGGCGGAAACTTGATGAACCAAGGTGCAAACTACGGGAATAACCTGAACGCACTCTACAGCCAGGCAGGTCAAGACGAACTAGGAAACGCTCAGCAATACGCATTGAATAACAATCAGCCTTTGATTGATGCAGCGATGCGCGGCGCGAACCGAAATCTCAACGAGGTCCAACTCACAGGTAACAATACCAGGGCGTCTGGCAGCGGAAACATGAACAGCAGCCGGGCAGGTACGGCTGAGGCAATCTTGCGTCGAGGCAATGCAGAACAATATGCTGACACTGCGTCAACTGTTAACCGTGGCCTAATGGGCGACTATCTAAATCAAAGCCAAAATCGATTTGGTAATTTGATGTCTGTCAACAATGCCATGGGTAACTTGGTCAACAACGGATACAACCTGGCAAACACAGGCTCAAACATGGCCCTTGGCTCAGGTGATCGTTTCCAGTCCAATGATCAGGCAAGGATGAACGACACCAGGAGCAACTTTGACGGTGCGCGAGACTTTGCGTCTGATCAGTACTCCAATTTTATGTCCGGCGTCTTAGGCCGTGCGCCTATGTCACCACCAGGATCAACTCCTAACTACTTTAACCCAGCGATGGGTGCTGTAAGTGGTGGGATGGCTGGTTATGGGATGGGTGGACAGCAATCAATGCCTTTCCAATCAAACCAATCATACGCAACAACCCAGCCAGGCTTTAATGGTGGCTTCAATCCGCTGTTACTCAATTACGGTTATTCTGGCGGCATGATTTAACTATGAGAGGGTTGTAAAATGAACAATTCAATTAACCCTGCTAATCAAAGTATTTACGACCGCATGGTTGGTGGTTTACTCAGCACAGCGCAAAATGCTGGCCGATATTACAGAACCACACCAAACCCAGGCGTCCTAGATTTCATTGAGAAAAACCATTCTGGTGCTTTGGCAAAAGCAGGTGATCCTGTTTTGATGTCACCTTCAAGCTATCAGCACTTGAATGACGGTAGATTAATAACAGCTGCTCCGATGATGCCAGCTAATGGTCAAGTTGACCCACAGGTTATTACTGACGGTTCTGTCATTGAGGATTACCTTTTAAACAACAATCTGGCGATGAAAACGCAGCCAATACTATCAAACCAATCTGAGTCGACACCTGCACAAGGTGTCTTGTCGAATACGCTACCACCAGCGAGCGGTAACCGACGCGACCAAACGCCAATGTCGTTCAAACCTCAGACTATTGGCACAAACGAAATGATTTCCAGGATGGGCTTCGCTGGCTTAGCAGCAAACGGCTTAGGCGCAACAGCATCACTAGGTGCCATGGGTGATATGTACGGCGCAGTCAAAGACAGCAACCGCAGTGCAATAAACCAATATGAACTGGCCGTTGCAAAAGCCCAGGCAAAAGCCAAAGGCAAAGACAAGAAAACAGGCAATGCCGGTGACCTTTACGGCTCAATTGTGGTGAATGACGCCATCGATCGTGGTCTACCTATGATTGATAACTTCACAGCGGGTTTGGGTGGCACGTTGCTATCTAAAATACCAGGCACAGATGCAACTGACTTAATGAAGCTGATCGATAGTGTAAAAGCTAATGCTGGTTTTGATAAGCTACAAGCAATGCGTGAGGCATCGCCAACCGGCGGTGCATTGGGTCAAGTGTCTGATAAAGAGATCAGGTTCCTTCAATCTGTCTTTGGTTCATTAGACCAAGACCAGTCTCCAAAACAGCTGAAGTACAACCTTGAATTATTCCGATACGTCTACAACTCGATGATCCACGGCGAGGGTGGTCACCCTTACTCACCACCAGCTGGTGCAGAAGCTATGATCAATGGGATGCGGGTTGCAATGAAAAAAGATCCAATTGCCTCATCCCAGCCAGCCGCAGCCGGAAACCTTTCCGCAGCCGACGCGATTGTAGGCATCAACTAACACCGAAATCATGAGGTCATAATATGGCAGATAGGCTTTCAGCCTACGCTGATTGGCTCGTTGCGAACCAAAACAAGCAAGGCACACCTGAGTTTGAGACTGTGGCAAATAGCTACAAGCAACTCAGATCACAAGGCTTGGCAAACAACAACCAGGATCGCGACGGTGCTTTTGCATATGGCATCGATAATATGCAGAAGATGATTGGCAAGGGTATCGAGGCCGGTGGTCGATTAGTTGGATCAGAAGCCATAGAACAATTTGGCACACGCCAAGTTGCAAACCAGGACCGAGACATTGCTCAAGGCGGTTATCAGCCTCAATACGCTGGCAGCCTCCGCGAAAACTACGAAAAAGGCACATTCTTCCCTGCCTTAGGTGAGAAGCTACTCGAAACTGCACCAACTGGTGGAGCCGCAATTGCTGGCTCTGGAGTTGTCGCAGCCGCAGCCTTACTAGGCGCACCAGCCTGGTTAACTTTTGGCGGTGGAGCAGCTGTAACTGGCGGCTCTATGCTAATGGGTGCAGGTGAGTCTGCTCTGGATACCGAAGAGAAAACTGGATCATACGACCCAAAGATCGCCACATCGATTGGTGCATTGGTCGGTTTCCTAGACAAATTCGGTGCAGGTAAGGTTATCCCAGTCGATAAAATTGCCAAAATGTCAGCATCTGAAGTTGCCGAAGAATTAACCAAGAAGGGTTTTGGCGATGCAGCCAAAGCATTTACTGGTCGCGTAAGCAAAGCTGGGCTTGTTGAGGGTGCTACTGAAACTGCACAAGACGCAGCAGTTATGACAGGCACAGCAGCCCAGGGCGGTGACTTTACCGGTACTGAGGTTCAAGACCGTCTAACGGACAGCTTTGTTCTTGGTACATCAATGGGTGGAGGCACAAGGGCAACGCTAGATACTGCTGGAGCAGTAGGAAATGCGATTGGCCCTAATGACACACCAACAGATCCTGATGCAGCAACTGACTTCTCAAACCGGCTCAATGGCATCATTGAAGCAAACAAACTTAATACTAAGGATTTAGACAAAACATCCACTGAGGGTGCAAGACAAGCTGTCGACTTGGCTCATGTCCAGATCGCAAGTGAGATGAAGCAAAAGATCGCTGATCTCAAAAAACGCTTGAAAGTTGACCGTCTTGATCCAGCTGAAATCGTAGCTGACAAAGTAGAAGCTGAAGCAGGTACGCGAGAAGCCAGGAGCAAAACCAAGAGTATTGTTGGTCAACAAGAATATAACGCCACTGAGCGTCTAGTTGGTGACACAAAAGAAGGCCAAGAGTTACTTCGCCTATTTCGCGAAAGCAATGAACTAACCAGATTACACAACAGCGGATACGTTGGCGGCCTGTCTCGTATCACTGACCAGCTGTCTCCATTTAGTTCGAACGTAGGCTACACCGCACGTTCAGCTGCCGAATTGCCAACCAGACTTATTGGTACAGCTGCTGGTGCGACATTGAACCCAGCAATCCCAGCTGCACAAATAGCAGCTGTCGGAACAGGCCGGGCAGTCGATGCTTTGACAGGTCGGCGCAGCCGGGTTGCCAAATACGTTAGAGACAACCAAGGCCGTGGCGGCGTTAGGATCGATCCTGACTTACCGTCATTACGTCAACAGAATATCGAACAGGACGAAGCCCAAAAACGGCGTGAAGCTGAACTACGGCAACTTAACCTCGAATTGGACAACCCTCCAGCTGGTATGGACCCAGATGCCCAACAGCAATCGCCGGAAGCGGTGATGTTTAAGGCGACTGGCCTTACACGGGAAGGCGTCAAAGAAGTACTTGCTGTGTTGGAGCAAAAAGTTCCACAGCTTGCGCCAGAAATCGCCAGCTACCGGAAAATGCTTACCGATGGAACCAACGCTGACGGACTTACAGAGTTAGCAAGGGCAGTAGCCGGTGAAGTCGAGCGTAATCCAGGCAAATACTCAACCCGGCCTGGTGCATACATCCCAGGTGTAACACCTGCCAGAGGCACAGCTGGATACGAGTCACCAGGCTACCTACAAGGCATCAATGATAATCGTAATATTATCAACGGCATAAAGATGGATGTTAAGACTGATCCTGATCTGTCACAGGCAGACAAGGATATCATTTCTAGTGCCTTGGACGATATGTCGAACAACCTCGGCAGCGACCCGGTACGCACTGCAAACATCATCCTCGATAATGCAGTCGAACAAGCAACCGACAAACTTAGCGCAGCTGCTTACCTCGGCCCATATGTTGACCGTGTTCAAGAGCAGCAGGTACAAGCTACCGCAAAAGCTGAAGCCAAAAGGCCAGCGTTACGGATTTACCGTAATGGCATCCTTGATACCGAAGGTGATGAAGGACCAAGCGTAAAACGAAGCAGAACCTTTGATTTTGATGCAACACCAGCCTTAGAGGCTCCATCTGATGTCTTTGAGATTGGTGATGACATCAATGTCACTATCCTCCCCATTTACCCAGCTGATGGTTTTCAGCCAGATGGTCCCAAAGCAAAGTCTCTCAATGAGGCAGTGCAGTATCTTCATGATCGATGGGCAAAAGCCACTGGCCGTACAGACCCATTCGAATACACACCGGAAAACATCGAGCGGATAGCTAAGATGATGGCAGCTGAGGCTGAACGTGCGTTACGGGATGATAGCAACGCTATCGGATGGTACGACCGAAAGCTAAAAGCAGCCAAATCTGTCTTGTCACTTGTCGAACCTCGAATATTCGACAGTGCAGATAACGAAGCTGCGTTTGACCTGGCACTTGCTGTTACGTCAAACGGTGCAGCTGTTACTGACAACTTTGCAAATGCTGTTGAGGTGTTTCAGTCGTTCTTAGACAACGGCGTAATGCCAGCGTCCACCTGGAAAAAAGGTGGTGAGCGAAACGAAAGCATGGTCAAGGCGTTTGAGTTTTACAACGCCTATCAAAATGCCCGGCAGAATGTTTCATTCCAAGATTTTATGGACGCTGACTTCACCGTTCGTGATCTACAAGAGTACATAAAGCAATTTAATGAAGCCCAAGGCACTGAAATCCAGCTTTCAGTAAGCGAGAACATGGACACAGTCGTCAAAGGCAGTTTTGTGCTTGGTGCAAAGATTGGGCAGGGGTTCTACCAAAATATCCGTGGCAACTATGACCCACTAACAATGGACATCTGGTGGATGCGGATGTGGAACCGACTTGTCGGACGCCCGTTTGCTGAAAGCAAGCCAAGTGATATGCAGAAGAACCGTGATAAGGTTTCTGGCATTGTCAAAGAGGCTTTCAAGAACCCAAAAGACTACCCAGTCGAGTTAATGCTAGCCAAACAAGCCATGAAGCAACTTGGTGAGAACCGTCGTGGCTTATATGGCGATCCACAGCGAATGGACGACTTTGTCACAATGCTAGACAGCAAATGGCAGTCATATTTCAAACGCTACCAGGCAGAAAACGGCAAAAACCCTGTCAAACCGCAGTTATTCAAGACAACTGGCACTCACACAAAGAACATCAAAGGCAAGCTACAAGCTACGCCAGCTGGTGGTGGTGAGCGTGAAGTAATGCGACAAACCACGGCCCGTGCGATTGAGTTATTAGCCGGAGTCGGCTATAATATCGACACAGCAGATTTCCAGGCACTTATGTGGTATCCGGAAAAACGACTGTTTAGATCACTCGGTGTTAAAGGTGGTCGAGGCGAAGATAATGACTACCTCGATGCAGCTATAATTCTCGCTAACAAGAAAGGGATAAGCGATGACCAAATCCAAGAAGCACTCCCCGATACAGAGCGAGGAAACGGGATCAGTAGTGGGGCAAATACCCTCGGACAAGATGGAAGCGTTCGCAGCGGGACTAGAGGCACTTTGGGAGAAACGAATACAAACCCAAGCGTCTCCAGGCAACGCAGCTTCGACTTCTCAGCCCCGAGTAATGAAAGACTACAAAACCAGGTTCCCAACCCAGTAGTAGGCTCACGCCCAGCTGAACCAGAAGAAGTACGCGATTTCCTACCAACAGCCGAAGCGTTGTTTGAGATAGGAAAGCCTGGCTCACAATACGAAAACGGCATTAGAGACATAGAGACAGCTGCAAAGCTGGCTGATGCACTAGGTTACGCTATTCACATGGCTGATGATCGGTTCGATCTCGAACGATACACTGGCGAGGATATGCGTGACACTGTGGGTGCTTTGGTTGCCTTCGATGACCCTCGATCCAAATATTACCTAAACACAGGCAAAACGGTAAAAGGTAAAATTGGTGTTCTGAAATCTAGTGAAGACATAACACCACTTGAGTCACTTTTTGCTGCCTTGCATGAGATAGGACATGGCGTCGAGCGTGATTTCCTTCCTGGCAAAAGGTCAGATAGCGCAAAGACTATCAATCAATACCGGACGCTCAAATACCGTGGCATCAAATACACCGATGTAGTCTTTCAAGACACCTTCCGTGGTGTAATCGCTACGATGATGAAGCAAGCCGGTGAAGGCAACCAGGATATGGATGCAATACTCCAGGAAATCGTCAATTTGCAGAGAACAGGCATTTTGACTGATGCTCAGGGTAACAACGCTCCAGTGCGTGACATTTACCCTGAAGCCGCTGCGAGGAAAGGCAACGATCTACCTCCTCATCTGCAAGGTTTACTGAACACTTCTGGGATTGATGCCTTTGTTGACCAAACTGAAGTTCAATACTTGCAAACTCCAGAAGAGTTATCTGCTGATCCATTTGCTGTTTACTTTTTCGATCCAGCTTACGCGAAGAAGGTAATGCCAAAAACCACACGGCTAATACGCAAGTTGTTTAACAACAAAGGTGGACCAGTGCAGTTTTGGTCTATGCCATTTGCTTCAGTAATCGCTGCAATCCTCGCAAACATGATGGTTGCCGAAGGTGAAGAAGAAGAGAAGCAAGGCTTACTATCATTAGGACAAGGAGCGTTATCGGCGTGACCCAGCGTAAAGCGAGGGCCAAATCGCCCTCGACCAAAGGTCAAGGCAAGGCTCCACACAAAGCACCAAAGAAAAATTACTTCGCGACCCTCATGGAAACGCCTGAGGGTCGTGAATTACGACGACAGTGGTCAACCAAACCACGCAAGAACCCAGGACGCCCAAAAGGTACACCTGACGGATACAGAAAGTCTCAGATCGAACCCTTACGGGCTGAGGCAAAAAAGGAAGCACAACAACTGGTGAAAATTATGACTGAAAAATACGACATCCAAGACGACTACGCCAAAGAGGCTTTGACCACTGCGGTCGAGGTCATGCGTGTGCCTGGCGAGACCAGGGAACGCCTAGCAGCCGCTAGATTGGTGTTAGATTTTACGAAATCCCGCCCAGCAGCCAAACAGGAAGTGACTATCGGCAAAGCCGAAGAGTTCCTAAGCAGCTTATTGGTAGATGATGGACCCGAAACTACAGAAAGTCCGTAAACGCCTATATGATGAGTTTCCTTTTTACGCTAACGCAGCGTTAAAAATCCGTACCAAGGAAGGGGCTATTTCCCAGCTGAAGCTTAACCCAGCCCAGCAAATCCTTGATGCAGCTGTTCAAAAGCAGCTGAAGACTGAAGGCAAGGTTCGTGTCATCATTCTTAAAGCCCGGCAACAGGGTCTATCAACTTATGTTGGCGGCTATCTCTATCACCAAGTCTCCCAAAGAGAAGCGTGTAAGGCACTAATTGTGACCCATCATAGCGACTCGACGAGAGCCTTGTTCGATATGACCCGGCGTTACCATCAGAACGTGCCGGAAATCCTACAGCCACACACAAAATACAGTTCACGCCGGGAACTATCATTTGATGTCTTGGATAGCTCATTTGTCGTGGCCACAGCTGGCTCAGACAGTGTCGGACGGGGTGAAACCCTGACCCATGTACACGCGAGTGAGTTGGCGTTTTGGCAGAAAAGCACAGCCCAAGATATTTGGAACGGTCTGACACAGGCAGTACCAAACACCAAAGGCACTGCAATCTTTGTCGAAAGCACGGCCAATGGTGTTACAGGCATCTACTACGACCTCTGGAAAGGCGCAGTAGATGGTACAAACGGCTTCGTGCCGGTATTTATACCATGGTTCGCTGACCCAACGTACCGAGAGCCAGTTCCAGAACAGTTTGAACGGACGCCCGACGAAGAAGATTTGGTCAAGAAATACGATCTTGATGATGAACAGCTGATGTTCAGACGCCGGAAGATTGCTCAAAACGGCATAGATTTATATCGCCAGGAATATCCGGCGGAGCCTTCTGAGGCTTTCCTTACAACCGGACGCCCTGTTTTTAACCCAGAACAGCTAATGAAGTGCCTGGATGAAACCAGGGACGTAGAAGAGCGTCTGGCCCTCGAAGGTGATGACTTCGTCAACAACAGGCGAGGCGAACTCACAACTTACATTCCACATAACCCAGGAGAGACTTATGTCATTGGCGCAGATAGTGCGATGGGCATCCGAAATGGAGACTACTCAGTCGCCCAGGTACTTGACTCGAAAAAGAGACAAGTCGCGACTTGGCGAGGCCATTGCCACCCTGATTTCTTTGCCGAAATCCTCCAAGCGTTAGGAAATTACTACAATGAAGCCTTTATCGTAGTTGAAAACAACTCGCACGGCATCCTGACCTGCACAAGGCTGGGTAAAGACATGGCGTATGGCAATTTCTATACAGAAATTCAGGTCGACAAGATTACCGACCGGGAAACAGTCAAATTGGGCTTTACAACTACCAGCAAGACCAAGCCTTTGATCATCGACCAGCTTCGCGCCTCCGTGCGTGATGGTGAGATGGAATTAAACGACAAGACAACAATCCGAGAAATGCTGACCTACATCGTGACCGAAAGTGGCGCAATGGAGGCTGAGGCTGGTTGTCACGACGACACGGTCATGGCGTTGGCTCTAGCTAATCATGTCCATGAAGGTGCCTGGGAGCCAACAGAAATCCCCGACGAACTCTACATAAAAATGGTGTAACCGAATGAAAAAAGACTATCGAAAACTAGGCGATACAGAAATCGTCAAGTTGGTCGAGGACAACATAAAAACCTCGGTTGGCTATTATGACAGTGATTTGTCCAGGGAACGTAAAAAGGTTCTTGAATACTACCAGGGCAAACTGCCCAAACCGGCACATGATGGAAACAGCAAATACGTCTCGCAGGATGTCTATAATGCAGTTCAATCAATGCAAGCGGCACTCTTGGAAACCTTTGCAGCCGGTAACAAGATCGTCAAATTTGCCCCGCAAGGGCCAGAGGATGTTGAGACAGCCAAAGTCTGCAGCGCATACACTGATTATATTTTGTTCAGGCAAAATGACGGCTTCAATGTATTTTCACAAGTTATCCACGACGGTCTAATGGCCCGTGTGGGTGCGTGTAAGGTGTTCTGGCAGCAATCTGAGGAAGTACAGGAAGAAGAGTTTTCTGACGTCACTCAGGACGAATTGGATATGCTCCTGGCTGAAGATGATGTTGAACTGATCGACAGCGAGACAAACTCTATTGGCCTGATATCCGGCACAATTGGCATCACCATAGATACCAGCCAAGTTGTCATTGAACCAATGCCAGCTGAAGAGTTGATCGTCGAGGCTCAATGTAAAAGCCTCGAAGAGAGCCAATTTGTGGCCCACAGGACGCATAAAACCGTCACTGAACTCAAATTGATGTTCCCGGACAACCCGAAGATCGATGAGATAGGTGATCATGAAGATGTCACCCTTGAGACTGATCCAGAAATCCTTGCTAGACATGACGGCGTAGGACAAGACCGTGGTTTCAATTCTCATGGTTATCAGAACCAAGTCCGAAACATCTTGGTTTACGAAGCCTATATCATGCTGGATGTTGAAGGTACTGGCGTAGCCAAGCTTCACAAGATTATCAAAGCTGGTAATGCACTGCTTCACAAAGAAGAGGTAGACAGGCGTCCATTCGTGACCTTTGTCCCACTTCCAATCCCACACGCATTTTACGGAAGCAACTTTGCGGATAAACTATGCGCCACACAGAACGCTCGAACTGTACTAACTCGCTCTATCCTCGATCACGCCATGATTACCAACAACCCCCGGTACATGGTGGTCAAAGGTGGTCTTTCAAACCCGAAAGAGTTGATCGACAATCGAGTAGGCGGCCTGGTCAATGTTTCACGTCCGGACGCCATCTTACCAATGCCCCAAGCACCCCTGAACCCATTTGTGTTTCAGACACTGAACCAGCTTGACGAAAATGCTGAAGATTTAACAGGTACCAGCCGTTTATCCATGGGCCTCAATAAGGATGCTGTCTCAAAGCAAAATAGCAGCGCAATGATCGAGCAGCTAGCGACTATGGGTCAGCAACGGCAAAAGATTATAGCCAGGCATTTTGCCCAGTTTGTTAAGTCGCTATTCTACGAAATCTACCGACTGGTGGTTGAGAACGAAGACCAGCAAAAGGTCGTTGATCTAGCTGGAAGCTATGTCCAGATCAATCCATCATCATGGGAAGCCAAGCGTGATGTAATGGTCGAACTGAAGTTAGGCTATGGCGAACAGGAACGTGAAGCCGAGAAAATGCTCGGAATACATGGCCTGTTTGCACAAGATCCAGCTATCCAAGCCATGTACGGCCCGGATAAGCGATATGCCATGCTCAAGACAATTCTGGAGCATCAAGGCATTTTGAACGTCGAAGAGTTCCTAACACCTCCAGACCAGCTGCCACCGCCGCAACCTGATCCACAACAACAGATGGAACAGCAGATGGCTATGAAGCAGCTTGAAATACAAGAGCGTCAGGTCGCTGTGGCTGAAATGAAAGCCCAGACAGACGCACAATTAGCAGCTGCCAAGATCGAGATCGATCGCATGAAGGCACAAGCAAGCCATGCACTGCAGTCAGATAATCAGGATCTAAAAGAGGCTCAACTCGTCCACAAGATACGGATCGATGAAGCCGAATTGGATGTACTGCAAAAGCAAACAACTGATGTTCGTGGGATCGCGAGTCCCACGGGCTAATACCCCATTACCAAGGAGAAATAGATGGAAGACCAACAAATGAAGTTGGTCGAGCAGGGCATCGCAGCGGAAAAGCTTCTCGCTGCGGAAGCCTTCAACTCGACCGTAAACCAACTTGTGGATGCCGCTTTTCAGGCTTTTGTTAACTCGAAACCAGAGGAAACAGAAGCCCGTGAGCGGTCATACCACCACTATCGCGCACTAGTCGATATCGTCGGGACACTACAACAGCGTGTCCAAATTAAGACGGAAATAGAAGCCAGTGAAAACGCCGATGACAACAATCAAGAGGATTAAGGACCATCATGAACGACGTCCAGAACATAGAAACACCCTCGAAAGACTACACCCAGGAACTGAATGACGGTAACTGGGAAGACGCCATCTTGGCGCGTTGGGAAGACGCTGAAAAGCTATCTGAAGACACACCAGAGGCAACTCCAGTCAACGATGAATTAGAAGAGACGACAGACGATGACCTGGAGAATGATGAGGAAGAAACCACCGATGATGAAGAAGATACCGAAGGCGACTCTGATGAAGAGGCTGACCAAGATACCGATGATGACACTACAGATGATGAAGAAGATGACGACAGTAATGTTGAAATTTCTGACGACACTGAAGTCGAAATCATGGTCGATGGTAAAGCGCACCAGACATCAATTAAGGATCTCAAGCGTCTTTACGGGATGGATAAATCTCTTACTCGCAAGTCTCAAGAAACTGCGGAACGGCGCAAAGAAGCTGAAGACGCAATATCAAAAAGCCAGGTTGTCTTTGATAGGCTGGTTAAACAAGCTCAAGAACGCTACGAACCATACCAGAAAGTCGATATGCTTGTGGCAGCCAAGGAAATGTCTACGGAAGACTTTACTGCGCTTCGCAAAGAAGCTCAGGACGCCTACCAAAACCTACAATTCCTTACCGAAGAAGCAGACAGCTTTTACGGTGGACTGAAAGCACAACAAGCTGAATTGCAGAAAAAAGCGGCAGTAGAATGTGTGAAGGTTCTTCAAGAGCAAATCCCCGATTGGAGCAATGCGCTTTACAATGACATTCGTCATTATGCGATTGCACAAGGCTTACCAGAAAATGACGTGAACCAGTACGTCGATCCGGCAGTGATCACACTGATCAACAAGGCACGACTATACGACGAAGCAAAGAAGGTAAGTACAGTGAAGAAAAAGAAATTAGCAGCTAAGCAAAAGGTACTTCGCTCCAAGAAAGCACCTCAAAACGATGCAGACGCAAAGAAATCTGACGTAGAAAAGCAGCTGGCTCAACTTCGCGCCAATGGTGGGAATGACATAGATGATATTGCAAATGTCTTCTTGAAACGCTGGGAAGCATAATCCCAACAAAAAAAGAAGGAATACAATACCATGAGTACCTTTACCTCATACGAAACTATCGGTAAAAAAGAAGATGTCTCGGACATCATTACCGATATTACACCCTTTGACACGCCATTCTTCTCGATGATGAAATCGCAGAAGGTACACAACCGTGTTTACCAATACCAATCAGATGCGCTTCGCAGCCCGGCGTCCAACGCCAAGGTTGAAGGTGCAGACGCAACAATCAATGCGTTGACCCCAACAACAATGCATAGCGGGACTACTCAGATCCTGACAGAGGCATTTCAGGTGAGTGCTTCGGCTGATGCAATTAGCCATTATGGACGTGCAAAAGACACCGCATACGCCCTTGGTCGTGCGCTGAAATCAATCAAAAGAGATTTGGAACACGCCATGATCGGTGCATCGAACGCACAGGTCACCGGTAACAACTCCGGCCCTGTAGCCCGTGAGATGGACAGCTGCGACCAGCTGATCGATGCTGCTACTACCGAAGCCGGTGGTACAGCTGCACTGACAGAAACAATGCTGCTCAACTTGGGCCAGAAATGTTTCAACGAGGGTGCAGATCCAACGATCTTCATGATCAAGCCAGCTGACGCAATCATTGTGTCAAACTTCACGGCAAGCTCAGGTCGCAACCGGACATTTAACGATGAGAACAAGACGCTCACAGCAGCGATTGACCTCTACGTTGGCCCATTCGGAAGCTACAAAACTGTGCTTAACCGCCATCAAATGACGACCCATGCGTTCTTGCTTGATCCGTCAATGTGGCGTTCAGCCGTCCTGCGTCCGTTCAGCCGCACACTGTTGGCCAAGACGGGCGACTCCGAGAAACATTTCGTTGTCGGAGAATACGGATTGATGCACATGAACCAGAAAGGTTCAGGCATGATTAACGCACTAACCTAATAGTGTGACGCTTTAGGAGTGAGGGGAGCAACGGCTCGGTTTGCTCTCCTTACGAGCCGCCCCTCACGTCCTACAATCTTAAATATCCAAGGAGATTATCTTGAACGATCAAGACATAAATCTTGTCGGCTCCACCACTGATTTTGGTGCAGATGCTGACGGGCTATTCATGAAGACTAGTCAAAACATTTCAACCAAGTTCCTAGACGCGCTGAAAGACGAACGAAACAACAGCCTGAACCAACGCGAAGGCGAGTTCATGAAGGTGGCCTCGATCCCGGTCGCGGTCGCTGAAGCATGGAAGAGGGATGGTTTTGACATCACAGATCCAAATACAGACGTCAGAGAGGTGATGCGTCGGCTTCGAGCAGAAAACCTCGATGCGTTCATCACAACAGACAAGGTGGTTTAGATGAGTGGAAAACCAGGATTGTACAAAAACATCCATAAGAAACGAGCAAGAATTGCTGCTGGTTCGGGCGAGCGGATGCGATCCCCAGGTGCGAAAAACGCGCCAACGGCAACTGCATTTCGCGAGAGTGCAAAGACGGCGAAAAAGCCGCGAACTAAAGCGTAGAGGAATACGACCATGAATTATGGGCAGCTAAAGACGCATTTTGACGCTTTGCTTAATCGATCGGATATTACAACTGCACTTACCGAGCAGTTCCTAACTGACGGTATCGCCCGTATTCAGCGAAGCCTTAGAACACCGATGCAAGAAAAGGTGCAAACGGTAACGATAACCACAGCAACAACGTCAACCACTCTCCCGGCAGACTTTTTGGAAACTATCAGTTTGTATTTTGATCAGTACGAACTTCAAAGAGTTCCAATGAAACGGTTCCGGGAACTGAATGAAAGCAACCATTCTGGGAATCCAATGTTCTACACCAGGCAAGGGGCAGAATTACTTCTATACCCCCAGCCAAGCAGTGGGACATTGGTTCTATATTATTACGCTGAGATGCCAGCTTTGGTGAACTCAACAGACGAAAATGCAATGACCCAAGTTGCCTCCAACTTGATCATTTACGCAGGGTTGACCTTTGCAAGCGACTATTACCTCGACGAACGAGGTGAGTTGTTCGAGTTCAAATACAACCAAATGCTGAACGAGTTTCAAGAAATGGCCGATGATCAAGAGACCAATGGCGGTACTCAAATCATACAGCCATCTTACAATTACCAAGACTACTAAAAAAATCAGGAAAAATTAGATGGCAAAAACTAGCTTTTTTGGCTCAACAGGTGCGACTGCTGAAGTCCAAGACACAATTCAAGCATCAGTCGATGCAGCAGCAACTTCTGCCACTAATTCGGCTACTTCAGAAACCAATAGCGCTGCGTCAGCGGCATCGGCACTTGCAAGTAAGAACGCAGCCGCAGTTTCTGCCGCAGCCGCTTTGGTCAGCGAGAACGCTGCCGCAGCGTCAGCTGCTTCTAGTGCTGGCACGGCATCCGATGCAGCGGCAACCGCTGCCGACCGTGTCCAAACAGGCTTAGACCGGACAGCGGCAAGCAATTCAGCCGCTGCCGCAGCAAGCGATGCAGCACAAGTTTCTACAGACGCTACTCAGACAGCTGCCGACAGGGTACAGACAGGCTCTGATCGAACAGCAGCCGCAGCTTCAGCAGCAGCAGCTTTGGTCAGTGAAAACGCAGCCGCAAGTGACGCTTCGCAAGTGGCAACAGATGCGGCACAAGTTGCAGCCGACAAAATAGCAACAGCAGCAGACCGTGTTCAGACCGGACAGGATGTTACTGCATCAGCAGCTTCGGCTACTTCAGCGACATCAAGTCAAAATGCTGCGTCTACATCAGCAGCAGCCGCGTTGGTTAGCCAAAATGCTAGCGCATCATCAGCCACCGCAGCAGCCAATTCTGCTTCTTCTATTGCTTCAGATGCTGCACAAACTGCTGCTGACCGTGTGCAAACTGGTCTGGATGTCACTGCATCAGCTGCATCAGCTACTGCAGCAACCAATGCAAAAACAGCAGCAGAAACAGCGGAAACTAACGCTGAAACTGCTGAAACAAATGCAGCTAACTCAGCTACAGCGGCGGCAAACAGCGCAACAGCCAGCGCAACTTCAGCAACTAATGCCTCTAATTCAGCTTCGGCAGCTTCTACAAGCGAAACTAATGCAGCTACGTCTGAAACCAATGCAGCCACAAGCGCTTCAACAGCAAGCACTCAGGCGACTAACGCCTCAAATAGTGCTACATCTGCTTCAACCAGTGCATCCAGTGCTAATACCGCAAAAACCGCTGCAGAAACTGCTGAGACTAATGCTGAAACTGCAGAGACCAACGCCAGTAATTCAGCCACAGCAGCAGCAAATAGCGCAACAGCTGGAGCAACATCAGCAACTAATGCGTCTAACTCAGCTTCAGCAGCATCAACCAGCGCAAGCAATGCTGCAACTTCTGAAACAAATGCAGCCACAAGTGCTTCAACAGCCAGCACTCAAGCTACTAATGCATCTAATTCAGCCTCTTCAGCGGCAACAAGCGCAACAAACGCTAGTAATTCAGCTTCGGCAGCTTCTACAAGCGCAAGCAACGCTGCTGCAAGTGAGTCAGGTGTTGCAAGTGATGCAGCAGCAGCTGCAGCTTCCGAAACAGCAGCTGCAGCCTCAGAAACAGCAGCAGCTACAAGTGCAACCAACGCCTCAAACAGTGCTTCAACAGCATCGACCCAAGCAAGCAACGCAGCCACCAGTGCATCTACAGCAAGCACTCAGGCGACTAATGCGGCTAACTCCGCTTCAGCAGCGTCAAACAGCCAAACCAATGCAGCCGCCAGCGCGGTTAGCGCGGCAAGCAGCGCAAATCAAGCGGCTTCAAGCTATGACCAATTTGACGACAGATATTTAGGCTCAAAGAACACCAGTGGTGGAAATCCAACGACAGACAATGACGGCAATGCTCTTCTGACAGGCGCATTGTTTTGGGATGACACAAACAGCTTGATGAAAGTCTACGATGGCTCAAGCTGGGTTGCAGCCTATGCTTCAGCTGGTGGAGCTTTGATCAACAGCAACAATCTTTCTGACGTATCAAGTGTATCCAGTGCTCGCAGTAATCTTGGGCTGGGTACAGCAGCCGTTTTGAACACGGGAACAAGTGCTGGCAATGCAATCGTCCTCGATGGTTCAGGAAGGCTTCCAGCAGTTAACGGTAGCTTATTGACTGGGCTTCCAGCAGGGTACACAGGTTGGACTGTCTCAGATGGCTCAAATTCAGAGAACATTGCTTCGACCAATACACTGACATTCGCTGGGTCAGGTGCATCAAGCGTTGCTTACAATACGGCGAACAATACACTTACGGTTTCAAGCACAGACACAAACACAACTTACTCAGCAGCAACGACAAGTGCGGCTGGTCTTATGTCAGCCTCTGACAAATCTAAGCTTAACGCAATTGAGGCCAGTGCAACAGCAGACCAAAGCAACGCTGAAATCAAAGCTGCTTACGAAAATAACAGCAATACCAATGCCTTCACAGATGCTCTTCAGACAAAACTTAACGGTATCGAAACCTCTGCTACGGCTGACCAAACAGCTAGTGAAATACTTGTTGCTGTAAAGACAGTCGATGGCTCTGGGTCAGGTTTGGATGCTGACTTGCTCGATGGTCAGCAAGGCTCGTACTACACAAGCTATACCGACACAGCCGTATCTAACTTGGTCGATAGTTCACCTGCTGCACTTAATACTCTAAACGAACTAGCTGCGGCTCTTGGTGATGATGCTAACTTTAGCACTACAGTTACAAACAGCATTGCAACCAAGCTACCACTTGCTGGTGGAACGATGACTGGCAATATTAGTTTTGCATCCGGTCAAAGTTTTGACGGTAGAGATGTAGGCGCTGACGGCGCGAAGTTAGACGGTATCGAGGCTAGTGCTGATGTTACAGATACGGCTAATGTAGTAGCCAGCTTGACCGCTGGAACAGGCATCACTATTGCTGCGAACGGCACTATTGCAACGACAGTTACAGACACAGACACGACCTATTCTGCTGGTTCAGGCTTGAACCTATCTGGCACAACATTCAGCCACAGCGACACATCCAGCCAAGCTAGCAGTAACAACTCTGGTCGGACTTACATCCAAGACATAACGCTCGACACTTACGGTCACGTTACTGGCCTAGCAACAGCAACTGAGACAGTCACAGCAACGACTTCTGCATCTGACTTGACCTCTGGAACACTGCCTGACGCACGTTTCCCAGCGACCCTTCCAGCCATATCAGGTGCAAACTTAACTAACCTTCCAGCCCAAGCTGATAGTACCAAAATGCCTCTGGCTGGCGGTGCGTTCACAGGTAACGTATCTCGCGGCGATGGCTTGTACTCTTATTGGGGAAATAGTAACGACCTACAAATCAGACACTCGGGTGGCGTAAACTACATTCAGAGTGGTAATACATCACCCATCCACATTCTTGGTGACATAAATTTTAGTAGCAGTCAGGGTAACGGTGGCGATGTTATTTTCAAAGGTGCGACTACTGGATATGATATGCTTTGGGACAGATCAGCCAATGCTTTACAATTGTATAACAACACGTCCCTAAAGATCGGAACTACAAACGGCGGCTGTACGATTTCTGCTACCGCAGGTGGCACTACCCAGTTTCAAGCCTCAGGCCACGATTTGCTTTTCAGTTCAAACGGTAATTTCTACCTTAGAAACGCATCTAACTCTGATTTGATAAGAACCTACTCCACCGGTGCAGTTGACCTTTACCATAATGGGGCAAAGAAACTAGAAACCTCATCGTCTGGCGTAACAGTCACCGGAACATTAGCTGCAACGGCAGTCACAGGCGATGGCTCTGGGCTAACTAACCTTCCAGCATCCTCTGGCGTTACATACGCACTCGCAACCACCAATCCGTCTAGCCCATCTGCTGGAGACGCATATTACAACACAGCAGACGAAGTCATAAAGGTTTATGACGGCACAGATTGGTATGAAACCTCTGAGTTGTCGGTTCCTGTGTTTGTTGATGCCTTTGCCGCTGGTGGTGGCGGGGGTGGCTCACGAGGCTTGCCGGGTGCTTACTATGGGGGCGGTGGTGCTGGTGGTACAGTACGACAAACAAGCAGTGCTGCCAAAATGACCCCCGGAACAACAATTTCTGTGTCTATTGGCGGAGGTGGTAGCGCAGCCGGAACCTCAACTGGTGGCACTGGTGGCACTACAACTATTTCTGGCGGACCAATTTCCTTATCGGCAACAGGCGGTAACGGAGACCCTCATTCCTCACCAGCCGGTGGAAGCAACGCTGATTACAGTGGTGCAGCGACATCTGGTGCAGCCGCTGGTGGTGCTGGTGCTGGTTCTGCTGGTAATGCCGGAAGTAACTTTGGTGGCCCAGCAACTCAAGATGCCTATCTCAGTCAATATTTTGGCGGTGGTGGTGCTGACCCTTACTCAACACCGGGAACTAATGGAGCGTCATGGAAAAGCAGCGCACCTTCTGGCTACGGTGGTGGTGCTGGTGGAGCAGACGCTAACACCAATGCCGGAAATGGCGGCTCTGGAAGAGCCATTATTCGTGTAGGCCAACAAGCGGCTTCGACCTCCGGAAGTCCATCCGTTACGCAGTCTGGGTCGTATTACATCTACTCATTCACTGGTGCCGGTTCAGTGACAATATAGAGGAACAAATATGGCACATTTTGCAAAACTAGACGAAAACAATACAGTGCTTGACGTTATCAAAGTTGAAAACTCAGAGTTACTTGACAGTGATGGCAATGAAAGTGAAGCAGTTGGCATTGCTTTCTTAAACGGTTTGTTCGCTGGAACATGGAAGCAAACAAGTTACAACGGCTCTTTTAGAGGCTCTTACGCTGTCATAGGTGGGTCTTATGATCCTGACCTTGACATTTTTAAGCCTCTAAAACCCTTTCCGTCTTGGTTATGGGATGCTTCATCCGTTGCTTGGGTGGCTCCTGTTACTAAGCCGACAGACACTTCAACAAATTACGTTTGGAATGAAGCCATTCAAAACTGGGAGGCTTATTCTGGATGATGATTGACGCACTTTTCCCGACCACTATTTTGCGGGAGAACGACCTACTTGAAAACGCTGATGCTCTTTTAGAACATATTGACTTAGAGCATCGGCACAGCCAATCAAACATTCATCTAAGGGTAGAGTTTAAACCCCTTATGGACGCAGTGCTTCGGCTGTCAAAAACATATGCAGACTACATGAACTGGGATTGCAATTTGTACCTCAGTTCGATGTGGTACAACGTAAACAAGCAGCATGAAGACCACCCACCACACACTCACAGCAACGCTTTGCTTAGTGGCGTCTACTATCCTCCGTTTGAGGGTGTAGACCATTCACCTATTGAGTTTATAGACACAAGAAACAGGTGTGCAATTGCACCGTCTCTCAAAGCGTACAACGTCCAAAATTCAGATAGCTGGCAATACAACGTAGTGCCTAACAGCATTTTGCTGTTTCCAGCATGGCTACAACATTGGGTGCCGGTAAACCAAAATACTCAGCCTCGCATAAGTATTTCCTTCAACATCATGATTAAGGGAAGTGCTGGCAACTTTGAAGGCTTATCACACGCAGAATGGGAATAGGATATGCGCTTGGAACAATCAGTCACACCAGAATTGCGTGTCGCTCTTGAACTTGAAGCTCACGAGAAAGAGTGTGCTATCCGGTACGCTTCTGTCGAAGACAAACTGACCGGCTTAGACAAACGCTTATGGCGGCTTGAGGCTATGGTCATGGGTAGCACAATAGTCATAATCGGTCTCGCTGGTTCACTTCTCATGAAGCTATAGACAACAAAAGGGAGAGATGACTTTTGCCGACTTTTTATGACTTCAAAAACTATGGCTACTTAATGGAAGACGTGCCGAAAGATATTCTAGATGACCTAAAGAACGAAGTTTCTCTATTGAACGAAAAGTCAA